>SXGU01466637.1_pt1 | contig 15844 bp, 7 predicted proteins | sample 3174531 | NCBI WGS metagenome assembly SXGU01 (sample SAMN11356863, study PRJNA531348) | freshwater metagenome | isolation source: freshwater sample F1-140 | place: China: Fuxian Lake, Yuxi | collected 2017-12-25
ATTGACTCGGAGGGCTGACGCCCTGCCGCTCGCCGAATCTCTCAGGACACCCCGCGCGAGGTATAACAAGACCGAGTTGTTACGTCTTGGTTACGCTGTCGTCACCACCGGAAGGAAAGGGTGTCAGGCGCATGGTCATCGAGCATCTCGTCTTTTCAGAACTGTTCCAATAGAAATGGGCACTCAAACGTCGTCGATGAAAGTTGTCGGAAACCCGGTTGTCGAGTGTTGCCGCATCGTGCGTTCGACTTGCGGCTCGGCAAGGGACTCTTTCAAGTGCGACTTCGATGGCTCAAACACTGCGACGCGGGTTTGGTCTTTGCCGGGAAGCTCAACCAGCTCGATGTCAGTCTAGGAAACCAAATTCATGAAACACCACTCGCGACAAAAGAAGATATCCGCTGGCTGGCGAACGACGGTTTTTTCCGTCGCACTTCTTGTCACAGGTACATTGGCCCTCGCTGCGGAGCCGCTGAGTGTCGCCGGCCGGCAGACAAAGAAGATCGAAGGCTGGACGTTGCTCGTCAGCGATGAGTTATTCGAGAAGGACAAGAAGGCGACTGTTCGGGCGTTGGAGTTATTGACGGTGCAACTTCAGGAGATCGCACGCGTCGTCCCAGCGGGGGCCGTCGCGGAACTTCGCAAGGTGCCGCTCTGGTTCTCTCCCGAATACCCGGGCGTGCAGCCGCGCGCCGAATATCACCCTGGTGCCGGCTGGTTGCGTGACAACCAGCGCGACCCCGCGATGGAGAAAGCCATCGAATTCACGAACGTCAGGATCTTCGAGCGCGAGACCAAACGAATGCCCAATTTCGCGCTGCACGAACTGGCCCATGCCTATCACGACCGAGTGCTGGCCAAGGGATTCGGTAACGACGAGATCAAAGCCGCGTTTGAAAACGCCAAAGCCAAGGGCTTGTACGATCTCGTCGAGCAGCGCTTCGGCGACGGACGATCGGCCAAGGTCAAAGCCTACGCGATCACGAATCCGATGGAGTATTTCGCCGAATGCAGCGAGGCGTTCTTCTCGACGAACGACTTCTTTCCGTTCACTCGCGAGCAACTCAAGAAGCACGATCCGGAGATGACGGAGACGCTCAAGAAACTGTGGGGCTGCGCCGCGGAGGAAACATCATCACCGAAGGCCACGAGCGATCAGGACTGGAAGCACTCCGGTTCGATGTGGCTGCTGACCACTCCCGACGGAGCCGACTTACCAGCCGAGTCCGCCGTTGAAGACTTCCCGCTACTGGTGCGGCTGCACCGCGACTTCTTCGACTTCACTCAAGCGAAACCCAACGGCGACGACTTGCGGTTCGCATCGAGCACCGGTGAGCGACTGGCTCATCAAATCGAAGAGTGGGACGCGACGAAAGGGATCGCGAGCGTTTGGGTGCGCGTGCCGAAGATGACGGGAAACTCGCGGCAGGAGATCAAAGTGCATTGGGGAAACCCCAACTCGACGAACGAGTCCGACGGCAAAGCCGTCTTCAATGAGTCGAATGGATACCTCAGTGTCTGGCACATGAGCAACGACGTGCGGGACGAAGTGGGGACGCTTACCAGCACCGACCATGGAACGCTGCCAACAACGGGGATGATCGGAACAGCTCGGCATCTTCCCGGTGGCAAGGGGATCTTCGGTGGCGACACGATCTCGAACTATCCGACCGGCGCGAGTTCTCACAGCACCGAAGCCTGGTTCCGCCCCGAGCGACCGAACACGACGCTCATCGGTTGGGGCAACGAGCAGGCTCAAGGGAAAGTCGTGATGCAGTTCCTTAGTCCGCCGCACATCCGCATGGATTGCTACTTCTCCGGCGGCAACGTCGCGAGTGGAAGCCGTATCCCGCTCGGCGATTGGACGCACGTCGTTCATACCTATCGCGAGGGGGAATCGAAGGTCTATGTCAACGGCGTGCTGGAAGGGACCAACGTCAAGCAAGGTGGGCCGCTCAACATCAGAACGCCGGCGAGGCTGTGGCTCGGAGGTTGGTACAACAACTTTGATTTCGTCGGCGATCTCGATGAGGTACGGGTCTCGCAAGTCGTTCGCTCGGCGGATTGGGTGAAGCTGCAATACGAGAATCAGAAGCCGAACCAAACACTGGTCGGGCCGCTGGTGCAGCCGGGGGATGAGTTCTCGGTTTCGCAAACTCGCATTGAGGTCGATGAAGGCCAGAGCGTGACAGTGACGGCCAAGGCTGGTGGCACTCAGAAAGTCATTTGGATTTACAAGCACCCGGCTTTCGAGTCGGTCGTCGCCACGGATCGGTTCTCGTACACGTTCAACGCCGCGCGAGTCAGCCGTGACTCCTATCGCAAGTTGCAGTTCAAAGCGATCTACCCCAACGAGGTGAAATCGCAAGAGATCACGATCAAGATCAAAGAAGCGATCCCGGAAGCCGACTTCACGCTGCTTGCACCGGCAACTTGGGACGGGCGACAGACGATCGAGGTAGTCCCGCAAGTCACCAATTTGGCCGAACTGAAAGCCAAAGGGGTCGACGAATTGAAATTCAAATGGACTGTCGATGATGTCGCGGTCATCAAGCAAGTCGAGCCGGGCAAGCTGATTCTCAAGCGGGCTCAGGGAAGCGGAACGCTCCGCGTCGAAGTGGCCGTCAGCAACGGCGGCGGAGCGTGGTATTACGAGACCGCCACAATCGCCGTGAAGGAACCACCTCCGAGCCGAGACCTGTGGGTGCCGCGACCGATCGGTGAGAACGAACAGCCGGAAGACAACCAGTTCTTCACTCGCGAAGGAACTGGCCAAGACCGCCAAAGCGAAGGAACGCTGGTCTACGCCGGCACGCTCGCCAATGCAGCGGACTCGGTCTTCGTGCGTGTCTTCGCGGACGACAAACTTTTCGCCACTCAGATCGGCAAGCCGACGGCCGAGAAGGCATATTCGTTGTCCGTGAAGCTCAAAGCGAAGCTGATGAAATATCGCACCGAGTTCGGCGCGAAGACCGGCGACAAAGAGACGGTGCTGCATACGGCGAAGAACATCGTTTGCGGCGACGCATTCCTCATCAACGGCCAGTCGAACGCCGTCGCGACCGACTTCGGCAAAGAGAACCCGCTCGTCTCCAGCGAGTGGGTCCGAACGTTCGGAGCGAAGGCTGGTGATCCCAACGGTTCGCGATTGAAGCTGTGGGCCAACGCCGAAGCTCGCAGTCCGGATGGTAAGTCGGAGATCGGTTATTGGGGGATGGAACTCGGACGCCGCCTGTCCGAGAGCGAAAACATTCCGATCTGCCTCATCAACGGAGCGGTCGGCGGCACGCGGATCGACCAGCATCAACGCAACAACGCCGATCCCACCGACGTCAGTACCATCTACGGCCGGCTGCTGTGGCGAGTCCAACAAGCCAAGCTGACTCACGGCGTCCGCGCCGTCATTTGGCATCAGGGGGAGAACGATCAAGGAGCCGACGGACCGACCGGCGGCTTTGGCTATGAGACCTATCGGCAGCTCTTCGTCGATCTCGCAGCGAGTTGGAAAGAAGATTTTCCAAACATCCAGCGGTACTACGTCTTTCAGATTTGGCCGAAGTCTTGCGCGATGGGAATCGACGGCTCGGACAACCGGCTGCGTGAAGTGCAGCGGACGCTGCCGAAACTGTTCTCGAACCTCAGCGTGATGTCGACGCTGGGCATCAAACCCCCTGGCGGCTGCCACTTCCCGGCAGCCGGTTACGCCGAGTTCGCTCGGTTGCTGAACCCGTTGATCGACCACCAGCTTTATCACCACTCCATCGACGGCCCCATCACACCGCCGAACTTACAGCGAGCTTTCTTCTCGACCGAACAACGCGACGAACTCATTCTGGAGTTCGATTCCGCCATCGTCTGGTCCGACACGCTGACCAGCCAGTTTCATTTCGATGGAGAACCCAAGTCCGTCGCGTCCGGTTCCGCGAACGGAACCCGCCTCTCGTTGAAGCTCAAGAACCCCTCGAAGGCGAAGACCGTGACCTATCTCGACAGCACGAATTGGAATCCTGACAACCTGCTCTACGGCAAGAACGGCCTCGCCGCTCTGACGTTCTGTGAAGTGCCGATCGAAACCGAGAAAGCGAGTCCGTAATGAAATTGGCGATTTGTCGGACGGGGACTTTGGCCCTTCGAGTTTGGTCCACCTTCGCCGTACTCGCCAAGGTGCGGGGGAATGGCTTGCAGACGCGCTTATTGGCGATCGCGGCGACCTCCGTGGCGCTGCTCGCGTTGATCGCAACGTCATCGCCGGTTGCCGCACAGACGCTCGATGAGGATTTGCGGCGGATGCCGGCCCGGGAATTGGCGTCGCTGGCGAAGTCCGAAGGAGACGCCATTCGCGGAGCGGTTGTTTTCTTTCAGCCGCACATGGCCTGCTCAAAGTGTCATTTGAACGGGAAGGTGAACCAGAATGGCCTCGGACCCGACCTGACGGCACTCGGCAAAGAGGTCTCCGATGAGTCGCTGGTCGAGTCGGTGTTGCTGCCGTCGAAAGTGATCCGCAAGGGGTTCGAGTCGGTGACGGTCAATACGAACGACGGAAAATCGCTCGCGGCGTTGTTGGTCGAGCGGACGAACGAAGAGCTCGTCGTGCGTGACATCGCACGCGCTGGCGAACCAACGACGATTGCCGTGGCGGACATCGAAGAAGTCAGAGCCAACGCGGCGTCGATCATGCCGGCGGGGCAAGTCAATCAGTTGAACAGCCGCCAGCAGTTTCTCGATCTGATTCGCTATTTGATCGAGATTCGCGACGGCGGCGCGGGTCGAGCGATGCAGCTTCAGCCATCAGCCGCGCTGCTGGCGTTCAGGGTGCCAGAGTACGAACAGCATCTCGATCACGCCGGCCTGATTAGTCGTTGGGACGACAAGTCACTCGCGCGTGGCGAGGCGATTTATCAGCGTGTCTGCGCGAACTGTCACGGCACGAAAGACAAACCTGGCTCATTGCCGACGTCGCTCCGGTTCGCCGAGGGGAGATTCAAGAACGGAAGTGACCCGCTGTCGATGTACCGCACGCTGACGCACGGCTTTGGATTGATGGCCCCACAGACGTGGATGGTGCCGTCGCAGAAGTACGACGTGATCCATTACGTCCGCGAGACGTACCTCAAGCCTCACAACCTGACGCAGTTCGTGTCGGTCGATGCGGCGTACCTCGCGCGATTGCCGAAGGGTGACACGCGCGGACCCGAACCAAGCAAGATCGTTCCTTGGTCCGCGATGGATTATGGGCCGAGTCTCGCTCACACGTTTGAAGTGCCGGGGTTGGTACACAACCTGGCGTACAAGGGGATTGCGATCCGGCTCGATCCCGGAGCGGGCGGAGTCTCTCGTGGCCGGCATTGGATGATCTTCGACACCGACACGTTTCGCGCAGCGGCGGCGTGGAACGGCACGGGCAACTCCGATGAGAACTTCATCGACTGGCAGGGGATCCAATTCAACGGCGCGCACGGAGTGCATCCGCGGATTGTCGGACAGACAGCGTTCGCGAACTCGACTGGGCCTGGCTGGGGGAATCCGGCCACCGGCGCGTTCGTCGACGATCAGCGCGTGTTGGGTCGCGACGGCAAACGCTATGGCCCGCTGCCGCACGAATGGGCCAAGTTCAAAGGTCTTTATCACCACGGTCAGCAGGTCGTGCTGTCGTACTCGATCGGCACGACTGAGGTGCTCGAATCGCCGAGGCTGATGACACGCGATGAACCGCCATCGGCACCGGTCACAGACCAACGGCCGGACGGTAGTCGCGCTCGCCAGAGCGTGAGTTCTTCCGCGAAACCCCACGCTCTGGCGAGCGTGGCTACGACAATTCAGGCTCCGCTTGTCTTGCGAACGTTCAACGTCGGGCCGCGAGATCGTGACTTGCTGCTGCAAGTGGCCGAGCATCCGTCGCAGGACGCTCGGCCAACGATCATCAGCCGAGCGGACAAGTCGGTCGTGCTCTTCGCACCCTCCAATTCGGACGCTCCCGCTGTACGCGAGCAACGATTGGCGTTCGATGGCAATACCTATTTGGAAATTCCGAACAGCCAGGCGTTCGACCTCACGTCCAAAGACTTCACGATCGCCGCTCGGATCAAGACGAAGGCGGACGGGACGATCTGGTCGCTGAGCCAATCGGGACCGAAATGGACTCCAGACGGCCAGACGTTTTTCCTTCGAGACGGGCGGCTGGCCTTTGACATCGGTTGGGTCGGCGCGGTGTCGGCGAAGTCGAAGATCAACGACGGCGAGTGGCACAACGTCGCAATGACCTGGCAGCAGTCCGATCGTCGCGTGCGGCTGTACGCCGATGGCAAGCTGGACGGCGAGGGGAAGCTGGCCGCGAAAGCCGCGTTGCCGAACAGCGTCGTGCGGATTGGCTTCACGACTCCCGACTTTCCGCGTCCAGCAACGTTCTTTGAGGGAGGTCTTGCAGAAGTTCGTTTTTATCAGCGGCGATTGATCGACGGACTCAATGATTTCTCCAAGCCAATCGGCGATGACCAGTCGTTGGTCTCACGATGGCTGCTCGATGACGTTGCCGGGGAACAAGTCGTCGATGTCACGAAGCATCAACACAATGCCGAGGTCCGTCGCGGCATGGCACCAGTCAGCTCCCCCTCAGGTCCACTCGTGGCCGGCTTCGCACCGCGCAACATCGGGGCCGAATGGATCGCTGCCGAAGGTCGCTTGCGACTGAAGATCCCCGCTGGCACGGAGCCGCTGCGATTCAGCGTCTGGTTGCCGTCTGACTCGGCAACGATTCGCGAGACGGATGCGAAGTCGTTCGCCGATCGTTTGACCGATCTCCCAATCCTCGATGCTGCTCTCGATCTTGCCGCACTGACCAACGGCGGTCCGGCGCGTTGGTCGCAGAAAATGGCGACTCAAGCGGTGCTCGGTCCAGACAGCGGGCCGTTCGCGGCGGATGTCCTGACCGCTCCGGAATCCAACCCGTGGCTGGCGCAGACGCGGTTCACGGGACTCGACTTCTTTCCCGATGGCCGGATCGCCGTTTGTTCTTGGGATGGCGATGTGTGGCTGGTCGTGAGTCAGCCTGGAAAGGCTGACCTACACTGGCAGCGCATCGCTTCTGGGTTGTTCCAACCGCTGGGGCTGAAGATCGTCGATGGTAAGATCCATGTGACGTGCCGCGATCAGCTCGCCGTGCTGCATGATCTGAACGGCGACGGCGAGATCGACTTCTATCAGTGCCTCAATAACGACCATCAAGTCACCGAGCATTTCCACGAATTCGCGATGGGACTGCAAACCGACGCGGCGGGGAATTTCTATTACGCCAAGTCGGGCTGCCACGGAATGGCGGCCATCGTGCCACATCACGGGACGCTGTTACGAGTCAGCAAGGATGGCTCGCGTACAGACATCCTGGCGAATGGCTTTCGAGCGGCGAACGGTGTCTGTCTCAACCCCGATGGCTCGTTCGTCGTCACCGATCAAGAAGGCTATTGGAATCCGAAGAACCGCATCAACTGGGTGACCGTACCGGCATCCGGCAAGCCAAACTTCTATGGCAACATGCTCGGCTATCACGACGTGACCGACACGTCCGACTCCGCGATGGTCCCGCCGCTCTGCTGGATTACAAACGCTTTCGACCGCTCGCCCGCCGAGCTGTTGTGGGTCGATAGCGATCGTTGGGGACCGCTGAAAGGCTCGCTGCTGAATCTGTCCTACGGCTACGGCAAGGTGTTTTTGGTGCCTCACGAAAATGTGCGTGGCACGATGCAAGGAGGCATGATCGAACTGCCCGTGCCGCTGTTTCCCACCGGCGTGATGCGTGGCCGATTCCATCCGAAAGACGGGCAACTTTATCTCTGCGGCATGTTCGCTTGGGCCGGCAACGCGACGTACCCCGGTGGCCTGTATCGTCTGCGAGCCACCGGCCAGCCCATGCATCTTCCGCTCGGCCTGCACGCCACCAATTCGGGCCTGAAGCTCACCTTCACCGAACCGCTCGATCCCACATCGCTCGACGCGAAGCAAGTGCGAGTCAAAACGTGGTCGCTCAAGCGAACAGCCGATTATGGATCAAAGCATTTCGACGAGAAGTCCCTCACCGTGCGCGGCGCGACGCTTTCGAAGGACTCGAAGACGCTCACCCTGGACATCGCCGACCTGCATCCGACCTGGTGCATGGAGATCAGTTACTCGCTTCGCTCCGCCAAAGGCACGCCAGTTCAAGGGACCATTCACAACACGATTCACGAACTGGCCGATTGAACGGCGTCAAACAGAAATGGACCGGGGCCACGGCCATGTCTGAATTCGGACCCTCGGATCGCAACTTAGGAGGAGAGGATAAACAACTTCGTGTTTTGAGATTCGCTGCGGTTTGAATTCTCTGCGCTCTTCGCTCCTCTGCGGTGAATCGTGGGTTTATTTTCTACCGCAGAGGAGCGAAGAGCGCAGAGGTGAAACACGAATTCTTTTTTCCTGGTCCCCTTACCTTGGGCCGCCGGGATTGATGCCCCGAGGTTGCGGCATCTCTTCGGTGATGATCTTCCAAGACGCGCCCATTTCGCGCATTGCTCGGAAGTCGCGCGGCTGATAGCTGACGTTGAGATGCGGAGTCGCGATCGGTTTGTGTTGCTCGAAACGCGAGTCCATCGCCGCGGCCAACATGCCGGTGACCAGCAGCGTCCGCTCGACGGGATACGGAGTTTTCTTGTCGCGGATGTGAGTTTGAATCGCGTGCGACAGAGCTTTGAACAGATTGCGGTTCTCCCACGGGCCGACGTAGAAGCTGGTCGCCAGCGGCTCCGGTTTCCCCGCGATGCGGCAGGCGAAGCACCAGCGTGTCGAGACGTTGCCAATCCGCAGGATCGTGGCCCGCAGGCCGTCGCGGTACTTGATCAGTATCGCATGCACCGGATGCTGCTTGCCGTCCGCTGGTTCGATGAAGTCTTGGAGCCGACCAACGTCCTTGCCTGTCTCAGCTCGCATCGCCGCTTCCGCCAGCGCGTAGCTCCAGCGTCCGTTCGCGGCGGCTTGCCAGACGGCATCCCCTTCGAGCAATTGAATCTCGGCGACTCCCGTTTCGCCGCCGCGTCGTGATTCGATCATCGATTGCAGCACTTCCAAACCATGAAAGTCGTAGACCTCCGGCGGACCACTGTGGATCGAGACCGCTTCTTCGATCACCGCCTGATCGGGCAGTTCGAGCGGCGGACGGCGCTGAGCCAACGGCACGGAGCTTCCCGCCATGAACGGGATTTTGAGTTCTCGCGCGACACTCGCCATCTCAGCGGCCCAATCCCACCGAAACGACAAATGCTTGTCGCTGAAGAGCGGCACGACTCGACCACTTTTCCGGAATACGGCGACGATCTCATCGAAGAAACGTTTTCGCGGGTACATGATCGCCCCGCGGTCGGTCTTGGGATAGTTGCCGTGCTCGCCGATCGACAGTACGCCGTCGACTGCCAACTCACTGCCGCCCAATTGCAATGCCTCTGCAATCGTCGGGTAGATCTTGATACCGTACTGCTTCGCGACGTCGCGAGCCATGTCGCGATCGGCGGGGAACTGGTCAACGTACAAGCTGACGACGTCGATTCCCGATTTGGTCAATTGGCCGTTGAAATAATACGGCTCCAGAAAGTTCTCGAGGATCACATGCGCATGGCTGCGATGCGTGAACTCGGTGATGACAGCCGCGATGCGTGGTCGTTTTGCATCCGCGCCGCTGACCGGAGGAACGCCTCCGCACGCAGCGAGCGACATCGCTCCTGCAGTCGCGAGCCACTCACGGCGATTCAGTCTGTGTGGGTTCATCAAGAGGCCCTCGTCCTTGTCAGCAGTTCATTGTTTTGGCACCCGCTTCAGCAAGATGTCCGGTCGACAAACCTGTCCGCTGTGGATGACCAGTTCGATCCGCCGCGTATTGCGGATGTCGTCCAGTGGATTGGCCGTGAGCAGAACGAGGTCGGCCATCTTGCCCGCCGCGATGGAGCCAAGATGTTCCTTCTCGCCCAACACGGTTGCATTGGTCAAAGTCGCGGCCCGCAGGGCGGCTGCCGGCGGCAATCCTGACTCGACCAGCATCTCCAGCTCCTGATGCAGCGAGAAGCCGGGTGGCACCTGCGGTTCGGGTGAGTCGGTCCCGACAAGCAACGGCACACCGGCTCGATAGAGCTTGCCCGTCAATTCCTGAAACTTGCCGAACTCGCGGCGACGATCTTCCAGTGGCCCCCCTTGTGGACAGCCGGTGCGTGCGAGGTAGACCGGCCAGAAGTCTCGCAGCCGCTGCGGAGCGAGTGCGTTGTCCGGATGATCTCGAATCTCGGAAACGTCCGGCAACAGGATCATGTTGCGAAAGACCGCCAGTGTCGGATCAACAAAAATCTTGCGTCGAGCCAGCTCGGTCACGAGCGACTCGCAGAGCGGATTGCTCAGATCGAGCCGTCCGCGATGGCCGGGCTGCTTCGCGGTTTCCGGCGGAATGACGTAATTGAACACCGACCAAATGTGTTCGAGGCCATCCACGCCGTCGGCCACCGCGTCCTGTGCCGAGTAGCTGCCGAGGTGAGCCGTCACGAACAGACCTCGACGATGTCCCTCGTCGATGATGGCGCGGCCGACGGGTCGCGAGGTGCCGGCATAGATCTTCACCGTTGTGATATTCCACCGCGTCAATTCCTCGAACAACGCCGGGACTTTGGTGGTGTCAGTGATGGCACGGCCAATATCACGGTGGATTGGCGGATCGGCGTCGAGCAGCGGGCTGCACGTGAAGACGCGCGGGCTCCACTCAGGATGCGCCGCGGCGATTCGCGCGACGAGCGTCCCGGCGACCAGTTCGTCCCCGGTGCTGCGAATCGACGTCACTCCCGCCGCGAGATACAGCGGCAAGACCTCGTCCCCGGTCACGTGCGCGAAGTCGAGCACATGCACCACATGCACATGCGCGTCGATCAATCCCGGCAGCGCGAACTTGCCGCGACCGTCGATGCGTGTCGCGTCAGCGGGGACATCGCCAACCTCGTTGGCCTCGGACACACGGACGATCTGCGTGCCGCGAATGACGATCGTCCGCTCCGGCAACATCTTGCCGGACTCCGGATCGAACAGATTGCAACGCTCAACCACGACAGTCGGCTCGGCCGCAGTCACGGCCGAAACGATCGCCAAACACAAGACGGAGAAAGCGATCCGGCACACTAGCCCGACGCGCAAGCGAGGGGTTGTTCCAATCGGCTTTCTCACGAGGATTGACGCAACCCCTCGCTTGCGCGTCGGGCTAGTGTTGGCAGACGCTGCGAATCGAGGCATGGGAAGTTCTCGCTTGGTACTGGTGACAGAGGTTATGGGTTGTCCGCTGGCCGACTCCGATCCCAACGATCCGGGCTGATTCCTAGTGCATGGCGGGACATGTTATCGGGCCGATTCGGCAGGTCATAATGGATCGCGCGGGTATTGAGGCTACGGAAGTACGGGCGGACATCGGGCGGCAATTTGGCAACCCGCTCCTGATCGTGGTCGGGAACTTCGCCGATCGGACCAGCCCAGGCCGGCCGATAGGCGATGGCCAGCAACCGGCGGTCGCTGTCGCTGTAGTTGGGATAGTTCGCATGGAACACCTTCTGGTTGATGATCACCGCCGAGCCGGCTCGGCAGGTCACCATCACCTCGTCCTCGTGCGACAAGTAACGCCGATAGGGATTGCCGTCCGAGTGCATCGACAGATGCGATCTCGGAATCACCTTGAAGGGGCTGCGCTCGGAAGTCAGATCGTCGAGGTAGTACAGCACGCGCACCAAACAGGGAGAACTCGCCCCCAGCCCAAAGATCTTCGAGCCGTAAGGCTGCGCATCGGTATGAATCGCGATCCCCGGATGCCCCGGTCGAGACAAAGCGAAATCGCACGCCGTGCAGATCAGCTCGTCACCGAACAGCGTCGATAGAAATTCGATCATGGCCGGCAACGCAACGACGCGAATCGCCGTCGGCGAATCGGTCCATTGCACGTTGGAGTGGCCGCGCTGATGCTCGCTGTAATCGACCGCCGTCGTCGGCAGCCGAGACAACTCGGTGCGAATCGCCTCCAGTTGAGTCGGCGACAACAGATCGGGGATGACGACGTAGCCGTCCAGTTCGATCGAACGAATCCGTTGCTCGGTCGTCAGCGCGGCCCAGTCGGTCTCCGCCCGGCGGGCGAGCAATTGATTTTCGCGTGTGTTAGTCGGTGAAGTGTCCATCGTTCGACTCCATCATTGGCGATCGTTTGCCGTCGCGCAGCCAACCAAAAGCATGAGCGGGGCATTCGATATTCAGTAGTTTCAAGTTTGGTCTCGGACAGGCATGTCTTTACTTCGAAGGAGTTGAGTCACATAGCTCAGGGTTGCCGCGCTTCGCGGCTATCCTGGGAGAGAGAACTCCGTCGCATTCTACCCTGAAGGGTTGCGTGATTCGAGCCAGCGGATGACGGAAACCCGTTGGGGTACATCGGCGGATGACTCCTTTTCCCCAGGGTAGCTCGCTTCGCTCGCACCCCTGGGCTATGTGACTCAACTCCTTCGGAGTAAAGAGAGCACCGTTCAAACTCGTTCAACCCTAAACTCAGAGCGACCGTCATTCGATCTTCCTGGAAGGTCTCGCGGCACTCCGCTTCTTGTTGTTGCCGCCGTTCTGCATGAGCTTCTGGAACACAGTCGCCAGTCCGTCGGAGATCGTCTTCCACCCGTCGGACGGAGGTTTCCACTTGCTCAATGGCTTGGCTTTTTCTGGCAGCGCATTCAACGCACCCAAGGGGGTCTTGCCCCAGCGGCACGCCTCCAGAATCACCGGGACCAACTTCGTCTGTCCCGCGTTGTGGAGTTCCAGGGCTTTCGGGATTTCATGCTCGGTGATGTAGTCCGTCGCCAGCGCGGCGACGCTCACGAGAATGATCACCACGTCCACTTCCACCAACTTGCTTTGGATGGAATCGTCCCACTGGTCGCCGGGGTCGATCATTCGGTCGTGCCAATGGCTGGCCAACAGGCCCTCGTTTTTCAGGATCTTGAGTTCGGACTCCAGACGCTTGCGTTGGTTCACATTGCTTTTCGAGTAGCTGATGAAGACCGTCGGTTTCCAGATCTCGTCGGATCGGGCGGGTTTGACGGAGTACGCGTTGTTCGGCCCGGCGGGATCGACATCGACCGTGCCACGGTCTGTTGAGATGCCGGTCGCGCGGCCCTGCTTTTCATCCGCTTCCAGAGTCTTGGTCGCCACCCAGGCCCCTTGCACCTGGGTTTCCTCGGTCGGATCGAGGCCGGGGATTTCACGGTGGATGTCACGCATCTCGGCCTGACACAACCCGGCGAGTTGCTGGCGAGCTTTGGCTGGTCCGGTCACGGTGATCATGACCTGTTGGTCCTGCGGCTCGGTACGGATCAAGGCTCGTGCCTCTTCGCGGGTTAAGATCGCGCCGCTGGCCCATTGTCGTTTCTTGCCGTTGACCTCTTCGATGAACTCGTGCAGCCGCACGATGGCACGAGCCACCAGCCCTTCCGGCAGCGCCTGATAGGTGTAGCGCAGGCGAGTGGCATCGGTGAGGGTGCCGAATTCCTCCACCCCTTTGGGTTGCACATCCGGCAGCGCTTGGGGAACGAGCCAGACGCCGCCGGAGGAGGCCCGCGCGTAGGCGATCTCGAACCGCTCCATGATCCGCACCAGGTAGTCCTGCATCTTCGGATCAGTGACGCTCCGCAGCACCACGTCCACATCGGCTCGCTTCAGCACGCCCGCTTGTTTCTCCGCACGCCGCATCAGCGAATAGACATTCTTCGTCAGCCACTCGGGTTGCAGCACCGTGGCTTCGTGCAGGCGCGGGTCGTTGCGGTAGTTGAGCGCGGCTCCCAGATTGTGCAGGATTTCCGCGAGCGAATCCTGCTCGCCTTCATCCACCACCTGATGCTTCGCGCACAGCGTCCGGTATTCGGAGTAGGTGAGGTGCGCCCGCCTCTTCCCTCCGCGCGTCAGAGCCAGACGGACGGCATCCCAGGTTTCAGGAAACGGTTCGCGGACCCACTTGAGCCGGTCCACTTCTTTGCACAGGGCGGCCTTGAGCTTGGTGATCCCCTTGTTCGACTTGCAGTCCACTTCCACAAAGCCGCGAATGAAGGGATACCGCTCCTGCAACGCGCCGCGATCCACTCGCGGGCGGCAGCCGGGGACGTCCCACTTATTCAGAGCCACGATCACCGGTGGCCCGTTTCCATCGTCATCCGTCCCGAACGCCTTGATCAGCCGTAGCCAGTATTCCGCGTCCTCACGTTCGTTGTTCTCGCGCCCCGTCAGCACCACGACATACACGCTCCGCACGCTGAAGAAAAACTGGTGCAGAGCGTGGGTGATGACCTGCCCGGCGAAATCCCAGACATGCGCCGTGACCGGACCTTTCTTGCAATCCTTCATCTCCCAGTCGCAGAGAGCAATCCCCGGCGTAGGATACTCTCCGTCAATGAACTTCAGGCCGCGCAAGGCGCGTACCGTTGACGTCTTCCCGGCTCCGCCCCGGCCCACCAGGATCAATTTCACTTCGTTCAACGGACGGGTCTTGCCCTGTCTGCCGAAATAGAAATCGAGGATCGCCTTCGGTGAGGCAAACGATACTCCATATCGGTAGGACTTTCGTGGATCGCGACCGAGGACGGAGAACGAAAGCTGTAGGGCCGGATTGCCGTGCAGGAATAGCCGTTCCAACTTTGGTAAATCTCTGAGCCAGCCCGGCAGCGTCGTGAGCTGGTTGCTGGTGAGATTAAGCTTCGTCAGCCCAGTGAGCCGTCCAACCTCCGGCGGAAGCGTTCTCAGTTGGTTGCCGGAAAGGTCCAGATCTGTCAGCGCGGTGAGCTGCCCGATCTCGGGCGGAAGTGTGCCCAGGTGGTTGCCGGAAAGGTCGAGCTTTGTCAGCGAGGTGAGCTGCCCGATCTCGGGCGGGAGTGTGCCCAGTTGGCTGCCGGAAAGGTCGAGCACCTTAAGGAGAGATGCCTGTCCTATTACATGCGGCAATTCCGAAAATCGGTGTCCGCTCAAGTCCAACGACTTTTGTCCCTCTTCAACCGCCGACCGGATAAGGCCTTCAATGACCCAGTTGGCAGTCACAGGCCGAGTTAGATCGCTCATTTCTTCGCCCCTGACGCTCTTCGGAGAACTGATGTGTTCTTAGAACGACGTTTGGATGCTCGTAATTTCAAATCGGCAAGGAATGACTCTTGAAAGTCATTGAGAGAGACGTACTTCAAGTCACTCAACCATGCCATTCCCCAATCTCGACCTGGGTCAAGGGATTGTCCACGCGCGATAACCGTTATGCGTTTCTTTTGAACCCATGCTGCGCCTACCTCCAAATGAACCCAAACCTTGTCTTTCGTAGAGTCGCTGTAATACAGCAAGAGTTCATTGCATGTACGCAACGCCTTTTGGAGCCTCGCACTGATGGAATCGCCGCTTTCAATAATTTGGCAGTCCAGAACGACATCAACACCAATGCTGTCGATTTGATCGCGGATGAGTTTGACGATATCCCGATCTTCAGTTGCATACGAAATAAACACACGGTACTTCGCAGTTTGCCGTCCCGAGTTCGCTTTCTTTGCCATTACAGAATCTCCGGCATCGTCGTGAGCAGGTTTCTTCTGAGGTCAAGCGTCGTCAGGGCAGTCAGTTGGCCGATCTCCGTCGGCGGCGTCGTGAGTCCCAATCTCGTCAGATCGCGACCGCACTTCCGCTGGTTCCCACACTCCTCGATCCGCTTCAGGGCTTCGGCATAGGCGGCATCCGCCTTTTCGGAGTTTTTGGCCATGACCGTCTCATTCGCAAGCCGCGGAAAATGGAGCTGAGAGAGGAGCAG
>SXGU01486013.1_pt1 | contig 15842 bp, 17 predicted proteins | sample 3174531 | NCBI WGS metagenome assembly SXGU01 (sample SAMN11356863, study PRJNA531348) | freshwater metagenome | isolation source: freshwater sample F1-140 | place: China: Fuxian Lake, Yuxi | collected 2017-12-25
AGCGCGTTTCGGGCCTGGTGCTTCGCGCGGTGTTTCTGGGCACCGGGGCCGAGCTGGATTGGGCCTTTGGCACCGGGCTGAGGCATTTCCATCCCGGCCTGCACGACGATTTCCTGAACGCCCTGCCCGAGGACGAGCGCGCCGCGCCCTTGCCAAACTACTACCGGCGCATCTTGCACCCGGACCCCGCCGTCCACTTTCCCGCGGCCTGTGCATGGCACGACACCGAGCGCATCCTGTCCGAAGTGGCCCCGGCGCAGACCCGCCTGGCCCCGTCGCCCCCGGACCGTTCCCGCCCGAACACGCCCTTTGTCGAGGCGCATTATTTCTCGAACGGCTGCTTTCTGGAACCGGACCAGCTTTTGAACGCCGCGCACCGTCTCGCCGGCATTCCGGGGCTGATCGTGCAGGGGCGGTATGACCTCTTGTGCCCGCCTGCCACCAGCCATGCCCTTGCGGATCGTTGGCCCGGCGCCCGGATCGCGATGGCCGAGGTTTCCGGCCACAGCCTGTCGCATCCGGCCGTGCATCAGGCGGTCAAGGAAGCCGTCGCCTCATTTGACGGGTCCGGCTTTGGCGCCTCTGTCGGTCCGTCAGGGCCGATCTGACGCGCGCAGCGTCGCCCCGGGCACAAGCCCCCGGCCCGATGCCCTTTGGGTCCCCGAAAGGATCGGCGGGGCGGGATTCTTTTCACTTTTCGAACCAACTTTTCGGGCAGGAAAATTTTTCGTGGTCCTGTCTGTCCGGAAATAGGCATTGCGTTTTCCAATGTCGACCATTGCTATACGCAATCGTTGACTTCGCTTATTTCTGCCCGAGAGGGCGCGAAAGTTGGCTTTGTGCCCGGTTGCGCGGGAGCCTGCGTTCCCACCCCGAGCAAGCAGATGGTCATGGATATCACGTTCAAACAACTCGAAGTTTTCCGGTGGGTCGTGGTGGCGGGCTCCATCACCAAGGCCTCGCACCGCATCGGCCTGTCGCAACCCTCGATCTCGCAGCAGCTTGCAAAGCTGGAAGAGACACTTGACACCCAATTGATCGTGCGCAACCGCACCGGCTCGGTAATGATGACCCCGGCCGGCGAATTCTGGTTCAAGATCAGCGAAGACCTGCTGGGCCGAATGGCGGCGGCGCGCAGTGACCATGATCGGCGATTCAAGCATTCCTCGGTGGTGTTGCGCCTGGGGGCCACGCCGGTCCTGCGCGGCGCCTTTACCAGCGCCGTTGCCCGAATCGCGCAGAGCGCCCCCGGCTTCGTCAAGTTCGAGCTGGTTTATGAATACAACTCGACCATCCTGGTCGAGCAGCTACGGATGCACCAGATCAACTTTGCCATTGTCGCCGAACCTGCCATCGCCAACGACCAGTCCTCGTTTGCCACCGCGCGCCTGTTCGAGGACCAGATCGCCTGGGCCGTGCCAGCCTCGGTGTCCGAGCGGGACATTCGCGCGGCGCTTCGACCAGGGCTGGAGGGGCCCGCGCAGCACCCCGCGCTCGGCCATTATGTCGAGATCGATCCGATCGTGCCGACAAGGGCCGCGTCGGATGACTGGTACAGAGCTCACCTGCCGCAGGCCACGCCGACCTTTTCGGCCCAGACCTTTCTGGCCTCGGTCGAACTGGTTGCCGGCGGGCTGGGCACCTGCCATGTGCCGCTGTCGCTTTTGCCAAGTCTAAGCCAGTCGATCCTGTCCAAGATCAAACTGTACAAAATCAGCGGCATGAACCGCTTTGCTGTGCTTGCGATGCGCAAGCATCTGCTGACTCATTCGGCCTATGCGCATATCTTCAACGGGATCGCAGAGTTCTGCCGAAGCGAGTATCAAGTGGCAATGCACGCCGACCCGATCATGAGTTTCGACGAGCTTCTGCAGACGCTCGGCAACCAGTCATCGGCCCGCACAGCCGCCGAATAGCACCGTGGGGCCCGTTGGGCCCTGCCCAATAATCAATATAGGAAAATCCATCATTCGTTGATGCCAACATACCGCGAGCTTGGGTTACAAGAGAAGCCAGGTGCGGGGAGGGTGGATATGATCGACGGACATCGGAAAACTGGGCAGGAGAGGGAGAATCGGGATGCAGAGTGATGCCGCAGGGGGTGCGCGTGGGGGCACCGGGGTCTGGATCTTTCGAATCCTGCTGGTCGCCGCTGCCGCTTTCTTTGTCTATACCTTCTTTGCTCCGTGGTGGAGCGCCAAGCTCGCCGCCCTGCCGGGAGAAGATCACCTGGTGCTGCACCCCTGGGGGGTCGAAGTTACAGCCCAGGTAAGGGCCAGCGGCAATGACGCACTTTATGCCATGCCCTGGTTCTTCGAGCCCTTCATCTGGGTCTATTTCGCAGCCTGCCTGTTGGCGCTTGCCGCCAGTCTTGTCCTGAACAGGCAAATCTCGATCGGCCGGATCCGCTTGCCGCTTGCAACGGTCCTGATCGGGCTTGTTGCGGTATCCTACCTTGCCGCGGCCGGCATCGCCTACGGTGTCGGAGAGTTGCGGGCCGACTGGGCGGGGGCCAATTTCATTGGCAAATCGACCGTTACCGACGGCGGCACAGGCAACAAGACCAAGATGGTCTCGGATCTTGAGATCGGGTACTGGCTGGCCCTGGGGGCAGGGTCTGCGCTGTTGGCCCTGTCCGTCCTTCGCCGTCTGTTCGTCGGCAAGGCGGCGGGCTGAGTCGGCCTTGATCGCGTAAATCTTTCCGGTCGCGGCATATGGCGCGACCGGAGAGCCGTTTGAACCCTTTCGATCCCGGGCGCGCCGCGATGAGCGGACTGCGCCCGGTGCTTTTTGGGGCCGCGCTGGCACGCAGGTCAAGGGCCATCGGAAAATACCAATGACCTGTATAGGAAAATCCATCAGCCTTTGGTGCCAACATGGCCGCACTTCGGTTTGAAAATCAACCAAGTGCGGGGAGGAACCACATGAACTTCAGACACTGGATAGCCGGGATGGCCGCCGTGACGGTGGCAGGACTGGCAACTTCGGGCCTTGCCCAGGGGGTGACCGCTGATCGCCTTCTGGGAGCAGGGGCCGAGGCGGAAGCGGGCAACTGGCTCATGGTCCACAAAACCTATGATTCCAATCGCTTTTCGCCGCTGAACCAGATCAATGCCAGCAACGTTGCAGGCATGCGTCTGGCATTTGCCGTACCGCTGGGTGGTCTTGAGCCCTCGGCCTTCGGCATCGGATACATGGAAGGCACGCCGCTGGTCGACAACGGGTTCATGTATGCCAGCGACCCCTGGGGCACGCCCTACAAGATCGACGTCTCGTCAGGCACGCAGGGCAAGATGCTCTGGGTCTGCGACACCGGTATCGACAAGGACGCGAGCCGGGGCATTCTGCTCGCCCACCGTGGCCTGGCGCTGTCGGGCACCAACGTCATCACTGCCCTGAACGACGGCCGTGTCGTTGCCTGCGACTCCGAAACCGGTGAAGTGGTTTGGGATCAGCAGATTGCCACCGAAGTCGGCGAAGGCTTTACCGCCGCGCCGCTGGTCATCGGCGACAAGATCCTGGTTGGCCAGTCCTACGGTGACTGGGCTACCCGCGGCTGGCTTGCGGCTCTTGACGCTGCTTCCGGCGAGGAAGTCTGGCGCTGGTACGCCATTCCCGAGCCGGGTCAGCCTGGATCGGAAACCTGGAAGTGCGACGAAACCGGAAACCCGGACTGCTGGAAGACCGGTGGCGGCGCCCTGTGGCAGACCGGCGCTTATGATGCGGAAACCAACACCGTCTACTGGGGAACCGGAAACCCGGTGCCGATGTTCGACCCGGAATTCCGCCCGGGCGACAACCTCTACACCAACTCGACCGTCGCGCTTGACGTGGCTTCTGGTGAGCTGAAGTGGCACTTCCAGTACACGCCCGGCGACTACATGGACTATGACGAGGTTGGCAGCCAGCTTCTGGTGAACGCCAATATCGGTGGCGAGGACCGCAAGGTGCTGGCTCACTTCGGACGGAACGGCCTGTTCTACTCGCTCGACCAGACAAGCGGCGCCTTCATCAACGCCAAGCAGTACGTCACCGAGCTGAACTGGACCAAGGGCGTCGACCCCAAGACGGGTATGCCGCTTGAGTACGATCCCTCCAAGTCGCTGCAAGACTACGCCCAGGGCTCGCTGCGCCGTGATCAGGGCAAGGTCACCCAGTGTCCGCACCTGTCCGGTGGTGTGAACTACTACCCGACCGCCTACAACCCGACCCTTGGGCTTGCCTATGGTGCCGGTATCGAAGGCTGCTCGGAGCATGAAGTCGTGGCGATGGCCCCCGAGGATGTCGTCCCGGGCGTTGTCTGGCTCGGCGGCACGATTGCCGGCGCCGGCGCGCAAAAAGGCTCCATCGGTGCGATCAACGTCGCGACCAACGAGTCTGTCGCCAAGGCGAACATGCCCTACCCGAACAACAGCGGTGTGACCGCGACGCCGGATCTGGTCTTTACCGGCTGGGTTGACGGCACGTTCGGCGCCTACGACGCCTCGTCGCTGGAGACCCTGTGGTCGGCGAACGTCGGTACGGCCTTCCGGGCCCCGCCGATGACCTACTCGGTCGGTGGCAAGCAGTACGTCGCCATCGCCGGTGGTAACCTTGGCTCCAACCATGGTGGCAACACCGAACTGGCGACCATGCAGGCCGCCAACATGATCTGGGTCTTCACGGTCGATTGATCGCGCAAACCCTGTGCCGGGCAGCTTCGACTGCCCGGCACGTTTTTGTCCAAGACTGAAGAGTGATGAGGATTTCATGGCCCCGCGCCGCCAGCTTTCGGTCTTTCTGCCTTTGACAGCTGGCATCGCGATTTGGTTCTCGACCTTTGGCATGGCGCAGGACACTTCCGCGACCGCCACACTGGTCGGCGATCCGGTGCGCGGAAAGGCCGTCTATCAAAAGGTCGGATTTTGTACGAACTGCCATGGCTGGGCCGGTGACGGCGGGGCCGGGCGCAATCCGATGGCGCGCGGTGGCGGCGTCAACATCCGCAAGACGGGGCTTGATGCCGAGGGGCTCGCCGAAGTCATCAGATGTGGAATTCCGGGCACGGCGATGCCCTATCATGATTCGGGCGCCTATCGTGACGACCGCTGCTATGGGCTGGTCATGTCCGATTTCGAACCCGGCAAGGCCCCCGAGCGGGGCAAGACCTTTCGCGAAAAGCAGCTTGCCGACCTGGTCGCCTATTTGCAGGCCAAGGTGCTCGGGCCAGACAAGCCGACGCTCGAACAATGCACCGAGTTCTACGGCGAATCGGCTGAAAAGAGCTGCGCTTATCTGGTGACGGACTGATCGTGCGCAGCGCCCCCCTGCTTTTGATCGCTGCGCTTGGCCCCTGGGCCGCACCTGTCCTGGCGCAGGTGCAGGTGGAACCGGTCTATTCCATCTGGGATGTCACCTTGGGCGCGCCGGTTGCGCAGATCCCCGAAATCTCGGTCGGTGAGGTGGCTTGCGGCACCAATGGCGGCCCGTCCTCGCAGCCCCTCTCGGCGTTCGAGGATTTCGCCCAGTGCACCCCCGAACCCTCGGGACTGCGCGAAGTGGCCTTTACCTATGACGACGAGCAGGATTTCATCGCCCGCGCACTTGAATCCGAATACCGCTTTCTACAGGGCGGCACCTCGATCTTTGCCCACCTTGTTCTGGTCTCGGTACTGGTCGACGAGGCCGGTATCGTGCAGGGCAGGCGCATTGTGACCGATGACCGCGCCGAGGATCGTGAGCGGCGGACGGCGGTCAGCCTGATGAAGAATTTCAAGGCGCGCTACGCTGACTGGACGCTGGACTGCGCCGATATTCCGATGCGCGACGGCGAGCAGCCAGTCGGCAGCCAGTTCATCCACGAGCTTTGCCATGGCACCTCGCCCGACGGCACGGTGCGCATTTCCATCGACGCGAGCTATCTGCGCAAGAAGGGCCAGCTTGCCGTCAATTCCGAAACGCAGCAGGTCAATACCGGATATTTCCAGAGCCAGACCCGTTATGAAGAGGTCCTCGCCCCTTATACTCCCAGCGAGGCGCCGTGATGCTACTCGCTCTGCAAACGCCCGTCGGCCATGAGATTGCCGGACATGGTGGCCAGGTCAAAATCAATCTCGCGCGTGGCGGCCGTGGTAAAGCGGTTCGCGGTCAGCGTGGCGCCGGTCACATCGGCCCGGCTCAGGTCGGCGCCAAAGAAATCCGTCTGCAGGATCGAGGCCCCGGCAAAGCTGACCCGGCTCGCCTCGGCCTCGGCAAAGGTGGAATAGCTGATCGACGCTCCGTCAAAGACGCTGCGGCCAAGATGGGCCCCGCTCAGAGTGGTGTTGTAAAGCTTGGCGTTGCTGAAATTGACGTTGTTTGCCACCAGGCCGCGCCCGATCATTCCGTCCAGAACCGCGCCCGAAAGATTGGCCGAGGTCAGGCGCGCCGTCTGGATGCGCGCATCCGTCAGGTTGACGCCGGCCATGTTGGCCCCGGAAAGCTGCGCGCCGTAAAGCAGCGCGCGGCTCAGATCGGCCCCGGCAAAGCTGGCTTGCGTGCCCTCGATCATGTTGAAATTGGCGTCGACCGCGATGACACCGTCCAGAATCGCGCCGCGCAGGTTGGCGCGATGAAAGCTGGTGTTGGTCAGGTTGGCGCCGGTCAGGTCGACTCCCTCAAGGTTGGCTTTCTTGAACGAGACGCCCGAAAGGTCGCAGCCGCGGCATTCCTTGATCAGCCCCGCGATCAGATCGTCGGCCGGCGAGGCCCAGGCCCCCTGTGCCACCAGTATGAGTGCCGCCGCAATCCGCATCATTTCCAACATTCTCCCGCCGCAAAGGAGGCCATCCATGCGCCCCTTCTTCCGTGATATCGCAAGCCGACCCTTGCCCTTCCTTTGTCGGGCATTGGCAATTTCAATGATGATCTCCGTTTCGGCCGCCGCGCAGACCCCGCCCGAGATCATCTCGGGCGCGGCGCGGGTGATCGACGCCGATATCCTGATCGTGGATGAACGGCGCGTGATCCTGTGGGGGCTCGATGCGCCGGAGCGCAACCAGACCTGTGCGCTCGCCGGTAAGGAATGGGGCTGCTACGACGTGGCCAAGCGTGCGCTGGAGGCGCTGGCCGGTCGGGGCGAGATCGAATGCGTGCTGACCGGCGAGCCCGATCCCTTTGGTCGCCGCCACGGCGTGTGCAGTTTCGGGAGCGAGGATCTGAACGCCGAGATGGTGCGCACGGGCATGGCACTGGCCTTTTCCGAACAGACCACGGACTATGAGCCGCAGATGCTTGAAGCCATCACCGCCGGTGCCGGTCTTTGGCAGCCCGATGCAGTGTTCATTGAACCGTGGGTCTGGCGGCGCACAAATAGCCCAGGCGGATACCGCTGAAAAAGGAAGGAAAAACGCATGACATCCTTGGTGAGCGCGATCGGCAGAGGGGCTGGCGACGGGGCCTATGACGCCGTTTACAAGTGGATACTTTATGCCGCCCTGATGGCGCTGAGCGCGGTGATCCTGTGGGACTACGGCCTTTTGCAATACCTTTTCAGCGCCGATACCAGCCGCATCTCGGTTCTGATCGCGGCGCTTTTTCTGGGCTTTCTGGTTCACAGCCTCTGGATCGTGCTGTGGATGGCGCGCGAATACCGCCAGGCGCTGACCGCGGCTTCGGTGCTGGCCCAGACCTCGGGCAGCCTGGTGATCGCCGACGGCGAAATTTCGGTCCTGCGGGGAAAGCTGGCGGTCGAGGGGCTGATCGCCGGCTATCTGCGCGATGTCGTGCGCACCCAGAAGGCGCCGGACCGCGACCGTGGCCTCTTGCTGCAAAGCCTGTCCGCGTCGCTGAAGCGGCGCAACAAGGTCGGGGTCTACGGCGCCGATCTTTTGTACAAGCTGGGGATGCTGGGCACGATGATCGGCTTTGTCATGATGCTCAACTCGATGGGTGACATGGAGAATTTTGACGTCGAAACCCTGCGCTCGGCGCTGCAGCGCATGATCGGCGGCATGGCCGTGTCGCTCTTGACCACGATCGCGGGACTGGTCGGAGGCATCCTCTTGCGCGTCTTTTACAACCTGGCCGAAGGGCTGACGACCGACATCCTGCAAACCGTCGTGCAGACCACAGAGACCTCGTTGGCAACGCGCCTCGCCCCGGCAGCGGAGGCTTGAGGCGATGTTCGAAGACGAGCCGGAACCCGATTTCGAGATCTTCTCGGCGCTGCTCTTCAACTCGTTGAAGGCCATCACCTTCATGTTCTTCATGTCCTTTGCGATGATCAACCCGGTCGCCGAAAGTGGCAAGGTCGATCCCAAGGCGGAAATGATGATCACCGTGACCTGGCCAGACGCCAATCCGGACGACGTCGACACCTATGTCGCCGACCCGGCGGGCAACATCGTCTGGTATCATCGCCGCGAGGCGGGGCTGATGCACCTTGACCGCGACGATCGCGGCATGTTCCGCGATGTGATCGAGTTGAACGGAACCACCATCGAAAACCCGCTCAACCAGGAGATCATTTCTTTCCGCGGCCTGTCGGATGGCGAATATACGGTCAATATCGTGCATTACATCGCGAATGGCGGCCCATTGCCGGTGCAGGTCAAGGTCGAAAAGCTGAACCCAAAGGTTTCGCTGGTCTTCTACGACACCATAAACCTGAACGGGACGGGGGACGAGCGGACCGCGGTGCGCTTTACCCTCGAAGGGCAGGAGGTCAAGGACGTCAACAATCGGGCGCGCGAGTTGGTTATGCTGACACGGGCCGATGCCCCGACCTCCAGCGCTCCGAACCTGGACGCCACAAGCGGCGAGGCCGTGAAATGACCCAGACAATCCTGCTTCTTGCCGGGGCCTATGCGCTGGTCATTGTCTTTCTGGCACTGATCCTGATCTCCTCTCGGCTGCCGGCGGTTCTCAAGGCGCTGGCGACGGTGGCTTCGGCCGGGCTCATGCTTTGGACCTATCAGGCCATTGGCGAGCTGCGCGGCCTTCCAACCGACGGCGCCCCGCCCCGGTTCTTCAAGCTGCACTGGGCCCGCGTGGTCGAGCCCAACCTGCTGATGAAGGAAGAGGGCCACGTCTTTTTGTGGATCGAAGAGCTGGACGAGCTGAATTTTCCCTCGGGCCTGCCGCGCGCCTATGCGCTGCCCTATGACCCCGAACTTGTCAAAAAGGTCGAGATCGCCATGGGCAAGATCCAGGATGGCGAAGAGGTGGCCGGCACGATTTCCGACGAGGCCGCCCGCGAGATCGAGGGAACCGCCGAAGAGCTTGCCGAAGAGGTCGCCGAAGGCGCGCGCGCCACTGGGCCGAGCAGCGGCGCCGTGGGTGAGCGCTATTTCGAATTCGACCCGTCGATGCTGGATTTTGGCGATGCCCCGGCGCCGGTAACGCCCGAAAAGGACAAGTAACGTCGGCGTCTTTCCGGCGCCGGTCCGTTTACCCCGGGGCGGCCTGCCCCCCGGTCAGGGCAACATAGGCGCCGGTCAGATCTTCGGCGCCGCTTTGGGCGATCAGCGTTTCGGGCGAGCCCTCGCTGGTAATCTTTCCACGCATCAGCAGCACGATCCGGTCGGCCTCGGCCACCTCGTCAACCAGATGGGTCGCCCAGAGGATCGACATGCCGCGCGTCGCGACGATATCGCGCAGGTTGCGCACCAGCGCCAGCCGCGCCGTCGCGTCCAGCCCCGCCGAAGGTTCGTCCAGCAGCAGCAGTTTGGGCTGCGACAGCAGCGCCCGCGCAATCTCGACCCGGCGTTGATTGCCGCCCGACAGCTTGCGCACTTGCCGGTCCATCAGGTCGTCGATGTCCATCAGACCGGCCACCTCGTCGATCCGCTGCTTCAAGGTGCGCCCGAAGAGGCCGAACATGCCGCCGTGAAACTTGAGGTTGGCCTTGACCGAGACATCAAGGTCAAGCGAGCGCGACTGGAACACCACAGCAAGCTGCGACAGGATCGCGCTGGGCTCGTCACGATAGGATTTTCCAAACAGCTCCACCTTGCCGCTGTCGGCGGCAAAAAGGCCCGAGCAGATCTGGAAAAGCGTCGATTTTCCCGCCCCATTCGGCCCCAAGAGACCCACAAGCTCGCCGGTCCCGATCCTCAGATCGACACCGCGCAGGGCTTCGTGGCTTCCATAGGATTTTCGCACCTGCTCGATCAGCAAGAGGTTCGCCGAGGTTTCGGCGGGCCGTTCTTCGGTCGTCGCATCTTTCATCATGGCGCCACCTCTTGGGCGGTCAGAATGGAATTCACAGCCTGCGCCACCTGGGCAGGGTCGCGCGCGGCGGGAAGGTTCAGGCGGAAATCGGCGCGGATTCGGGCCGGCCGACCGCCGACGATCACCACCCGATCCGCCAGTTGGGCCGCATCCTCGGGGTCGTGCGAGACGACGATGACCGTCGGATGTTCGGCAGCGAAGATGCCGCGAAAGAGGCGCTGGAGATCGCCCACCACCGCCCGGTCCAGCGAGACAAAGGGTTCGTCCAGCAAGAGCAGGCCCGAGCCGGCCGCGATGGCCCGGGCCAGGCCGAGCCGCCGCTGCATCCCGCCCGAAAGCTGGCGCGGAAAGGCGCGGGACTGCCCCGCAAGCCCGACCTTGCGCAGCAGCGTCTCGATTTCTTCGCGCTCGATCCCGGGCCGGACCGCGCGGATGTTGCCGGCCGCGTCAAGCCAGGGCAGCAGGCGCGCGTCCTGAAACACGAAGCCGGGCGGCGGCGCCTGATCGGCGGGCAGCCCGCCCACCGCGATCTCGCCGTCAAAGCCGCGCTCAAGCCCCGCGATCATGCGCAAGAGCGTGGTCTTGCCGATGCCCGAGGGGCCGATCAGCGCAACCACCTCGCCCGGCGCCACCTCAAGCGACAGAGGGCCGAACAGCGGCTTGTCGGCCTCGGCAAAGCGCATATGGCGAAGTGTGATGCTTACGGCCGGTCCTGTCGCCAACGCAGCACCCTCCTCTCGAGCGGACGCAGAATGGCGTGTTCGACCACCAGGATCATCGAGACGAAAACGGCGGTATAGGACAGGATGCCTTCCATGTCGAAGTACTGAAAGTAGATGCCGACGCGAAAGCCGACCCCGCCGTCAGAGCCGAGCACCTCGAAAACCAGCACGATCTTCCAGATCAGCGCCAGCCCGGTCCGCGCGGCTGCCATGACAAAGGGCATCAGTTGCGGCAGCCAGATCAGGCGCAGGCGCCGGCCCAGCGGCATGCGAAAGGCGCGGGCAAGCTCGTCATACTCGGGCAGAAAGCTGCGCACCCCCTCGCGGATCGTGGTGATGACCATCGGCGTCTTGTTGATCACCACCGCGATGATCAGAGCCAACTCGCTGAGCCCGATCCAGATGTAGCAGATGATCGCGACCACGATGGCGGGCAGGTTCAACCCGACCACGACCCATTGGCCGAATAGCTGATCCGCCGCCCGGACGCGCCCCAAGAGCAAGCCAAGCGCGGCGCCAACCAGCATGGCTATCGTGAAGCCGGCCAGCGCGCGCGCCAGAGTCTTGGCAAAATCCTCGACCAGGCGCCCGTTCAGAGCCAGGTCAAAGGCATGCACGGCCACCTGCAGCGGTGACGGCAGGAACCTTGAGGCCATCAGCATGGCCAGTCCCTGCCAGACCACCAGAAGCAGCGGCAGGGACAGCCATTCCAGCTTCGGTCGCGCGGGGCGAGAGGTCAGCGGCGCCAGTTTGGACGTTGGCTGGCTTTTCACCGACAAGGGGTGCCCCTACTTGCTGTAGCCCGACCAGAAAGTGCCCGGTGCCAGATCAGGCTTGTCGCCGATCACGTCGCTTCCACCATACTTCGCGATCAATGCAAAGGCCTCGGTCGCGGCCTGGATGTCGGCCTCGCCGTAGCTGGTGACGATGCCGGCCCGGTAGGCGTCGCGCAGGGCCACGAACAGATCGGCATTGTCGGCCGCCGCCCCCATCGAGGGGCGAATCGTGTCCCAAAGCGCGTCATCGGTCAGCAGCTTGTCCTTGGTCGCAAAAGAGGCATCAAGGAAGCGCTTGATCTCTTCCTTCTTGTTCCGCGCGACCTTTTCGCTGAACACCCAGCCCAGAAGCGGCGGCTGCTTGGACACGCCAAGTTCTGCCAGCATGTCCTTGACCGAAATGATCTGCTCCATCCCCGCCAGCTTTGCGCGGACGTTGAAGTGCCAGAAGTTCAGCGCGGCCTGCGCCTGACCGCCGGCCAGCATCTCGTTCACCAGCGGCGGGGCACCAAACTCGGCCGTGATCACGTCGGGCAGCATCTTGCCGGTCTTGGCGTTGAAATAGGCCTGAAGCAGCACATAGCTCTTGTCCGCCGGACCGCCTGCCACGGCCAGCGTCTTGCCCTCAAGGTCGGCCACCGATTTGACGGGACCGGCCGGATCGACCATCAGTCCGCCGACGGTCAGCGAATGCGGCACGATCGCAAAGTCGGCGCCCTGGTTGCGCTGGCTCGACACCCAGATGAAATCCGACAGGATCGCATCCACTTCGCCGGCCTGCAGCGCGACCTGACCGCCACGGCTGTCTGCGACGCCGCGCACCTCGACCATGATGTTGAACTGCTTGTCGATCCCCGCCGCCTGCATCGCGAAGATCTCCCATGACGCGGTGCCGCCCTCTTGCAGCGCCAGCGTGATGGTCTTTGAACCCGGGCTGAAGCCCGAGGTTGCAAACCATGCCGAACCAAGAAGTCCGGCCAGAACCACTCTTCGACCGAGTTCCATGTCCTTCAACCCTTTCTCGAAATCCACGTTGCCCACAGTCCTAGCATGCGGGGTCATTCGTCTTCACTATATTCAACATCGGCTATGGCGAATTGACGAAGGGTTTGCCCTGCCGGAAATTTGCCTATGTATTGTCAATGAGCCCAAGCTGAGAAGAGGAGTTTCCATGCCTCGCCGCATCGCCGCCGTCTTGGCCCTGGTGGCTTCGTCGTGTCCGCTGTTGGCCGAGGGAAACCTTGCCTCCAAACCCGTGGATTTGCCGGACCTCATGCTTGGGGGCGATCTGTCGATGTCGCAGACCGAGTACGTTCTCGAGACGGGACAGTACTACCGCATCAACATCACATCGGACGGGCAGGAAGAATTCGCCTGGATGGCGCCAGAGCTTTTCCGCAATTCCTGGGTCAACCAGATCGTGGTCAACGATCTGGAGGTCAAGGCCTATGGTGTCTACAGCCTTGAGTTCGACGCCGAGGGCACGTTTGAGCTGACCTTCGTGCCGATCCGGCCGGGGCGCTATGATTTCTGGGTCGACGGTTACGAGGGGCGGGGCATGCTTGGCGCCTTTGTGGTGAACTGACATGAAGAGATGGATCGCCGCCGCCGCCCTGTGCCTTGGCGCCTGGCCCGCGCTTGCCAAGGAGACCGGGCTGATCTTTGTCAGCCTTGAGCGGGGCAACGAGATCGTGGTGCTGAATCCCGATCTGACCGAGCACAAGCGCATCGAAACCTCGCGCCGGCCGCGCGACATGCAGTTCGACAAGGCGCATGAATTTCTCTACGTCGCCTGCGGCGATGACGACGTGATCGACGTGATCGATGTCGCCACGCTTGAGGTGGTCGACAGCATCCCCACCGGTCCCAGCCCCGAGGTGTTTGTCTTTTCCCCGGACGAAAAGCTGATCTTCGTGTCGAACGAGGAAGACAGCACGATGGAGGTCATCGACGTCGAGGCCAAGATCGTCATCGCGCGCGTACCCACCGGGGCCGAGCCCGAGGGGGTGATCAACTCGGTTGACGGCAAGACGGTCTTCGTCACCTCCGAGGTGGCCGACATGGTCCATGTGGTCGACATCGCCACCGCGCGGGTGACCAAGAACATCATCGTCGGCACGCGCCCGCGCCGTTTCATCGTCACGCCGGACGGGGCCGAACTTTGGGTCAGCGACGAGTTGTCGTCAGAGGTGCATGTCATCGACCTGGCCACGCTTGAAGTCAGCGAAGTGCTGTCCTTCCTTCCCCCGGGCTTTCGCCCCGAGGATGTCACGCCCGTGGGCATGACCATCACCGACAACGGCGGGATGGTGATCATCAGCCTGGGCCGGGCCAACCATATCGCCTTTGTCGACACAAAGACGCGCGAAGTGCTGGCCTATACCCTGGTCGGCAGCCGGGCCTGGGATGTGGACCTCTCACGCGACGAAAAGACCGCCTACGTTGCCAACGGGCTTTCGGACGACATCACCATCGTTGATGTGGCCAGCATGAAGCCGGTCCAGTCGGTCGCTGTCGGCCGCACGCCGCATTCGATCCGGGTGGACGACTGACATGCGCGCGTTGCTGGCCCTGATCCTTGTCCTTCTCGCCGGCACGGCCTTTGCGCGGGATCTTCGGATCGGCCACCTCTCGCTGATCGATGATCAACGCTATGTGACCGACTGGGGCTATGCCCGTCTGATCGTGCCACCGCCGATCCGCACCGTGGATGGCGCCCGCATGGCGATCACCGATCTGGCCTTTGTGGCCGAGGCGGTCAACCTCAAACCCGTACTGGACGTGCGCGAAAGCGGCCCCGAGGGGATGGCGGCCTCGCTTCAGGCCATGGTGGCGGACGGTGCCGAGGTGGTTGTGCTGGACCTGCCCGCCGACATGGTCGAGGTGGTCGCCAAGGCGGCCGAGGGGCTTCCGGTGACGCTGATCAACGCCACCGCGCCAGAAGACAGCCTGCGCCGGGCCTGCTATCCGACCATGCTGCATGCCGGACCCTCGCTGCGCATGACGATGGACAGCTATGTGCAGTACCTGCGCGCGATGAACTGGATGAAGGTGCTTGTCCTGGTGGGAGAGGACCCGTCCGACCAGGGTCTTGCTGACGCCTTTGCCACCTCGGCCGAGCGGCTGCGGCTGGAAATCGTCGGGACCCGCGCCTTTACCCTGGCCGCCAACCCCGAGGCGCGCGAGGGCAACAACGTCAAGCTGCTGACCTCGGATGCCGACTACGACGTGGTCTTTGTGGCCGACACGCGGGGCGAGTTCGGCCGCTTCATTCCCTATTCCACCCAGTTGCCCCGCCCGGTGATCGGCTCTGTCGGCCTGAACGCGCAGGCCTGGCACTGGGCGATGGAGCGGGACGGGGCCACGCAGGTCAGCTCGCGCTTTGACAAGATGACCGGCGGGCGCAAGATGTCGTCGGCCGACTGGTCGGTCTGGGTTGCGGTCAAGGCCGTGATCACCGCCTATACCAAGGTGCCAAGGCCCGACCAGGCCAAGGTGCTGGACTATCTGAGGTCGCACAAGCTGCGCCTGGACGGCTCAAAGGGTGTGACGCTCAGCTTCCGTCCCTGGGACGGGCAGTTGCGCATGCCGATCCTGCTTTCGACGGCCGATGCCGTCATCGCTATTGCGCCGATCGAGGGCTACCTGCATCCTGTGACAACCATGGACACCCTGGGAACCGATCAGGCGGAATTTGCGTGCGATTGACGCCGTTTCAACTGTTGCTCGGCCTGTGGGTGATCGTCGCGCGCGAGATCGCCAAGTTCGCGCGTCAGCGTGAGCGGCTGTTGTCGTCGATGATCCGGCCACTTCTGTGGCTGATCGTCTTTGCCTCGGGGCTGCATGACCTTCTTGGCGTGTCGATCATCCCGCCCTACCGCACCTATACGCCCTATCAGGAATATAGTCTGCCCGGCCTGATCGGCATGATCGAGCTCTTACAGTCGATGCAGTCGGCCCTGTCGCTGGTCTATGACCGAGAAGTCGGGGTCATGCGTGTGATGCTGGTCACGCCGCTGCCGCGCCCGTTCCTGCTGTTCGCCAAGATACTGGCCGCGACCGTGCTGGCGCTCTTGCAGGCGGCGATCTTTCTGGCCATCGCGGCCGCCTTTGGCATCACGCTGCCGCTGATGACCATGGTTCTGATCGTGCC
>SXGU01202680.1_pt1 | contig 15840 bp, 14 predicted proteins | sample 3174531 | NCBI WGS metagenome assembly SXGU01 (sample SAMN11356863, study PRJNA531348) | freshwater metagenome | isolation source: freshwater sample F1-140 | place: China: Fuxian Lake, Yuxi | collected 2017-12-25
ACAAAAAGAGCGTCGACTACCTTAATTTTTGCCTGCTTCGATGTACGCATTTGCTGGGAACGACGTATGATTTCAGGAATCGCGACCTGGTCCCAAAGGATGTGCCGCTGATCATCGTCGCCAACCACCAGAGCCTTTACGACATTATCGCGATTATTTGGTTCATGCGGCGGTGGCACCCCAAATTCGTGAGCAAGAAGGAGTTGGGCAAAGGGATTCCGAGCGTTTCGTACAATCTGCGGCACGGCGGTTCCGTTTTGATTGACAGGAAAGACCCCAAACAGGCGATCCCGGTCATCAGGTCGTTGTCCGAATACATCGAGGCCCACGGGAGATCGGCCGTCATTTTTCCCGAAGGCACGCGCAGCAAGACCGGAAAACCAAGGGAGTTTGCGCAAAGCGGACTCAAGATACTTTGCAAATACGCACCGTCGGCCTATGTGGTCCCGGTCACGATCAATAATTCGTGGAAAATGGTCCGTTACGGATTTTTCCCGCTCGGGCTGGGCAACCGGCTCGAATTTACCATACATGAGCCCATGGCCGTTTCGCAGATGCCTTTTGACGAGATTTTCAAGAGGACCGAACAAGCCATCGTCGGCCACATAAAATAGCAGCGATGTCACAGCACAACATAAGACTTGAAGTCATGCAGTTCCTCGAGAAGAATATCGAGGATTTTGTCGATGAATACCTGATCCCGGTGGAAACTATCTGGCAGCCCACCGATTTCCTGCCCGACAGCCAATCGGAAGGATTCTACGACGAGGTCAGGGAACTGCGCGAGTTGGCCAAGGAACTGCCTTATGATTTCTGGATCGTCCTGATCGGCGATACCGTTACCGAAGAGGCGCTTCCCACCTATGAGTCGTGGCTCATGGATGTGGATGGCGTGGGACAGGTCGAGAACAACGGATGGTCCAAATGGGTGCGCAACTGGACTGCCGAGGAGAACCGCCACGGCGACCTACTCAACAAGTATCTTTATCTTTCTGGCCGCGTCAACATGCGCGAGGTTGAGATCACCACGCAGCACCTTCTGGCCGACGGATTCGACATCGGTACCGGCCGCGATCCCTACAAGAATTTCGTTTACACAAGCTTCCAGGAACTCGCCACCTATATCTCGCACAACCGCGTGTCACAGCTGGCGCGCAATTACGGTGAAAAAAAACTCTCGAAAATGTGCCGCATGATCGCCGGCGACGAAATGCGCCACCACCACGCCTACAGTGAATTCGTGCACCGCATTTTCCAGGTGGATCCCAGCGAGATGATGCTCGCCTTTCAATACATGATGAAGCGCAAGATTGTCATGCCAGCGCAATTTTTGCGGCAATCGGGCGAGAAGATATCGGCGGCGTTTGAACATTTCTCCGACAGCGCCCAGCGCATCGGGGTCTATACGGCACAGGATTATGTCGATATCATGCAGAAACTCATCACGCGTTGGGAAATCGAGAAAATTTCCAACCTGACCGATGAAGCAGAGAAAGCCCGCGACTTTTTGATGAAGCTTCCGTCACGGATGGCCAAGATCAGCGAACGCCTCATCATCCCCGAGGAATCTCACATCTTCAAGTGGGTCGAGCCCGCATCGGTTAAATGATGGACATCATTGCCGGGACCGAAAATTTCGTTCGGGAAAAACTTGCCGGTGCCGAAGCCGGCCACGATTGGTTCCACACCGACCGCGTGCGCAAGAATGCCCTCCTGATTGCCCAAACCGAAAACTGTGACAGATTAGTGGTTGAACTTTCGGCGCTCCTGCACGATATCGCCGACAGCAAGTTCACCGGTGGCGACGAAAGCGTGGGGCCAAGGCTGGCGCGCGGGTGTTTGGAGCGCCATTCCGTAGCCGAGGACATTGTTGGTCATGTCATCGCGATCATCGAAAACATATCATTTAAAGGGGGCAATTTCAATCGCACATTTTCCTCGCCTGAACTCAACATCGTCCAGGACGCCGACCGTCTCGATGCCATTGGGGCCATCGGGATTGCCCGTGCCTTTCATTACGGCGGGTTCAAGAACAGGTTGCTCTTTGACCCGTCGGTACCGCCGCAGCTGGACATGGACCGCGAGCAGTATAAGAATTCATCGGCACCCACGCTCAACCATTTCTATGAAAAGCTCTTCCTTTTGCGAGACCGCATGAACACGGATACGGGCAAGCGCCTTGCAGAAGATCGTCATCGATTTCTCGAGGCCTTCGTCGCGCAGTTCCTGGCCGAATGGAACGGGGAGAAATAATTTCGGCGAAAAAAAACCCGCACATGGCGGGCTGGACTATTTACCGGTAAAGTCTGGTTTTCTTTTCTCCAGGAATGCCGTGGTTCCTTCCTTAAAATCTTCCGTTCCGAAACAGTACCCAAAAGCCGTGATCTCGGTCTTGAAGCCGTCCGATCCGCGGAACCCGGCGTTGACCGCCTTGATGGCGCGCCCGATCGCCGTGGGTGAATTGCGCAAGATCTTCTGCGCGATCCCTCGTGCAAAATCCATGAGTTCGGGTTGTGGCACGACATGATTCACAAGGCCGGCCGAAGCCGCTTCCTCCGCACCCATCATGCCCGCGGTCATGATCATCTCCATTGCGCGGCCTTTGCCGATGAGTTGCGGAAGGCGCTGCGTCCCGCCGTAACCCGGGATCACGCCCAGGGAGACTTCGGGCAAGCCCATCTTTGCATTTTCTGACGCCACCCTGAAATGGCAGGACATGGCGAGCTCGAGCCCGCCACCGAGCGCAAATCCATTGATGGCGGCGATGACCGGCGTACGTAGGTTTTCTACAAAATCAAACAGGAGTTCCTGTCCTTCGGCGGCAAGCTGTGCGCCCTCTTCCACTGAGAAATCGGCAAATTCGGCAATGTCGGCACCGGCCACGAAAGCTTTTTCACCACTTCCCGTGAGGATGATGGCACGAACGTCGGCATCCTTTTCGAGTTCGCGGAAAGCCGAGTTGAGCTCTCGGATGGTGGCCTTGTTAAGAGCGTTAAGTTTTTCCGGGCGGTTGATGCGAACGGTGGCGATCTTATCCTGGATTTCCAGCAGGATGTTCTGGTATGTCATGGTTTCCATTTTAGCTGTTGATGATGGGAAGCGAAACGGTGAACGTGGTCCCCTTTCCCGGTTGGCTTTCAAAAGTAATTGTTCCTTTATAATTTTCTATGATATTTTTTATGATGCCCAGGCCAAGGCCCATGCCGCTGCTCTTGGTGGTGAACTTGGGCTCGAAGATATGCGAGGCATTCGCGGGATCGATCCCGGTGCCGTTGTCCACCACCTCGATAAGTACGTTTTCGCTCTCGCGGCGGATTGAGACCACTACCGATTTTTGGGACTGGTCCGGCGGAATGGCCTGTATCGCGTTCTTGACCAGGTTTGTAATGATGCGGATGAGTTGCGTGCGGTCCATCTTGGAAACGATTTCCTTCTCGGCGCTTTCAAAACGGATGAAATCTTCATTGAAGATATCCAGCGCAAGGTCAACCACATTCACCACGTTGAGGTTCTCGTTTTGCTGGGCCGGCATCGACGCGAAGTTGGAGAAAGCCGACGCCACCGCGCTCATCGTGTCGATCTGCTGGATCAACGTGCTGGAAAAATCGTTGAGTTTTTGCCTGAGGTCCGGGTCATCGGGATTGAATTTGCGCTGAAAACTCTGCACGGTGAGGCGCATCGGCGTGAGCGGATTCTTGATTTCATGCGCCACCTGTTTGGCCATTTCGCGCCAGGCCTCCTCACGCTCGCTTTGGGCCAGTTTCACCGCGCTTTCCTCGAGCTGGTCCACCATCTGATTGTAGGCGCTGATGAGCAAATTGATTTCCTTGCTGTTGGCGCGCAACACGATTTTTTCATTTTTCTGCGTCAGGCTCGTCTCGTTGATTTTGTCGGAAATCGTCTTGAGCGACTGTGTGATATAGGTCGACAGGAAATAGGCCAGCGCAAACGCGATCACCAGCATGAAGGTATAGACTTGGCCCAGGCGGATGAGGAAGTTCTGCAATTCGGTTTCGTAAAACCCGTCGTCCTCCACGTACGGCAGGTTCAAAATGCCCAACGGCTTGAACTTGTCGTCCTTGATCTGGCTAAACGACGAGCGGTTTTTCTTGCCGTCAATGCTGCGAATGTCAACGTAGCGTTTTTCAATCGAACTCTGTACCAGTTTGAGCACGTACGGCGGAATGGGCGGCGCCACGGTGTCAATGGAAAACGACGCCTTTGACGATTTGAGCAGTTTGCCGTCGAGCCCGTAGATATTGATCTCCAGATTGTGGATATCGGCGAGTTCATAGATGCGGTCCTTGAATATCAGGGGCAGGTTTTCTTCGGTGAGCGGATAGGTCGTCGTGCTCAGGATGTAATTGATGTGCTCCTTTATCGCGTTCTCCTTGTTCTCAAGGCGTTCCTGGTGGTAGTCCTTGGCCTCATTGCGGAACTGGATGATGGAAATTGATGCGAGCAGTACCGATGCGATCAGGATCAGCACGATCATGGACAGGAAAATCCTGATCCGCAGCGACAGCATCGATATGTCAAAATTTCCGCGCCTCATGTGCGGTTGCGCTCCCGGATGGCCTTGTATAATTTAAATCCGGCCATGATCAGCAATGAAAACGCGACGATGCCCACAACGCCGTAGATCCAGTTTACCGCATTCTTGAGCACCACAAGGAAAACGACGGCAAATAAAATGACGGTAGAGCCCTCGTTCCAAAGCCTCATGCCGTTGGAAGAATATTTTATGTTTCCGCGCTGCAGGTTTTTGAAAATGACGTGGCAGCGGACCTGGTAGAGGTAAAGCAAAAAGACGAAGGTGAGCTTCACATGCATCCACGGCTGTGAGAGCCAGATGCGCCCCACCTCGGTGAAAAGAAGCATCCAGAACGCGAAGATGCTCGTGATGATCGCCGATGGCCACGTGATGATGTACCACAATCGGTAGGACATGATCTTGTACTGTTCCGACAGGATTTCCCTTGCAGGCGACGGTTTCGCATCGGCCTCGATCTGGTAAACAAACAAACGGACGATATAGAACAGCCCCGCAAACCACGTCACGACGAAGATCAGGTGCAGCGATTTCAGGTAATTGTAGATTTCCATCAGCGTTTTTTGAGGGTCGTCCTGAACGCTTTCGCCAAAAAGCCCGCCGTCACCGCAGTAGCGAGCACATCCGCGATCGGGAAGGAGACCCATATCCCAAAAATACCAAAATATTCCGGCAAAAGCAGGATAAGGGGAATCAGGAAGAACCCTTGTTTGGTGAGTGTCAGCATCAGCGCACGCTTTGCCTGTCCAGATGCCTGGAAATACGCCGCGCCAATGAGCTGCAGCGCAATAACCGGTGAGGCGGCGAAAACCCATCGGAGTGCATTGGGCGCATCGCGAAGGACGGCCGGGTCGCTGGAAAAGATGCTGACGATCTCATTGGCGAAGACCAGGATCAGGATATAGATGGCAATCGCCAAACCGCCGGCGTACTTGATGGAAACCAAGACCGATTCGCGCACCCTGCCGTATTTTTTAGCTCCAAAATTGAAACCCGCGACAGGTTGGAAACCCTCGGTGATCCCATTGACGGGAAACAGCGCGAACATCAACATGCGGGAGATGATACCGTAAACCGTGACGGCATGCTCGCCTCCGTGAGCGAAAAGCGAGTTGTTCAACAGCGCCGAGAGCACCGTGATGACGCTCTGCCTGGCAAACGTGGTAAAGCTCAGTGCCGATATCTCGCGCGTGAGTTTCCATTGAGGCGTAAAATCCTTGAGATTGGGCCTTAGCTCGCTGCGGAAGAAATGGATGGCGACAAATAGGAACGATGCCGACATGGAAACCGCCGTCGCCAAACCTGCCCCGAAGATGCCCCAGCCAAAAACCTGGATGAACAGGAAGTCGCAGGCGATGTTGCCTATCGAGGCGATCATCAACGCGGTCATTGCGATCCGGGGCTTTCCCTCGGCGCGGATCACCGAATTGGCCATCGAGGCCAGCGCCTGCAAGGGGACCACGGCGATGACCGGGTAAAGGTATTCTAGTGCCGGGGCCGAGATATTGCCCTTCGCGCCAAAAAGTTGCAGTGCCTGGGTGGGAAAAAGGAGGATTGCGCCGCAAAAAAGCACGGTCAGCGCTGCCGTGAGCATGATTTGGTGTGCAAAGGCTGCCCGCGCTTTGTTATGATGGCCGGCACCGAGCGCCCTTGATACAACCGAACTTCCGCCGATCCCGATCGAAAACCCGATGGACGCGACAAAAAACACGAGTGGCGTCACCACGGCCAGCGCGGCGATCGCGATCGGACCTACCCATTGGCCCACCAGGATGGTGTCCACCACGAGGTTGGACGTCATGAACAGGATGCCCACCGATGCAGGAACAGCCTGTTTCCGTAGCAATTTACCTATTCGCTCTGTCCCCAGGCCTACATCCTCGGGCTTCATCTATACTCGAGGCTTTGCCCAATCGTTTATCCAGTTGGCAACGGTCTGAGACCATTCGTCGCTGTCGTTGAGGCACGGGATTGCCAGGAATTCCTCGCCGCCGTGTTCCTTAAACTGGTGATTGGCTTCCATTGCGATTTCTTCAAGCGTCTCCAGGCAATCTGCGACAAATGCGGGTGTGACTACCGCGAGTTTTTTTATTCCTTTTTCGGGCATCTTGTTGATCTCGACGTCTGTATAAGGTTCGAGCCACTTGTCGCCCACGAGCCTTGACTGGAAGGTTTCGCTGTATTTCCCGCGCGGGATGCCCAACAGTTCTACCACTTGTCGCGTCGTCTCGAAACACTGGTGGCGGTAGCAGAATTCATGGGCCGGCGAAGGTGTCACGCAGCACTGGTTGTCAATCCGGCAATGGGATTTTGTGACGTCGGTCTTGCGGATGTGGCGCTCGGGAATTCCGTGGTAGGAAAACAGCAGGTGGTCGTAGTCGAATCCCTCGAGATGCTTTTTGATGGAATCCGCGAGGTTCTTGATGTAATCGGGCTTGTTGTAAAAAGCCGGTACCGAGGTGAATTTCATGTCTGGAAAATGCTTCTTCCGAAGCTCCTCTGCCAAGACCAGTATCGTCACCGTCGAGGCCATGGCGTGCTGGGGATACAAAGGGAAAAGCAGGACATCGCGCACCCCCTGGTCATACAGTTCCTGAAGACCGTTCAGGATGGAGGGCTGTCCGTAGCGCATCGCGAGCGAAACCGGTACCTCAACCCGCGGCTTTACCTTTTCGTGCATGCGTTTTGAAATGACGATCAGAGGGGAGCCTTCTTCCCACCAGATTTTTTTGTAGGCCGCGCCCGATTTTGCCGGCCGTTTGCGCAGGATGATGCCCCGGACCAGGAGCGCGCGCAAGAGGAACGGCACGTCGATCACGTATCGGTCCATCAAAAATTCATCGAGATACGGTTTTACATCTTTGGGATCCGGGCTTTGGGGCGACCCAAGGTTTACGAGGAGAACTCCTTTCATGGTGACTGTTGGTGGTTGTTGGTTGATGGTTGTCGGCAAAAACGGACGACTATAAACTTACGTATTTGCGGTAACCGACATCAGATATTTTTTAGGGGTCGTGGCAAACTTTTTCCGGAAGGCGGCAATGAAATGGCTGCCCGTGGAATAGCCGATGCGCAGGCCCACCTCGTTGACATTATAAGAGCCGGAATCGAGCAGTTTGCGCGCATACTCCATTTTATAGTCAAAAAGAAATCCGTAGACCGTGTCGCCATAGATCTGCTTGAAGCCCATCTTGAGTTTTTTGAGGGTCAGCCCCACCTGGTCGGCGAGTTCCTGCAGCCCGGGCGGTTCGGCCATGTTGGCAATGATGATCTCCTTGGCCTTGCGAATCTTGGTCACGTTCTCCTCATCGACCAGGAACGGGCAGTGTTCGCCCGCCGGGTCTTCTGACCGGTTGAAATACAAACTCAGCAGTTCATAACCTTTCCCCCTGAAATAGAGTGGGCGGATGGACGGGCTGAGGTTGTAATGGAAAAGTTGGCTCAAGGCGATGGCCATTGACGGCGAAATGTTGTCTTCCTTATAATATTTCTTGTCGCGGTTTTCCTCGCTCAGGAAAGTGATGTAACCAGCCTCTGCGGTGAACAAAGCGTGGAATTTGGTGATGGATATCGTTACCGAAATCACCCAGGAATGTGGCGCGAGCTCGAGTTTGATGGGAAGTTCGCGTTGCGGATTGTAGAGCAGCAGCGATTTCTCCTCCCGAAGCTCAAGTGCATAATTTCCCTGGTTGAAGATAAATTTCGCCCGCCCTTTCAGCCCAAAGTGGAACTGGATCAACCCACTTTTCACCTCGTGCGTGGCGTGAAAGATCTCGTCCGATTCATTTTCGAACCGGAGCATCGTGAAATCGTCCTCAATTTTTATCACCTCTTTAGAACCCATAGCGACATTTTTACGTAACTGCAAAGTGCGGAAGGCCACCGTTGTTATTTAGAATAACTCTAAATAGACTTCGCGCAAAGGCTTACTATCATTGCAAAAGTACTGGAAATAGGACCAAGAGTGCCGCCCTTGGATCGAAAATTCGCATAGCGTTATAAATTGTCCTTCCAGCGTTGTTTTTAAAATATGGTTCACAATAAGTTTGCTAAACTTTTCAAAGAGTATGGAACATCTTAATGCCGCGCGACACAATTCATTCTACGCCGTGGGCCTCAGCTACAAAAAGGCCGATGCCGCGATTCGGGGTAAATTCAGTCTTGATGCTGCGGCGAAGACCCGTTTGCTGGCACAGGCGCGCGCGGAAGGCATCGACAGCCTCATCGTCACCTCCACGTGCAACCGTACGGAGATATACGGATTTTCTCAACATCCGTTTCAATTGATCAAACTTTTATGCGATAACAGCGAGGGCACCGTCGAGGATTTTCAGCAGGTTGCCTACGTCCACAAGAACCAGGAAGCGGTCAACCACATGTTCCGTGTGGGCACCGGGCTGGACAGCCAGATCTTGGGGGATTTTGAGATCATCAGCCAGATCAAGAACAGTTTCATCGAAAGCAAGGCCGCCGGTCTGGCAAACGCATTTCTCGAAAGATTGGTGAACTGCGTGATCCAGGCTAGCAAGAAAATCAAGAACGAGACCGGAATTTCCAGCGGGGCGACTTCGGTTTCTTTTGCATCGGTACAATATATCTTAAAGAATGTTCCCGATATCGGCAACAAGAACATCCTGCTTTTCGGGACCGGCAAGATTGGTCGCAACACGTGCGAAAACCTGGTCAAGCATACCCGAAATGAACATATCACGCTGATCAACAGGACGAAGGACAAGGCCGAAAAAATTGCCGGAAAGTTCAACCTGCTCGTTCGCGACTACGCCGACCTGCCGCTTGAAATCCGCAAGGCCGACGTATTGGTCGTGGCCACCGGAGCGCTCAACCCCACCGTGGACGCCGCGATCCTGAACCTCAAGAAACCGCTTTTGATCCTGGACCTTTCGATTCCCAAAAACGTTTCGGACGATGTTCGCAATATCACGGGTGTCACGCTTGTCCACCTTGACGCACTTTCACAGATGACCGATGAGACGCTGGAAAACCGGCGCAGGCACATCCCCGCCGCCGAAGCGATCATCGCAGAGATCAAGGCCGAATTCATGACCTGGACACAGGCGCGCAAATTCGCCCCGACGATCAATGCACTCAAGGAAAAACTTAACCATATCAAGGCCGCCGAACTCAATTTCCAACGCAAGAAGTTCTCAAACTTTGACGAGCAGCAGGCCGAGGTCATCAGCGACCGCATCATCCAAAAGATCACGACGCACTTTGCCAACCACCTGAAAAAGGAGAACACCATGGTTGACGAGAGCATTGAGTGGATCGAGAAAATATTTCAAATCGAAGCAAAAAACCCCGTTCGTTAACGGGGTTTACCTTATTATGCCAAAGACCATTCGCATTGGAACGCGGGACAGCGAGCTCGCATTGTGGCAAGCGCGCACCGTTGAAGAGGCGTTGCGCGGGTTTGGGTACAAAACCCAACTTGTCCCTATCAAGTCGGCGGGCGATGTCATCCTCGACAAGCCATTGTACGAGTTTGGCATTACCGGAATTTTCACCAAGGCCCTTGACGTGGCGATGATTTCCGGACAGATAGACATTGCGGTGCACTCCATGAAGGATGTCCCCACGGCGCTGCCCCACGGCATTGTCCAGGCCGCGGTGCTCAAGCGGGAGAATCCGCTCGACATCCTGGTTCACAAGGAGCACCTGGATTTTACGCAACCGAGTACCGTCGCTACCGGCAGCCTGAGGCGGCAGGCGCAATGGCTCCACCGTTACCCGCATCACCAGACCGTGGACCTTCGGGGCAATGTGAACACGCGGCTCCAGAAACTTGCCGAAAGTGACTGGACCGGCGCTATTTTCGCGACCGCGGGACTCGACAGGCTGGGCATCAAACCAGATAAATACCTTCCGCTGGACTGGATGATTCCGGCTCCTGCACAGGGCGCCATGATGGTAGTGGCCACGGCCGGCGACGATTTTAGCCGCGAGGCCACCGCCAGGCTCAATCATTTTGAGACCGAGGTCTGTACGTGGATCGAACGCCAGTTCTTGCGGACACTTGAAGGAGGCTGCACGGCCCCTATTGGCGCTTTGGCACGGTTTGAAGGCAGTGAGATCAGGTTTGACGGCGCGCTCTTTTCGCTCGACGGGAAAGAGAAGATTTTAGTGGAAAAGACGGCACCGGCGACGCATTACAAAACTTTTGGCCAGGAGTGCGCGCACGAGGTGCTTGCGGCGGGAGGCGAGGCTCTCATGAAAAGTATCCGCGAGGGTTTGAACAAAGACCAATAATCGGATGAAACAGGACACCATAGTCAAATTTCTGCTGCGGTTTTTCGATTTTTTCGTGCTCAGCTACCTTGTTTTTGACCTTGGTTACAGCATTCAGGAGGACCTTCGCGCCCCAAAACTCATCGGGTTGGTTGCCATCACCCTTGCCCTGCTGATCTTCAATATCATCAAAACCCAGCTGTATCCGCCGGGCGCCAAACAACGCATTGCGCGCGCATGCCTCGCCATCGTGGTGTCGGTCATGACGCTGGCCTTATTTATTGCACTTGGGAACCTGTCGGAACCACTTCTGGCCATCCTGCAACGCATCAGGCCCATCCTGGAGAGCGGCCTGGTTTTGTATTTCATTGTCAGGCTTATGGTACTGGTCCGGTATGTTTATGAAATATATTACAACCCTGCCATTGTATTTACCGGAAGTTTTTTCGCCATCATCCTGGTGGGCGCTTTTCTTTTGATGCTGCCCACGGCAACGGTTTCGGGAATAAGTTTTACCGATGCGCTTTTTACCTCTGTCAGCGCCGTATGCGTGACCGGGCTCAGCGTGCTGAACCTTTCCACCGATTTTACTTTCATGGGGCAGACGATCGTTCTGTGCCTGATCCAGATCGGCGGACTTGGGATCCTTACCTTCACCTCCTTTTTTGCCTATTTTTTCAGAGGCGGATCCTCCTTTCGCGAGGGTCTCAACGTACGCGATTTCACGGCGCAGGAAAATCTGCAGGACGTGCTGAAGGTGGCGCTGAATATTGTCGCATTCACTTTTGCGATCGAGATAATAGGGGCGGTCATGCTGTACGCATCGATTTACGACCGTCCGCAGGTAAACGATAAGGTCTTTTTTGCGGTCTTTCACTCGATTTCGGCTTTTTGCAACGCCGGCTTCTCGACAGCGGCCAACGGTTTTGCCGAATCGCATCTGCAATTCAATTATTTTCTGCAATGGATTGCCATGGCGCTGATCATTTTGGGCGGCTTGGGCTATAACATTGTCCACAACTTTTACCAGTATTTCAAGAATTGGGTTTTTGAACTCATGCGCCCAAAGTTCGTTCACAGGAAAGTGCGCATCATCACTTTGAACGCGAGCATCGTACTTTATACCACCCTTGCCCTGCTGGCGGGAGGATGGATCTATTTCTTTGTGGCCGAATTTGACCATTCACTTGCGGTGCACCAGACCGACTTCGGCAAATTCACGACGGCGGCATTCCACGCGGTGACGCCACGGACGGCGGGCTTCAACACCGTCGATTATTCGCAACTGGCGATACCCTCGATCCTGGTCGTCATTTTTTTGATGTGGGTGGGAGCTTCGCCCGCTTCTACCGGCGGCGGAATCAAAACCAGTACCTTTGCACTTGCGACGCTCAATATCTTGGCTACGGCCAGGGGCAAGAACCGCATCCAGATTTTCGGGCGGCGGATCTCGGCCGATTCCACATCCCGTGCCTTTGCGATCCTGTGCATTTCGCTGATCGTGATAGGGACCTCGGTATTGGCCCTGCTGCTTGTGGAACCGGCGGGCACCGATCTGCTGGCGGTTACCTTTGAATGTTTTTCGGCGTACAGTACCGTTGGTTTGACGCTCAATTATACGCCGAAGTTGTCTGAACCCGGCAAGTATGTCATCATGGCGGTCATGTTCGTGGGGCGGATCGGGATGCTGAACCTCATGATCGGGTTGCTGCGCCAGATCAACCATCAGTTTTTTGAGTATCCGAAAGAAAATATTTTGATCAATTGATATGAAGATAATCGTTTTTGGCCTGGGAAATTTTGGAATGTCACTGGCTGTCAGCCTGACCGAAACCGGAAATGAGGTGATTGGTGTCGATGTGCAACTGCACAAGGTCAACCTGATCAAGGACAAAATTTCACATGCAGTGTGCATGGACTCTACCAATGAATTGGCCTATGAGGCGCTTCCGCTCAAGGACGCCGACAGGGCCATCGTCGCCATTGGCGAAAACGAAGGCGCGGCCATTATCACGGCGGCCATCCTTAAGAAGCTTTCGGACGTGCAGATCATCGGCCGCGCGCTGTCGCCCATCCACGATACCGTGCTCGAGGCCATGGGCATCAAGAACATCATCCATCCCGAACAGGAATCGGCGGACAGGCTTACCAAACAGATCAATTTCAAGACGACGCTCGAGAATTACCAACTCGACAATAATTTTACGATTTCGGAGGTCAGGTCAAAGCCTGAATTCCACATGAAGACATTGGCTGAACTGGACACGATTGACAAATATCACCTTCGGCTGGTGACCATCATCCGCAAACGCGAAAAGACCAACCTGCTGGGCAAAAAGGCGGTAGTGAAGGAAAGCATTGGGCTTCCCAGGCCAGATACCGTTTTATATGAAGATGACATTCTTGTCGTTTTTGGCGAAAACAAGAACATACTTTATTACTGCGACGAAAAAAGCCGATGAAACCACGCGTCCTATCCACCAAAAGGCTCAGGCCCGCACAGCGCAATTACCTGCTCAATGCGGGGTTCGCCGTCGTGGAAGCCGACTTCATCAAGATATGCCGACTCGAGCCGGAATTGGACGACATCGGCGAAAGCCTGATCTTTACCAGCGGAAATGCCGTGCGCAGCGTCCTGGAGCACCCAAACCGCGAACTGCTCAAGGCAAAGGACTGCTTTTGCGTGGGCGAGAAGACAAGGTCGCTGTTGCAGGCCAATGGTTTCCAGGTGACCGCAAGTGCCGACAGCGCCGCCGAACTGATTCCCAGGATCAAGGTTTTCGGCGACAGGAAATACACCTTCTTTTCAGGGAACCTGCGCCTGGACACCTTGCCTGTCAGCCTGAAGCTTGCGGGCATCAAATTCAACGAGGTCCGCTGTTATGTGACAAAGTCCTCGCCTGCGCAGATTCCGGGAACTTTTGATGCCATCTTGTTTTTCAGCCCATCCGGCGTTGCCAGTTATCTGCTGCACAACCAGGTAGGCCCTGCGGTGTGCATCTGCATTGGTACAACCACGGCCAAATCGCTGCGCGATACGGGGGCGACCATCATCACCGCCAACCGACCGTCGATAGAACATGTGATCATAAGTTGCATCAAGCATTTCAAACCGGTCAACTCCGCTAATTAAACGTTTACAAACGACTATAAATGATTAAAAACGATCTTTTCCTCAAGGCCCTGAAGGGCGAAACCGTACAGAGGCCACCCGTTTGGATGATGCGCCAGGCAGGCCGCTACCTTCCCGAGTTCCGTGCGCTCCGCGACAAATATGACTTTTTCACACGTTGCCAGACTCCGGAACTTGCGGCCGAAATCACCGTGCAGCCCATCAGGATCATCAAGCCGGACGCCGCAATATTGTTCTCGGACATCCTTGTCGTCCCGCAGGCGATGGGCATCGAAGTGTTGATGAAAGAAAGCGTGGGGCCGTTCCTCCCAAGTCCCATCCGCACCGCCGCCGATGTTGAAAAGGTCATCGTCCCTGAAATTGACGAAACTCTTGGTTATGTCATGGACGCGATCAAACTCACCAAGCAAATGCTCAATGACGAGGTTCCGCTCATCGGGTTTGCGGGTTCGCCGTGGACGATTTTCTGTTACGCCGTTGAAGGGAAAGGATCCAAAAGTTTTGACACCGCCAAGGGATTCTGCTTTTCGCAACCCGAGGCCGCGCATAAATTATTGCAAAAAATCACCGACACGACCATTGCCTACCTCAAACGCAAGGTTGAATCGGGTGTCAATGCGGTCCAGATATTTGATTCGTGGGGCGGAATGCTCTCACCCGTCGATTACCAGGAGTTTTCGTGGCAGTACATCAACCAGATCGTCGAGGCATTGGCCCCGCACACCCACGTCATCGTTTTTGGCAAGGGCTGCTGGTTCGCGCTCAATGAAATGGGACGCTCCAAGGCATCGGCGTTGGGAGTTGACTGGACCTGTTCGGCACGCAATGCGCGTTATCTTTCGGGCGGAAACATCACGCTTCAGGGCAATTTTGATCCGTCCCGATTGCTTTCACCGATTCCCGTCATCAGGAAAATGGTTAAGGAAATGATCGACGAATTCGGCAAGGACCGTTACATCGTAAACCTGGGGCACGGCATTTTGCCCAACATTCCGGTTGATCATGCAAAGGCTTTTGTGGATGCGGTGAAGGAGTATCGTTAATGTAGTTCGCTCTATTCGCCCTGCGGCTCGGGTGAAAATTTATAAATGTGAAAATGTGAAAATTTGAAAATATGGAAGTGGGCGTGCCCCTTCGGGTCGGGCTGTTTGCCGTGCGCGGCACGTTGCTTCCATCCCTCACGCACCACATAACAAACATTTGAATGAAAGATAGATTCTTATCCTTTATACAAAATCTGCAGGATCAGATCTGCGGGGCGCTTGAACAGGCTGACGGGTCGGCGGAATTCCGTGAGGATTTATGGGACCGCCCGGAAGGCGGCGGCGGCCGCACGCGCGTGATCGAGAACGGAAACGTTTTTGAGAAGGGTGGCGTCAACATTTCGGCCGTGCACGGGAAACTTCCAGAAGCGATGCAGAAAATGTTCAACGTGGGCGATGTGGATTTCTTCGCATGCGGCCTGAGCCTGGTGATCCATCCTAAGTCTCCGATGGTTCCAACAGTCCACGCCAATTGGCGCTATTTTGAGATGTACGATTCCGCCGGAAATATTATCGATCAATGGTTTGGCGGCGGACAGGATTTGACGCCGTACTATCTTTTTGAAGAGGACGCGCGCCATTTCCACCAAATATGCAAGGCCGCCTGCGATCGCCACGACGCATCGTTCTATCCAAAGTACAAAAAACAGTGCGACGACTATTTCTGGAACGCGCACCGTAATGAGGCACGCGGCATCGGCGGATTGTTCTTCGATTACCTGAAATCGGGCGAAAAGTCGCTTGACCAATGGTATGATTTTGTAACCGACGTGGGCAACAGTTTCACATCGGCCTATATTCCCATTGTCGAAAGGCGAAAGGACTTGCCCTACACCGATGCACAGCGCACCTGGCAGGAAATCCGC
>SXGU01220334.1_pt1 | contig 15840 bp, 14 predicted proteins | sample 3174531 | NCBI WGS metagenome assembly SXGU01 (sample SAMN11356863, study PRJNA531348) | freshwater metagenome | isolation source: freshwater sample F1-140 | place: China: Fuxian Lake, Yuxi | collected 2017-12-25
CGGTTTGCCACTCGGGTTGCCGCATGGGTCATCGAACACCTCGGGGCGCGACCCTCCGCCGATGCCTCGTTGGCTCGCATCATCGCCACGAATTAGAACTCGAGGACGACGAGGTCGTTCAGGCGCGCGCATCCGAAGGCGGAGTGACGCCATCGGGAGGAAGTCGCTCGCCGCGAGGCAGGGGGAAGTACTTGTGGTGCCACGCACCGGTCACTTCGTAGATCGCCGTCCCCCGCTGTCCGTCGCTGGTCGTCACCAACATCTCGCTCAATCCACCGCCGAGTGAATTCGGTTTGCCCGGATTGAATGCGTCGTATCGCTGCGCCCACCGACCGGTCGCATCGACGCTGATCTCCCGACCGTTCTCCAACGAGAAGGTGACGTGCCCGCCGAGCCCCCGTACGGATTCGCCGTGGCGTTCGTACGACGTCGGATTTCCTGAACCATCCAGCCACTGCAAGTCGTGGCGGAACTCGCGCACCGACACCGGATCGCCTCCGTCACTCGGTGAGAAGCACCCATCGGTGTAGATGCGAGCGCCGTTCGGCAACTCCCAACACCACACTGCGAGCATTCCCTCGGGAACGTGGATCGCCAGCCACATCCACATCGGACAGCGGAAATGCGTACGGATTCCCCAGGAGTGATCGCGTTGGCCCCACCAATTGTCGATTCGACGGGTTTCACCCTTGTGGGTGACCGTGCCGTTGTACCAACCACTCTGGAACATGTGCGACTGGTCCCACACCACGTCGTGTCCCGCTTTCATGGTGCCCCGCCGCAGTTGGTACGGCTGCACGCGCGCGGTATAGGTGACGTCCATGGCCAGCGGGGATGCCTCGCTGGGATCGACCCTTAGTCGAACCTGCTTGCGAGGCTCGAGCACGTCGATGTGGACGGGTCCCACGTTCCAATCGTCCTGGTCACCGTCCACATGTCGCGCATGACGTGCCAGGAGTGGTGTGGTCCCCCAGCGACCGAGTTGCAGGGAATCCATCTCGCTTCGAGCTGGAAAATTGGCGAGCGTGAGGATGAACACGTCACCCAACTGATCCGTGGGATGCATGATGAAGAACAGGCTCTCGCGCCAGTCGTGGTGATGGAGCACCGTATTGCGGAACGGCTCGGGAATCTGGTGTCCGAATCGCTCGTCTGCCGCGTCGTAGTGGGCCATGACTTCAGTTTCGCACAACCGACAACGAGTCGAGGTCGACGGCGTGCTGCGCGTGTCGATTCGCCATCGCCAGGAACATCTCGTCGCCACGCGGCGTTTGCTTGACGATCATCGAGGCGATCACCGCCATCATGTAACCCGCGAAGGTGAACCGACGGTACTCGGACCAGGCTTCTTCGAAGCCGAGCGATACCCCGTAACCACCCAAGCCCGCAACCCAGCGCTCGACGAGTTCTCGCTCGTGTTTCCGCCGTTCCTCGGTGACGAGACCTGCACCGATGAAGTACGCGAGGTCGAGTGCCCCACTTGCATGCGTGACGGTTTGGAAATCGACGACGCCGATTCGGCCGTCGTCCACGAACAGCAGGTTGTCGAGCCGATAGTCGGCATGCACCACCGTGGCATGGGGTGGTATTCGAGATGAATAGTCACCGGCGTCGCGATGGAACTCGTCGCCGATCATCCTTGCTTCGGGAGTCAGTCGATCGCGGTATCTCTGCATGAATCCGGCGAACACCATCTGCATCAGTCCGTAACTCGCCGTTCGTTGCTCGGGAGTGCTGCGATTCAACCAACTCAAGGTCGACAGAAATTCGGAGTTCCAGAGCGGACCATGCAATCTGACGAGTTCGTCGACGCAACGTCGCGCTTCCTCCACCGAGCAACCGGCGATCTGATCGCCTTGATGGCAGGGGGCAAAGTCCTCGAGCAACAGCAGGAATTCGTCGGAGGCCTCGTCCCGTGCCACGTAGTAACAGCGTGGCGCGCCAACGTCGAGCGCGTCCCGAAGATCGCGGTAGAAGGAGGACTCCACCTCGTAACAACGAGTGGCCTTCCCGGTTGCCTTGCTCGTCGGGTCGTCGCTGGCGAACTTCGCAATCAACGTCGACGGGAGATCGCAGGCTTTCGAGTATTCCAAGTGCAGTCTTCGCGACTCCGCCATCTGACCGGTGCCGACCGGTTCCGCGCGGAGTGCCACGACTCGTGCCGGACCCAAGTGCGGCGCCAACGTCTCGTTGAGGACGTCGATTGAGGGCACACCACCAGAGTGTCCATCAAGTACGGAGTGACCGGCGGCTGGCACCGCCTTGGTCTACACCTTTTCGGGTTCGCGAGACAAGCGAGCAGCCACCCGGCCGATCTTGTCGATTCGAGAAAGCAGGGCTTCGCGAGCAGTTTCGGCCTCGGCAGAAAGCCCCGTCACGTCCTTCACCTTCCAGTGGCGCAACACCACGGGCTCGAGGATTTGCTCGTGGTGAATCTTGAAATCGTAGATTCCGGCGTTGGCAATCTGCTTGGCGAGTTCGTTGAAGTTGGGAATTCCGGTTCCAGGCATGGCAAAGTTGCGGACTGCCCGTTCGATACCGATCATCATGTTGGATGGGTCGACTTCGAGTGCCGCCGCCGCCAGGTCACGGTAGAAGAGGTAGTGGAGGTTCTCGTCGTTGCCCACACGCAGCATGACGTCCTGTCCTGCCTGGTCGCCGATGAGCTTGCCGGTGTTCCGATGCGCGATGCGCGTGGCGAGTTCCTGCATCGAGAGATAGGCGAGCGCCTCGAAGAGATCGTCGGGTGCGGGAACTTGTGCGCCGCGAACTTGTTGCATTCGCGCGCGTTCCAACGCAACCGGATCGAGTGCCCTGGTGACGGTGAGATAGTCACGTATGGCAATGGAGTGGCGCCCTTCCTCCGCGGTCCAGTTGCGTGCCCACGCACCGTACGCACTGTCACCGCCGAAGATGGTGCTGATGTCGCGGGTGTAGTACGGCAGATTGTCCTCGGTGAGGAGGTTGACGAAGAGCGATGCTCGAACGGCATCCGGCAAGGTCCACCCACCGTCCCCGAAATCGGCGTCGTCCGGCGACCACGGGTGCTCGGGGTCGAAGTCCCGCCCTCGGCTCCAGGGCACGTATTCGTGCGGAAACCATTCCTTGGCCACCCCCATGTGACGGTCGTACAACTTGGCAGCCGTCGGCTCCAACACTTCGAGGAGTTCGATTGGTTTCATGACAACGAGACACTTCGACGTGTGCTCGACATACCGTCACCCTAACCGCAGCCGCCGAACCAGACGTGACAGTGGAACGTGAAAATCGTCGAGGAGGGGGATACCGGTGTCGAGGAGTACCCGATTTTCCAACACCGAGTTGGCGGGGCGCGGTGCAGGTCGCGGCGGCGTGAGATCTCGCGTCTTCACGGGTCGTACCCGATCGGGATCGAATCGTGCCGCCTCCATCACCGCTCGCGTGAATTCGTACCAACTCACGACACCCTGGTTGGTGACGTGCCAAGTGCCACCCGAATGTTCGGTGGCGATGCGAACGATCAATCGTGCTGCATCGTCGGCGATGGTGGGATTGCCGATTTGATCGTCGACGAAATGAAGTATGTCTTGTTGTGCGGCCAGTCGCAGGATCGTCTTCACCATGTTGGATCCGTGGTAACCACACACCCACGAAATGCGGACGATCGAATCCACCGATGGGTCGACTGCACGCTCCCCCGCCAACTTTGAAATGCCATACACCGACCGGGGATTTGGTTGGTCCGTCTCCACGTACGGTGTTGGCTTCGTACCGTCGAACACGTAGTCGGTGGAGACGTACACCACGCGCGCGCCAACCTCGCGCGCCGCGTCCACGACGAACTCCGTGGCGGTGCCATTGAAGAGCATCGCTTTCGCTCGGTCACCCTCGCAGGCATCGACGGCCGTCCACGCCGCCGCATGGATGATCACATCCGGGCGAACGGTTGCGACGACCGAGCGAACGGCTTTCGCATCTGTCACGTCGAGTAGCGCCCTCGACAGCCCCGTTACGTCGTGCTTCGAGGATGCGACGTCGACCAGTTCACGTCCGAGTTGCCCGGCCGCACCCGTGACGAGGATCTTCACGGTGCCAACGTCCTCACGACTTCGCCTTGAGCGGCTCCCACCACCAGCGATTGTCGCGATACCACGCGACGGTGGACTCCAGTGCTTCGTCGAGTGATCGTCGACGTTTCCATCCCAAGGTGGTGATCTTGGCGATGTCCACCGAGTATCGGCGGTCGTGACCCTTGCGGTCCTGCACGTATTGCACGCTCGAGTCGTCCTTCCCCTGGAGCGCGAGCAATTTGTCCACCAACACTCGGTTGGGAGTCTCGTTGCCCGCGCCGATGTTGTAGATCTCTCCGATCGTCCCCCGCTCCAGCACCAGGTGCACGCCCGAGCAGTGATCGTCGACGTAGAGCCAATCCCGCTCGTTGAGACCGTCACCATAAAGAGGAATCTTCTTGCCATCCAGCAGATTGGTGGTGAAGAGCGGAATCGCCTTTTCGGGATACTGGAAGGGTCCGAAATTGTTCGTGCATCGCGTGACGAGCACCGGGGTGCCGTGCGTCGAGAAATAGGACAGTGCAATCAGGTCGCTGCCGGCCTTTGACGCCGAATACGGAGATCGGGGTTCGAGCGGGTCGGTCTCCTTGGATGAACCAACCTCGACGCTGCCGTACACCTCGTCGGTACCGATGTGCACCACACGCTGGACTCCGATCTTTCGAGCGGTGTCGACTACAACGTTGGTACCGAAGCAGTTGGTGAGGATGAAGTCCTCGCCGCTGTCGATGGACCGATCCACGTGGCTTTCCGCGGCGAAATGCACCACCCAGTCGTGACCCTTCATCGCCGTTTCGATCTCGGCGGGATGACAAATGTTGCCCTTGACGAACGTAAACCGCGGATCGTCGTCGAGATCGCGCATCGTCGAGAGATTTCCCGCGTAGGTGAGCGAGTCGTACACGGTCACCGAATGATCGGTGTTGCGCAGCACCCAGCGGGCATAGTTGCTGCCGATGAAACCGGCGCCGCCGGTGACGAAGATCTTCACGTCAGAGAATCGAACACTTGCGAATACCGGTCATGTTCGCATGCCCCAGATGGGTCGTTGGTGCGGTGCGATCGCCTCTCGCGAGGGATTCGCCTGGTCGCGTTTCGACAACGTCGGTTTGGCGATTCCCCAATCGGCACCGATTCGCGGATCGTCGTAGGCCACACCAAGTTCGTCATTGGGGTTGTAATAGTTGTCCACCAGGTAGGTGATGGTCATGTCGGTGAGCGACGCGAAGCCGTGCGCCACGCCCGGCGGAATGAACACTCCACGATGATCGTGCGAACCGTCCTTGCGTGCACCGAGATCGATTACCTGAGTGACACCGTCGGTCGGCGAACCCTGTCGCAGGTCGTGGAGCACCACCCGACAGGAGCCGTACGGAACGTACCAATAGTCGGCTTGATGCAGGTGATAGTGCAGACCAACGATTGCCCCTGCCTTACGGTCGCCGCGATTGCCCTGCACCATCTCTCGGCCGAGCGGGAACCATTCCCGTCGGTAGGTCTCGATGAAGAAGCCACGTTCGTCGCCGTGCATGCTCGGCTCGACGATCTGTACTCCCTTGATGAGGTCGGACTCGATGATCGTGGGCATTTAGGCGTCGAGCTCCACCTTGGAGTCGTCACCGAGCATCAAACGGAGCGCCCGGGGACGGTGCTGCGACTTGACCACTTGAACGTTGCGGCCGAGTAGCGAGTCGGTCATCTTGTGAACGTCGTTCACCGTGCAACCATCGAGCAACACCGAATGTTCGAGCTCCGAATGAACGATGTTGCAGCCGTTGCCTACCGATGTGTACGGACCGATGTAACTGTTCTCGACCACGGTGTCGGTACCGATGACCACCGGTCCTCGAATCCGGGAATTGACGATCTTTGCGCCCTGCATGACGACGACACGACCCTCGATCTGCGAGTTCACGTCGACACTTCCATCGTTGCGTGGCTCGAGCACTTCGAGCACCAGACGATTGCACTCCAACAACGGGTCCTTCTTGCCGGTGTCGATCCACCAGCCCTTCAGTACCTCGTGTCGGACCGTCTTGCCTTGTTCGATGAGCCACTGGATGGCATCCGTGATTTCCAATTCGCCGCGTGGTGACGGAGCAATTGCTCGCACCGCCTCGTTGATGGTCTTGTCGAAGAGATAGACACCCACCAATGCGAGATCACTTGGTGGGTTCTTCGGCTTTTCCACCAGTCGTTTCACGTGACCTTCCTTGGTGACCTCGGCGACACCGAACTGACGCGGATCCTCCACGTGACACAACAGAATCTGCGCCGTCGGTGCATTCACTCCCCCGGCTGAGCGCGCCGCTTCGAATTCGTTCACGAATCCCTCGAGGCCTTGTTCGAGCATGTTGTCGCCGAGGTACATCACGAAATCGTCGTCACCGAGGAAATCGTGGGCAATCAGCACGCAATGCGCGAGTCCGAGTGGCTGATCCTGGGGAATGTAGGTGACCTTGACGTCGAACTTCGCGCCGTCGCCGACGGCGGCGATGATTTCCTTGCGGGTGTCCCCGACGATGATGCCGATCTCGGTGATGCCCGCTCGCCGCATCGCTTCGATGCCGTAGAACAGAATCGGTTTGTTGGCGATCGGCACCAACTGTTTCGCGCTCGTATGAGTGATGGGTCGCAATCGCGTGCCCGCACCGCCCGAGAGGATGAGACCTTTCATTGCAGATTCAGGCTAGTTGCTCTGCAATTACTAGGGTTTGTTTCGTGAAGCCGACGTACCTTCATGCCTTCACCAAACCATCACGAACCGAGTTCGTCTCGATGGTGCGCGGCGAAGGCGCCCGGCTCTACGACACCAACGGCAAGGAATACGTCGACGGAATGGCGAGTCTCTGGTACTGCAACATCGGACACGGTCGCAAGGACATGGCCGACGCAATCGCCGCACAGGTGGTGAAGTTGGAGTCGTACAACAACTTCGATCCGTTCACCACCGAGATCACCGACCGACTCACCGACAGGCTCCACTCCCTGTCCCCGATCGACGACAACCGGGTGTTCCTTTGTTCGAGCGGCTCGGAGGCGGTCGATACCGCGATGAAACTCGCGCGGCTGGCACACGTCCAGGCGGGACATCCGGAACGAACGATCATCATCTCGCGCGGACGCGGTTACCACGGCACCAATTTCGGTGGCACGAGCGCCCAGGGTCTCCCCCTCAACAAGATCGGCTACGACCCACTGGTTCCCGATGTAACACAAGTGGACCCCGACGACATCGAGGCCTTGTCCGTCGCAATGAGCCGCGACGGCGCTCGCATCGCAGCGGTGTTGGTGGAACCGCTGCAGGGTGCGGGTGGCGTTTTCCCGCCACGCGACGGCTACCTCCAATCGCTCCGTAAATTGTGCGACCGCCACGGAGCGTTCCTCATTTTTGACGAGGTGATCTCCGGCTTTGGTCGACTCGGCACGTGGTTCGCCGCACAGCACTATGGGGTGACTCCCGACTTCACCTGCTTTGCGAAGGCAGTGACCTCGGGTTATGTGCCGCTCGGTGGGGTGTTCGTCGGCGCGACTCCACTGCGGGCGCTCGAAGCCGACGCCAACTTCTTCCTACGAACGGGATACACGTATTCGGGACATGCAACCGCGTGCGCCGCGGCGTTGAAGAACCTGGAGATCATCGAACACGAGGGTCTGGTACGGCGCGCGAAGCACGTGGGCGAGTTGGTTTCCAGCGCACTACACGCCCTCCATCGCGATGGCTTACTGAAGGAAGTCCGTGGCGACGGTGCCGTCTGGGCGGCGGGTCTGCACCCCCACCACGACGCCCAGGTCGTGCGCGACATCGCGATGAGCAACGGCGCGATCGTTCGCGGTATCGGTGCCGACACCAACGCGTTCTGTCCACCACTGGTGATCACCGACGACGAAATCGGCCGATTGATGGACACCTACGCCGCGGCGTTGCACGAGCACACGGCGCGCGTCGGGGCCTGACTCGTCGCCACCGACGGCGCAGAACTAGGTTCACCTCGTGAGACTCGACGGGCGAAACGCACTCATCACCGGCGGTGCGAGCGGCATCGGTGCCGCCGTCGCCGAATCGTGGACGAAGGCGGGCGCGAGCGTCACGATCGTCGACGTGAATGCCGACGCCTTGACGGCGACCGGCAAGCGGCTCGGAGTTCGTGCCGAGGTCCTCGACGTTTCGTCGAGCAAGGCATGGGCCGACTTCATCGGCTCCCACGATCACTACGACCTCGTGCATCTCAATGCCGGTGTGACCACCCACCGCGACGTACTCGACGGTCCGGCCGATCCGACCCAGCCACCGCTGGTGCGACTGACCGATGAGGAGTACCGACGCGCAATCGGTGTGAACGTCGATGGTGTGGTCTTCGGAGCACGTGCAGTGATTCCGGGCATGTGCGAGCGCCGCGCCGGCGACATCGTCGTGACGGCCTCGGTCGCCGCTTTCGTTCCGATTCCGCCCGACCCGATCTACGGACTCACGAAGTATGCGGTGTCAGGTTTGGTGAAGTCGCTCCAGGCTCGCCTCGCCGAGCATGGCGTCTGCATCAGTGCCATCTGCCCGGGCTTCGTCGACACGCCTCTCATCAGCGAACGGGCCCGGGAGTGGATCGCCGAACTTGGAATGCCACTCATGAAGACCCAGCAGGTGATCGACGCCGTGAGTGCGTCACTGACCAGGCGAGTCAACGGCGCACATTGGATAGTGCTACCCGACCAGGATCCGATCCTGCACGAGCAAGCCGCCGTGCCGTTTCCCACGAATCCCCAGTGACGCAGCCCACGTTCAACCCGTTCGATCCCGCTTTTCGCGCCGACCCGCACCCGTTCTACGACTCACTGCGCGAGCACGACCCCGTGCACATGTCGCTGGGTGGCCTGGTCGTGCTCACCCGGTACCACGACGTTGCCACCGTGCTGCGCTCGAACGACTACAGCCGCGACGTCGAGAAGTCGGCGAAGCCGCTCGACAATCCGATCAGCACCCGGATGCGCGAACGTCGCCGCAATTCGTCGAAGTCGATTCTCAATCTCGACCCACCCGACCATACGCGTCTGCGTCGACTCGTGTCGAAGTCGTTCACACCGAGCGCCATCGAATCGTTGCGACCGATGGTGCAGCGTTATGTTGACGAGGCGCTCGATGACGCCGAACAACGGGTGCGCAACGGCGGTACGTTCGAACTGATCGACGACCTCGCTTTTCCCGTGCCGTTCCTGGTGATCTCTGCGATGCTCGGCATGCCGATCGAGCGCGAAGCCGAACTTCGGGAATGGTCACAAGTCATCACCAGGACGCTCGAGCCGACCACGGGAATGGCCGAACTCGACGAAGCCGATGCCGCATTCGCCGGCTTGCTGCCGTTCCTCGACGAGGTCATCGGTGAACGCCGGAAGCATCCCGGCGCCGACATGTTGTCGGCGCTCATCACCGCGGAGGAATCCGGCGACAAACTCTCCGCCGACGAACTCGTCACGTTCGTGGTGTTGCTGTACATCGCCGGACACGAGACCACGGTGAATCTGATCGGCAATTCCGTGCTCGCCTTGTTGCGCGCACCGGACCAGCTGAGGCACGCGCGAGAGCACGGGCTCGATTCCAACGCAGTCGACGAACTCCTCCGTTTCGACGGCCCGGTGCAACACACCGTTCGCATCCCGCTGGTGCCGGTGCAGTTTCATGTCGACGACCGCGTCATCGAGGTTGCCGCCGGCGAGCGCGTCCTGACGAGTCTCGGCGCTGCCAGCCACGATCCGAGCGTGTTCGAGAATCCTCACCGGCTCGACCTCATGCGCCCGAACGCCAACAAGCATCTCGGCTTCGCCGCCGGCATCCACTACTGCCTGGGTTCGGCACTCGCCAAACTCGAGGCGCAGGTGGCGATCGAAAGTTTGTTCCGTCGATTCTCCACCGTGGAGGTGGTCGATGAACCGAGCTGGCGCGACCGACTTACGATTCGCGGGGTCGATCGACTGGTGCTCGAAGTCGCGCGATGAGCGAACTGGTGTCCCAGCGACGCCCGCCCATCGCTTGAACCTCACCGTAGAACTCGTTCACCATCGCAGCGACGGGCAGGTCGACACCGAGCCGCGCAGCCTCCTCGAGGCAGATTGCGAGATCCTTGCGCATCCACTCCACCGCGAAGCCGAAATTGAACTCGTTGCGCGCCATGGTCGAAGACCTGTTCACCATCTGCCACGAACCGGCCGCGCCCTGCGAGATCACTTCGACGAGGGCGTCGGTATCGAGTCCGGCGGCCATCGCGAGGTTCAGTCCCTCGCTCAATCCCTGCACCACCCCCGCAATGCAGATCTGGTTGACCATCTTGGCAAGTTGACCCGATCCAGCGTTGCCGAGTCGTTTGCACACCTTCGCGTAACTCATGATGACGGGATACGCGCGGTCGAACACCTGCTGATCGTCGGCACCACACATGACCGACAATTGGCCGTTCTCCGCACCGGCTTGACCACCCGAGACGGGGGCATCGACGAATCCGACACCTTGCTCCGCGCAGGCGGAAGCCAACTCGCGCGCCAAGGTGGCCGACGCAGTGGTGTGGTCGACGATGATGGTGCCGCGCTTGGCTCCGGCGAGGACGCCATCGTCGCCGTAGATCACCGAACGAACGTCGTCGTCGTTGCCGACGCAGACGAAGACGATGTCGGCCGTGGCGGCCGCGTCGCGGGGAGTCGTTGCGTGCGACCCGCCGTGTGCGGCCACCCAATCGAGGGCCCTCGATGCGGTGCGATTGAACACCGTGACGCGATGGCCCTTCGAGGCGAGGTGTCTCGCCATGGGGCCACCCATTACGCCGAGACCGACGAAGGCGACGTTGTTCGCCGTATTCATTGGAGGCTCACGGCCATGACGGACCCTCGGGCGTGACGTAGGCCGAGGTGATGCCACCATCGATCACCAAACTTTGACCGGTCATCCAACTGCTCTCGTTCGAGGCCAGGAACAACGCGCCGTTCACGATCTCGTGCGCCTCACCGAAACGGCCCATCGGAATGTGGACCAGACGTCGTTGTCGCTTCGCGTCGTCGCTGAGGAATTTCGCCAGGAGCGGTGTCATCACCGGCCCCGGACACAATGCATTCACTCGCACTCCGCGACGAGCGTAGATTGCGGCCATCTCCCGCGTCATCGCGAGCACGGCACCCTTCGACGCCGTGTATGCGATCTGCGGTGTCGCAGCACCGAGGTGCGCAACGAACGACGCCACGTTCACGATGGACGACGCTTCACCACACCGCCTCGCTGATTCGATCATGTGTGGGATGGCGTGTCGGCAGGCGAGCAGCACACCCTTCACGTTGATGTCGAGCGTGGTCTGGATGACATCATCGGGTGTGTTGGTCGGATCGTCGTCGGCCGAGAGCATCACCCCGGCGTTGTTGTACAAGACGTGCAGGTCTCCGAAGGTCGTGATCGCGAACTCGATCGAATCGCGCACGGAGGCGTCGTCGCTGACGTCGCACCGCACGGCAGCGGCCGCACCCCCCGCCTTCGAAATTGCGTCGAGCGCATCGGACGCGTCGCCGATGTCTGCGATGATCACCCGGGCACCCTCGGCAGCGAAGCGCTCCGCGCCGACGCGGCCCAAACCGCTCGCGCCACCGGTGATGAGGGCGACCTTGTCGGCGAGTCGGTGCTTCATCGGTGGGGTCGTTCGCGGGAGGCTGACGTCTGGCTCATGTTCGTTCACGCTCGGTCGAAGTAGCGCACGCGCTCCCAGTCGGTGACGGTGCCGTTGAACACGGACCACTCATGGCGCGCCATGGTGAGGAGGTGTTGATGAACGTCGTCACCGAAACACTCGCGGGCGATGTCGCTTCGTTCCCAGAGATCGGCGGCCTCTGCGAGCGTGGCGGGAATCCGCGGCAAGTCCGTTGCCTCGTACCCGTTGCCGTCGTAGGCATCGGAAAGAGACAGCCGATTGCGTATGCCGTACAACCCCGCGGCGATGGTTCCGGCAAAGGCCAGGTAGGAGTTCGCATCGGCACCGGGAATCCTGCACTCCACGCGGGTGGACGCACCATGACCCACCACACGGTAACCAAGCGTTCGGTTGTCGATGCCCCACGCGACTGCCGTCGGAGCCCACGAACCTGGTTGAAACCGCTTGTAACTGTTCACGGTCGGACCCCACAGGATGCTGAAGTCGCGCGAGGCCGCCAACTGACCGGCGAGATACATGCGAAAGTGGTCGGTCAGTGCCGTGCCGTGACCGTTCGTTGCGTGTCCGGCGTCGAACGCCGAGCCGCGCACGGCACCCTCACTGAGATGCCACAGACTCGAGTGAACGTGGCACGATGAACCGGTCTCGCCGAAGTCGTACTTCGCCATGAACGTGACACTGCGACCGAGTGCGCCAGCAATCTCCTTGGCCGCCGTCTTGTAGACCACGTTTCGATCCGCCATCTCGAGGGCACGGGTGTAGGCAAGGTTCAACTCGTGTTGCCCACGACCAGCCTCGCCCTTGGAGAATTCCACGGGAATACCCGCGGCTACCAGTCCGCGACGGATTTCCCCGACGACGTACTCGTCCCTGGTGGTTTGCACGATCTGGTAGTCCTCCATGAACGGCGAGTGTGGGGTGAGGTTCCGGTATCCCTGCGCATGGATGTGTTCGTACGAGTCGTGGAAGAGATAGAACTCGATTTCACTGCCGATCATCGGTTCCAGGTTCATCGATTGGGAAGCCGACACCTGGTCGCGCAGCACCTGACGCGGCGCCACGCGTATCGGATCGCCGCTCGTCACCGAGAAGAGGTCGCACAGCACGAGCGCAGTCTTCGGCACCCACGGAGTGACGCGAACGGTCGTGAAATCGGCCCGCGCCAACATGTCGCCGTATCCGAGTTCGTACGACGCAAACCCGAACCCCGGCACCGCGACATCGTCGAAGTCGGTGGCGACGAGATAGTCGCAGTTCTCGGTGCCGTGCTCGGCAACGTGGTCGAGGAAGAATCGCCCCGACGTTCGCTTCCCCACCAAGCGACCCTGGAGATCGGGAAACGCCATGACCACGGTGTCGATGTCACCGCGTTCGATTGCAGCGAACAGTTCGTCACGCGTTGGCTGACTCACGGCATCACGCCCTTGCGGGTGCGCTGCGTGAGCATCGGCGACTACTTCTTCTTGCTCGTCGCCTTGGGCTTCGAAGGCTTCTTCGCCTCACCCTTCTTGGGGTCAGCCTTGCGCTTGCCACCGGTGGACGCGCGGCCGAGTTCTTGCAACTGCGACTTGCCGCCGGCGCTGAGCACGCCCTTTTCCAACGCCTCATCGAGGAAACGAGTGGCTTCCTCGGTGCTGCATCGCTTCGATGGCGCGATTTCAGAGATGAGATTCAACCTGGCGCGCTCGTACATGGTCTTCTCGGCGGCCGACAGTTGATTCTCTCGGTCACGCGCCGCGAGGTTTCGCACCACTTCTGCCACCTGGTACACGTCGCCGCTCTTCAATTTCTCCTGATGGTTCTTGAAACGTCGGGACCAGTTGGCGGGTACGCGCGGGTCGGGCTTGGAGAGCACGTCGACGAGGTCCTGCAATTCGCTCTTGGAAACTGGTGGCCGAATGCCGAGGTCGTACACCTTGGCCACGGGTACCGACAGCGTCATGCCCTTGCCGGTCGCGTCGGTCATCACCGATTCGAGGATGAGGTAATCCTGAACCACGTCGAAGGCTCGCATCCGCTTGATCGACTTCACCGTGCAGGCGCCGTGCTGGGGGTAGATGACGGTGTCGCCTTTTTTGAATTTCTTCACGCGTGGTGTTCCTCCGGGGGTCGATTCAGGCTAAGGCGTCGTTACGCACGCGGTTGACCACCTCGTGAGGTGTCGTAGATCTCGAGTTGCCGAGCGCGCCCCCGGCAGGAATCGAACCTGCAACCTACGGATTAGAAGTCCGTCGCTCTCTCCAATTGAGCTACAGGGGCTATACGCCTCGGCTGGTGGCTCTGGCGGATGGGTCGCCGCTCGCGCGTGCGGTCCATCTTCTACGGTACGCAACGAAGAGGAACTCCGATGCAGTCTCCCGATTGGCCCTGGGACTCGGGGCGGCATCCCAAATATGACGGTTTCATTACAATCGGACCACAAAGGTAAAGGACCTGTAACCGTTTTCGTGACCATGTGAAGGGCGTCATGCCCTAGAACTGAGTCGACCCCTCAAGGGTGACCATCCGGTCGCTCGGGTCATCAAATGGAGGTAATACAACATGCTGCTTGCAGCAAGCAATCCACTCGGGCTCGAAGGAGCCTCAGCGGAGCTGGTGTACAACGGATTCTCCTTCGCCGTCGCGGCGATGGGAATCGGATTCGTGTACTTCCTCGTCTCCCGCAACCGCGTAGCACCGCAATACCGCAGCGCCGTCACCATGTCGGCGATGATCTGCGGTATCGCCGCCTACCACTACTGGCGCATCTTCGGCCAGTTCAACAGCGACTCATGGAACGAGGGCTACCGCTACGCGGACTGGCTCCTCACCGTTCCATTGCTCGTGGCTGAACTCGTCGTCGTGTCCGGTTTGAGCAAGGAAGCAGCGAAGAAGGTCACCCCACGACTCGTCGTGGCGGCCCTCTTGATGATCGCCACCGGTTATCCGGGCGAGACCGCAGAGGCTGGCAGCAGCACTCGTACGGTCTGGGGCATCATCTCGAGCATCTTCATGCTCTACGTGCTCTACGAATTGTTCGCTGGCGAGGTGGGCAAGGCCCTCAAGTCACAGAGCGGAGAAGTGGGATCGAAGCTGAACAACGTTCGCTACCTGCTCCTCTTCACCTGGGGTGTCTACCCGATCGCCTACATCTTGGGCGATTCGACCAGCTGGCTCGCCGAAACACTCGGTCTGAGCAGCAGCGATGCAACCACCGCGATCCAGTTCGGCTACACCGTGGCCGACGTGTTGGCCAAGCCTGGTTACGGCTTGATCATCCTGGGAATCGCGATTGCGCGCTCCAACGCAGAGGGTTACCGAGCCGCCTAAGGCTCCCGCACTCTCCCACCCTTCGGGGTGGATGGAAAGACCCCGGTCGAAAGACCGGGGTCTTTCTTATTGTTCCCCTTCGCCACGCTCGCTCAGCCTCACGTGCAGCCACTGAGTGACCTCATCCACACCAATGGTTCCAGCAGCAACTTCGAGCATGAACGCCACAGCGTCGTCATCCGTCGATGTGAGTCGGTAGCTGTTCAATTCACAAAACATTCGTAGACACATCCACGCCAGCCGTTTGTTGCCGTCGAGAAGCGGATGATTTTTCGCGATTCGCACGCACAGCACCGCAGCTTTGGCTTCGAACCCCTGATAAAACTCTTGACCACCGAAAGAGGCCTCTGGTGCCACCAAGGCTGAATCAAGCAGGTCAAGCCGCGCACTTCGGGCAACGGTTTCAACCGATAAGCCCGTCACCTCTGCTGCAATGATGAGCGCTTGCTCGAGAGAAAGAAACCTCACTCTGCAAGACGACGAAGAATTTCCTTGTCTTGCTCTATCAAGAGAGCGAGCCGCGAACGAAAGTCTTTGTCGTCCCTTGAACGATCGATCTCCACCCGCAATGACTGGATGATGAGTTGATTGAGGCTGACGCCGCGCGCTCGAGCGACAGTCGCCGCCTCAATCGCAAGGTCGTGTGGAAGTCGCACCGTTGACTGGTGAAGGCTGGGTGGTTTTGATGTCATGCTGTCATGATATCATGACAGCATTACACCGCCAACCACACGCAACGTGTGGGCAACAGCCTCGACACCTCAGTGGTGGCGAGGGAATTAAGCGCGTAGGAGCAGTTGGCGCAG
>SXGU01279596.1_pt1 | contig 15839 bp, 14 predicted proteins | sample 3174531 | NCBI WGS metagenome assembly SXGU01 (sample SAMN11356863, study PRJNA531348) | freshwater metagenome | isolation source: freshwater sample F1-140 | place: China: Fuxian Lake, Yuxi | collected 2017-12-25
GACCGTGGCCGATCGCCTCGTGCAGCAGGATCCCCGGCCAGCCCGGACCCAGCACCACGGTCATGGTGCCCGCCGGCGCGGCCACCGCGCCGAGGTTGACGAGCGCCTGCGACACCGCGCGCCCGGCGTAATCCTGCATCACCGCCTCGGTGAAATGCGCATAGTCCGTGCGACCGCCGCCGCCCGAGCTGCCGGACTCGCGCCGCCCGTCCTGCTCGACGATCACCTGCACCGAGAGGCGCACCAGCGGGCGCACGTCCGCGGCCATCACGCCGTCCGAACGCGCGATGAGCACCACCTCGTATTCGCCGCCGAGGTGCGCCATCACCTGCGTGACGCGCGGGTCCAGCGCGCGGCACATCTTCTCCAGCTTCTCCAGCATTGCCACCTTGGCTTCCGATGGGAGCGAGGCGAGCGGATCTATCGGTGCATACCGTTGCGGCGCCGCGAGGCGCTTCGCCACCTTCGTCTTCTTGCCGCCGCCGGCGTTGGCGATGGCGCGCGTGGTGCGCGCCGCGTCGGTCAGCGCGTTGAGGCTGATCTCGTCGGAGTACGCGAACGCCGTCTTCTCGCCGGTGATCGCGCGCACGCCCACGCCCTGCTCGATGTCGAAGCTGCCCGACTTGACGATGCCCTCCTCCAGGCTCCAGCCCTCCGAGCGCGTGTACTGGAAGTACAGGTCGGCGTAGTCGAGCCGGTGCCGCACCAGCTCTCCGAACACGCGTTCGAGCTTGCCCGCCTCGAGGTCGTAGGGCGCGAGCAGGAACGAATCGGCGGTGGATAGGAGAACGTCGGCATCCATGTCAGAGCCTCCTGTGGCGCAGGGCGGGAAGGGATTTTCGCACTTCCGCAATGCGCGCGGTATCGATATCCGCGAACACGACCCCTTCGCCCTCCGTCCGGCGCGCGAGCACGTCGCCCCAGGGGTCGACGATCATGGTGTCGCCGTGGGTGCGGCGTCCGTTGGCGTGCAGGCCGCCCTGCGCGGGCGCGACGACGTAGCACAGGTTCTCGATCGCCCTCGCGCGCAAGAGGGTTTCCCAGTGTGCGGCGCCGGTAGTGGCGGTGAACGCAGAAGGCACGAACCAGGCCGTCACCTCGCCCTGTGAGCGGTACCGCTCCGGAAAGCGCAAGTCGTAGCAGATCGAAAGGCCGAGCCGGCCGAAGGGCGAGTCGATCGCCAGCGGCTCGCTGCCGGGTTCGATGGTGCGCGCCTCGTCGTAGCTTTCCGCGCCCTGGTCGAAGGCGAACAGGTGCACCTTGTCGTAGCGCGCGACGCGGCGGCCGGCGTCGTCGTACACCATGCACGCGCTGCGCACGCGTTGCGCGTCGGCGCAGGCCACCGGCACCGTGCCGCCGACGATCCACACGCCGTGCTCGCGCGCGGCGCGCGCGAGGAAATCCTGCAGCGGGCCCGCGCCGTCGGCCTCGCGCACCTTCACCTTGTCGCTGCCATGCCGGCCGAGGATGCAGAAGTATTCCGGCAGCGCGACCAGTTGCGCGCCGCCGCGCGCGGCCTCGCCGACCAGGCGCGCCGCGGCTTCGAGATTGGGCGCGACCTCCGGCGCCGACACCATCTGCACCGCTGCGAAGCGGAATGCCGCGCGGGCGCCCGCCATCAGTTCTTCGCCGCCGGCGCTTCCACCGGCTGCGGCAAGGAAGCCTTCTCGACCTTCGGATCGGACCAGGCGCCCGAGATCACGTACTGGAAGGCGAATACCTGCCCCAGCGGGTTCTTCATCAGGCGGCCGGCGATCAGCGTGGCGATGCCGGCCACCGGGTTGATCAGGCCGACCACGGTCGACGCCGTGTCGCCGAGCTGCGGGATCACCTTGACGTAGAGCTTCTGCGTCTCGCGTCCGACGTCGATGTCGCCCGACATCTCCACTTCCGCGGCGGGACCCTTCATGCGGAAGTCGCGCGTGCCCATGATTCCCTGCTTGACCGCGAAGGTGGCGGCGATGGTGTCGAACTGGAAGCCCTTGGAGAACACGTCGCGGAAGTCGAGCGCGATGCGCCGCGGCAGCATCTGCAGGCTCATCAGCGACACCAGCTTGCCGATGCCGGGCTCGATCTCGAGGAACTGGCCGTCGTCCATGCGCAGCGTCAACTCGCCGCCCAGGCTGGGGTAGTCCACGTTCACCGGGTCGCCGTTCCAGCTCAGCGCGCCGCTGAGCTTGGCGTTGGCGCCCTTGATGTGCTCCGGGTAGCCGATGCGCTCGAGGAACTTGCCGACGTCGTTCGACTCGCCGGTAAAGCTGAACGAGGTGCGCGAGCCGCCCGCGGTCTGCCACAGGCCCTTGCCGCTCATCGAGCTGTCCGCGTTCACCATGCTGGCCTTGTTGATGCGCCAGTTGGGGCCCTCGTGCTCGGCGCCGATTTCGACGCGCCCGAGCTTCTTGCCGCGGAAGGTGAAGCTCTCGGTGAGCAGGTCGACGGCGGGGAAGCTGTGCGAGGCGAGCGAGCCCCCGGCGGCCTTGATCGCCGGCGAATCCTCCGGGATGGTGAAGTAGGCGAGGCGCGCGTTCAGCCTGCCGTTGCCCTCGGCGCGATAGGCGATATCGCCCGCGAGCTCGGCCGCGTTGACGTTCGCCGACCAGCCGCCGCCGTCCACGCCACCTTTCATCGCCACCGTGCGCAGGCGCTTGCCGAAAACGTCCAGCGACCCCAGCTTCAGGTCGAAGCTCGCCGCGCCGCCGCCCGCGTCCCCCGTCATCAGCGGCCGCCAGCGGTCGAGATCCAGCTCTGCCAGGGTGCCGTAGACCAGCAGCCCGCGGCGTTCCGGCAGCCGGATCGCCTCGCCCATCGGCGGATTGAGCGAGACCGCGGCGCGCTGCAGCTTCATCTCGTTGCCTTCCTTCGCGCGCAGGAACTCGGCCTGGAAAGCGCGGGCCAGCGTCACCGAGATGCGCTCGCGCGTGCCGCTCTCACCCGGCACCACCTCGACGCGCAGCGGCATCGCGGCCGCTGCCGCCTTTTCCAGCGGCGGCGGAAGGGCAAGCGCGATGCCGGTCAGCGGCGACTCGAAGCCGATCTGCACGCGGCCGGCGCGCGAGGCCACCGTCGCGACGTAGGACGCCCCCCCCGTGGCGAGTCGCCGCCACGGGTGGTCGAACACCGTGCGCATGCCCTCGGGCGTAAAGCTGCCGCGCGCGGTCACCAGCAGGCCGCCCTCCTTCTGCGTGCCGCCCGCGATCGCGAGCGGCCCGCCGAAGAGCTGCCCGCCCGCGTTGTGGATGTCGAGCGTCGACTCGGTAAACGACACTGCGCCGGCGGCCCGCTCGACGGGCGGCAGGCGCGGGTCGAGGGTCACCGTGTTGCCGGTGAAGCGGAACTCGCCGCGGACGCGGACCGGCCCGGAATCGGTAAGCGGGATGTCGAGCTTGAGCGCGAGCCTGCCCTGGCCCGCCGCACCCATGCCGTCGGTGGCGCCGTCCAGGTAGCGGCGCACCGGGCTCTGCGCGACGTACTTGAGGAACTCCGCGGTGGGCCCCTCCGCACCGCCGCTGACGCGCAGGACTTTCGAGGGCTCGAGCAGCGACGGGATGGCGACCCGGACGTTCGCGATCTTCGCGCCGAGGATGCGGCCGCTGCGCCCCACCACCTCCATCTTCTCGTTCTCGAACAGCAGGTCGGCCTCGATGTCCTCGATCGCCGGCCAGCCGCTGGCGTACTCCAGGCGCGCCCTGGAAATCTTCGCGGTGACCTCGAACTGTCCCTTGGAGGCGTCGGCGAACGGGAAATCGCGCAAGTCGCCGCGCAGCCGCAAACGGGTGTCGCTCGACTGGCCGCTGTGGATGGCGCTGGCAACCCAGTCGCGGGTGCGCTCGCCCATGATGGTGGAAAGCGGCAGGTACTTCGCCGTGAACTTGCCGTCGGCCCGCACCAGTTGCGCAGAAAGATCGATCGTACCGGGGCCTTCCCCGGTGAAGGCGTAGCTGCCGAACGCGGTACCAGCGGCGTGCTCGTTGGCGAAGGCGAGGTTGCCGATGCGCACGCGCACCTGGTCCATGGCTGCGCGCTCCCAGCCGACCTGGCCGGAGAGCGAATCGAGCGCGATGCGCCGCTCCGGGAACACCCGCGGCAGGTCGAGTTCCGACTTCTGCGACGCGAGCTGCAGCGTGCCCTTCTTCTCGGTCGCCTCGACGCTGCCCGAGAGTCCGGCAAAGCCCGGCAGGCTGCGCCAGGCATTCATGGCGATGCCGTTGAAGCGCGCGCGCGCCTTGAACGTCGCCGCGTCCGGCAATTCGCCCGCCCACTCGAACTTGACGTCGTAGAGGTTGCCCTGGGGACCGAGTTCGGCGAGCAGCCTGCGCAGGTCCGCCGGAAACGGCAGGAACTCCGCCAGGTGCGCGAGCGGCGCAAGCTCGATCTGGTTGGCGGTCACTGCCCCGCTATCGGGTTTCCAGCCCTCGACCAGCATGGCGCCCTCGCGGCGCGGCGCCTTGCCCTCGACCAGCGCGAGAAAGCTGGTGGCGCGCATCTCCGGGCCGCGCGGCGTCGCCAGGGCGAGGTTGCGCGCGCCAAACTCGTAGCCGCGCGGCGTTTCGCGGCCCTGCACGCGGCCGCGCACGCTGCGCACCTCGAGCACCGGCAGGTCGCGCCCCAGCCGGGCCACCACATTGCTGAGGGAAACGTCGGCCGTGGCGCGCGTCAGGCGCCCGTCGCCCAGCGTCATCCACAGGCGCAGCGCGCCCTGACCCTGGCGCACGTCCGCCGGGTAGTCGACCCAGCGCCGCCAGCCGGCGAGGTCCGTGTAGCCCAGTTCGGCGAACACGCGCCCGTTCCACGCCGAGGGCGTCGCTGCGCTGCGGCCGACGAGGCGCGCGCGCACCTCGAGGCCGGAGCCCAGCGCCGCAGGGGGGCGCGCGGACAAACCGATGTCGTGGTGGTCGCCGTCGTTGTGCAGGCGGAAGTTGAGCGCTGAAAGCGCCAGCGGCGGCGCGCCGCGCAACTCGTCCGTCCATTCGATCTCGGCGTCGCGGATGGCGATCTCGTTCTGGCCGAGCACCCAGTCGGCGAGGCGGCCGTCGCCCTTTTCCTCGGTAAGGCGCACGCCGGCGACGTAGATGGCGCCCTGCGCGTCGCGGCGTACGGCAAGGCGCGGCCCCTCGATCGTAAAAGACCTCATGCGCAAGTCGAGGAACAGCAGGGAGCGCCAGGACACGACGCTGGTCACGGCGGGCAGCACCAGCGCCTCGCGCCCTTCGCGGTCGTGGATGCGCACGTCGGCGAGTTCGATCTGCGGGCGCAGGCCGCGCCAGTCGGCCTCGATGGCGCCGACGGTGACCTTCAGGCCGACGCCCTTGGAGATCGCGGCGACGATGTCGGGCCGGTAGCGCTCGACGTTGGGCAGCACCCAGTAGCGCAACGCCAGCATGAACACGGCAAGGACGAAAAACAGTCCCCAGGCGAGCCATTCAGCCGCCCACAGGACCCGATTGCGCGATTCGCTTTGCGTTGCCCCCATGCTTACCGTTAACGTTCCGTTCTCGGATTCAGGGACTCAGGGAAGAGAATCATTTTCTCCGACGGCAGCGAATCGTTCTCCGGCGCTGCGAGGCCGTTCATAATTGTAACCGTAAATGCCAGATTCCACTCGGAAAACAGACCTTTCGCGCTGCGCGTCGGCATGGCTCGCGGCGCGTCCTGAGTTCGCTGCAGAGCTCGATGCCGGCGCGCGCCACTCGCGCGAGGACATGCAGGCGGCACTGGCGGGGCTGGCGCTCGATGACGACGCTGTCGCCAAGCGGCGCCTGCGCCAGCTGCGGCATCGCGTCCTGCTGCGCGCCATGACGCGCGACCTCGAGGGCCAGGCGTCTCTCGCCGAGGTCTGCGAAACGATGAGCGATCTCGCCGAGACGTCGATCGGCGCCGCGCTGGCCTGGTCCATCGCCCGGCTGGAAGCCGAGTTCGGCCGCCCGCGCGACGCCGCCGGCCGCGAGCAGCAACTGGTGGTCATCGGCATGGGCACGCTCGGCGGGCGCGAGCTCAACGTTTCCTCCGACATCGACCTGGTGTTCGTCTATCCCGAGGAGGGCGAAACCGACGGCGCGCGCCGCGTTTCGGCCGCGGAGTTCTTCGAGCGCGCCGGCCGGCGCCGGATCGCCCTGCTGGCGGAGGTGACCGAAGACGGCTTCGCTTTCCGCGTCGACATGCGCCTGCGCCCGCACGGCGAGTCGGGCCCGCTGGCGATGGGCTTCCAGGCCTTCGAGCACTACCTGCTCACCCAGGGCCGCGAATGGGAGCGCTACGCGTGGATCAAGGCGCGCGCGCTCACCGGCGACTGCGGCCGGCGGCACGGGGAACTCACGGCGATCGTGCGACCGTTCGTGTTCCGCAAGTACCTCGACTACGGCACCCTCGCCGCGATGCGCAGCCTGCACGCGGAAGTGCGGCGCGAAGTCGCGCGGCGCGAGCTCGCCGGCCACGTCAAGCTCGGGCCGGGCGGCATCCGCGAGATCGAGTTCGTCGCGCAGGCGCTGCAGCTGGTGCGCGGCGGGCGCGATCCCGCGTTGACGGTGCGCCCGACGCTGGAAGCCCTCGCGCGCCTCGCCGAGCGCCGCATGCTGCCCGAGGCGGCCGCGTCCGAGCTGTCCTCGGCCTATGTCTTCCTGCGCAACCTCGAGCATCGGTTGCAGTACCTGGACGATCGCCAGACCCACGAGTTGCCGACGGACGCCGGCGACCGCGCGCGCGTCGCCGCGATGGCCGGCTTCGGCGGCTGGGAGCCGTTCGTGCGCGTCCTGGACGCGCACCGCGCCGCCGTGACGCGCCATTTCCAGGAGGTATTCGCCGAATCGGCGAGCGGCGATTCGCCGATGCAGGCCGCCTGGGACGGCACCGCAGAGGAGCGCGTGCGCCTGCTGACCGCAAGCGGCTTCGCCGACGCGCAAGGCAGCACCCGGCGCCTGGAGGCGGCGCGCGCCAGCCAGCGCTACGCCGGCCTGCCACCGGACTCGCGTCGCCGCTTCGACGCGCTGGTGCCGGCGCTGGTCGAGGCGGCGCGCGCCACGCCGGAACCCGACGCGACGCTGGCGCGCGGGCTCGACCTGATCGAGTCGGTGGCGCGGCGCGCGGCGTACCTCGCGCTGCTCGCCGAGCAGCCGGACGCGCTCAGGCGCGTCGCCAAGATCATCGGCGCCTCGCCCTGGGCCGCGCAGTTCGTCACGCGCCACCCGATCCTGCTGGACGAGCTGCTCGACGACCGGCTGCTGTACGCGCCGCCCGACTGGCCGGCGTTCCAGGCGACGCTGGAGTCCCTGCTTGCCGTTCACGCGGACGATACCGAGCAGCAGATGAACGTGCTGCGCGAGCAGCACCAGGGACAGCTGTTCCGCTTCCTCGCGCAGGACCTTGGCGGACGGCTCACGGTGGAACGCCTCGCCGACCACCTGTCCGAACTCGCCGATCGCGCGCTGGCGGCGGCGCAGCGCCTCGCGTGGTCGCAACTGCGCGGGGCGCACCGTGCCGAGCCCGCATTTGCGGGCATCGGCTACGGCAAGCTCGGCGGCAAGGAACTCGGCTACGCCTCGGACCTGGACATCGTCTTCCTCTACGACGACGCCGACGAGCGCGCCGAGGAGATCTACGGGCGCTACGCGCAGCGCCTGAACAGCTGGCTGACGACGCAGACCGCCGCCGGGCAGCTGTTCGACACCGACCTGCGGTTGCGCCCGCACGGCGACAAGGGGCTGCTCGCGACCTCGCTCGCCGGCCTGCGCCGCTACCTCGAGAAGGACGCCTGGGTGTGGGAATTCCAGGCGCTCACGCGTGCGCGCTTCTGCGCCGGCGACGCTGCGCTCGGCGCCGCATTCGAGGCCATGCGCGCCGAGGTGCTGACGCGCCAGCGCGACGCCGCGCCGCTCGCCGCCGAGGTGCTGGCGATGCGCGAGCGCATGCACGCGGGGCACCCGAACCGTACGGCGTTGTTCGACCTGAAGCACGACCGCGGCGGCATGATCGACGTCGAGTTCATCGTGCAGTACCTCGTGCTGGCGCACGCGCACCGGCACCCGGGACTGACGCGCAATCTCGGCAACATCGCGCTGCTGGGCATGGCGGCGGAACTGGGCCTGCTCCCGGTGCCGCTGGCCGAGGGCTCGCGCAACGCCTACCGCGACATGCGCCGGCGCCAGCACGCGCTGCGACTCGCAGGCGCACCGTACGCGCGCGTGGCGCCGGACGAGGCCGCCGCCTGGGCCGCGGCGGTCAGGGCGCTCTGGCAGGCCGTGTTCGGAACGTGATGTCGCCGTACCAGGCGCGCACCGTCTGGCGCGTGTTGTCCGTGTCGGTCATCAGGCCCACCGCAAGCAGCTCGCCGGGCTCCTCCTCGAACGCCGCGCGGTAGTCGGCCGCCACGTCGCGGCGGTAGGCGGTCCAGCGGCCGGTCTTCGCGTCGCCGGATTCGACCACCATCATGCGGATACGCGACAGGTGCGGGTTGTGGATCACCGTGCCCGGCGCGTGCTCGTTGGACCAGACGTACATCAGCGTGGCGTAGGGCAGGTCCTGGCCGGAGAGCGCCTTCGCCAGGCGCATGCGGCCGCGCTCGAAGAAGTCGAGCTTGCCCATGTCGCCGTGGAACGCCAGGATCAGGCGCACCGGCGAGTCCTCGCGCTGCGCGATGCGGTTGTCCGCCCCAGGAATGAGCTGCTCGATCTTCCAGCGCCACTCCAGCAGGGGATGGCGCTGCAGGTCGATGCGCATCGGCCGGTACAGCCCGGACGCCGAATGGTGGGCGTGCGCCTCGAGCGCCATCTCGCCGCCGGCTGTGGAGAGCCGGTAGTCGGTCCTCGGTTTGGACGGCGTGACGATGTACGGCAACCAGTAGCGCGCCGGCTCCTGGCCGTCGCTGGCGCGAGAAAAGGTGGCGACCTCGATGCGATCGCCGGCCATCAGCGGCTGCAGAAGCGCCACTGCCTCGTCCAAGGTCGCGCAGCCGGCCAGCGCCATCGGCGCCACGGCAAGCAACGCCGCGATTCCCCGCATGTTCCTCCCCCCAGCCCTTACCCTAGCATCAGATCGCCTCGCGCGGCGCGCGGCGCAGCGGCCCGTCGACCTCGGAGGCGAAGTGCGCGAGCGCATCGAGCAGCGCGTCGCGCCGTAGCCGGTACAGCACGCGCTGGCCATGGCGTTCGCTGGTGACCAGGCCGGCACGCAGCAGCACCGCCAGGTGGCGCGAAATGGCCGGCGGGCTGACGCCGAAGCGCGCCGCCAGATCGGCGGTGGAAAGCGCGGTCTGCGCAAGGAAGGCGATGATGCGGCGCCGGTGCAGCGAAGCCAGCGCGGCGAACACCTCGTCCGAATGATTAACATCCATGTTAATAGTGTAGCGGGCCCGGGACGACTGCGGTTAGAATGCGCGCTCGACACCCGGAAAGGCGCTCCATCATGGCAAAGGCAAAGCCGTCGCTCTCGATGGCCGACCGCGACGGCTGGATCTGGCACGACGGCAAGCTGGTTCCCTGGCGTTCGGCGACCACGCACGTGCTCACCCACTCGCTGCACTACGGCCTCGCCGTGTTCGAAGGCGTGCGCGCCTACAAGACGGTCAGCGGCACGGCGATCTACCGGCTGAAGGAACACACGCAGCGGCTGATCAACTCCGCGCACATCTACATGATGAAGATCCCGTACACGCGCGAGCAGTTGATGAAGGCGCAGGTCGAGGTGGTGCGCGCCAACGGCCACGAGGCCTGCTACATCCGGCCGATCGCGTTCTACGGTTCGGAGAAGATGGGCGTCTCGCCGGTCGGCGCCAAGGTGCACGTGGCGATCGCCGCCTGGCCCTGGGGCGCGTACCTGGGACCCGACGCGCTGGACAAGGGCATCCGGGTGAAGACCGCCTCCTACGCGCGCCACCACGTCAACGTCACCATGGCGCGCTCGAAGATGTCGGGCACCTACCCGAACTCGGTGCTGGCGACGCTGGAAGCCACCATGCACGGCTACGACGAGGGCCTGCTGCTGGACGTCGACGGCTTCGTCGCCGAGGGCGCGGGCGAGAACATCTTCATCGTCAAGGACGGCGTGATCTACGAACCCGAGCTGACCTCGGCGCTCACCGGCATCACGCGCAGCTCGGTGATCGATCTGGCCGAGGGCATGGGCTACACGGTGAAGGCCAAGCGCCTGACGCGCGACGACATCTACATCGCCGACGAAGCCTTCTTCACCTGCACCGCGGCCGAGGTGACGCCGATCCGCGAGCTCGATTCGCGCACCATCGGCGAAGGCAAGGCCGGGCCCATTACCAAGCGCCTGCAGAAGGCATTCTTCAACGTCGTCACGGGCAAGGACGCCAAGCACCGCCACTGGCTCACCCCGGTAGCGATGAAGAAGGGCGGCAAGTGAGCCTCCAGGGCGCGGACGACGCGCGCACGGTGGAGGTCACCGAGCGCGACCTGCCGCTGCACTGCCCGGTGCCCGCGGCGCCGCTGTGGGCACGCCACCCGCGGGTGTTCCTGGATGTGGTGAAGCAGGGCGAAATGCTCTGCCCCTACTGCGGCACGCGTTTCGTCTACAAAGGCGCGCCGGGCAAGTCCCACTGACCGGTATTCCCCTGCGCAGCATCCTTGTCGTCGCGCCCAACTGGATCGGCGACGCGCTGATGGCGCAGCCGCTGCTCGAGCGCCTGCGCGGCAAGCTGGGCGCCGTGCGCATCGAAGTGCTCGCGCCGCCCTGGGTCGCGCCGGTGCTGCGCCGCATGCCCGGCGTGGACGAGGTGATCGAGGCCCCGTTGGTCCACGGTGCGCTGCAACTGAAGGAGCGCTGGCGACTCGGCCGCTCGCTCGCCGCGCGCGGCTACGAGCAGGCGATCGTGCTGCCGAACGCCTGGAAGGCCGCGCTGGTGCCGTTCTTCGCCGACATCCCGGTGCGCAGCGGCTACGTCGGCGAATCGCGTTACGGCCTCCTCAACCTGCTCTACAAGCCCGCAAAGAAGGGGGGGGCGGACGGACGCGGGTCCATGGCGCTGCACTACGGGCGCCTGGCCGAGCCGCCGGGAACCGAGCCCGGGCTGCCGCTGGCGGAACCGCGGCTGAGGTTCGATGCGGCCGGGGCGCGCGCCACGGCCGATCGCTTCGGCCTGCCGGCGCGCTACGCCGCGTTCTGTCCCGGCGCAGAGTACGGCCCGGCGAAGCAATGGCCGAAGTTCGGCGAACTCGCGGCCCGCACGCACCTGCCTGTCGTGCTGCTGGGCGCGGCGGCCGATCGCGCCGCCGGCGAGGGCATCGCGGCGCGCAACCTTGCCGGCGAGACCACGCTGGACGAGGCCATCGACTTGCTGGCCTGCGCCGAGTACGTGGTGACCAACGATTCCGGGTTGATGCATGTCGCCGCGGCACTCGGGCGGCCGCAGGTGGCGCTGTTCGGCTCCTCCAGCCCCGAGCACACGCCGCCGATGTCGGCACGCGCGCGGGTGATCTGGCTGCATCCGGCATGCAGCCCCTGCTTCGAGCGCGTCTGCCCGCTGGGGCACTTCCGCTGCATGAACGAACTCTCGCCCGAGCGCGTCGCCGACGAGGTCGGGCTGCTGCTAGTCTCCGCGGCATGACGGCCCGCATCTTCCCCACCGCGCAGGACGCCGAGAACGCCTTCTATGACGCCCTCGCTCGCGGCGACGTGGAACTGATGATGGCGGTGTGGGCGGACGACGAGGAGATCGTCTGCGTGCATCCCGGCGGGCCGCGCTTCGTCGGCCAGGAGCAGGTGCGCGACAGCTGGCGCAAGATCCTCGCCGGCGACGCCGGGCTCGGCGTGCACGTCTCGCAGGCGGTCGCGGTTTCCGGGCCGATGGTCGCGGTGCACAGCGTGCAGGAGAGCCTCACCCCGCCGGGGGAGCCCAAGCCGCGCGGCCCGGTGGTCGCGACCAACGTCTACCTGCGCACGGCGGAAGGCTGGCGCATGATCGCGCACCACGCCTCGCCCGTGCCCGGACAGGTGGAGACGCCGCAGGCGATGGCGGCGGCGCCAAAGATATTGCATTGAATTCCCCGTACCAGGCACCCTGGTGGCTGCCCGGCGGCCATGCGCAGACCATCTGGCCTGCCCTGCTTCCCGCGCCCAGGGTCGCGCTGCGGCGCGAGCGCCGGGAAACGCCGGACGGCGATTTCATCGACTTCGATTGGGCGGGCACCGACGCCGCCTCGCCGACGCTGGTGCTGTTCCACGGCCTGGAGGGCAGTTCCGAGAGCCACTACGCGCGATCGATCGCCGCGGCCGCCGCCGAGCGCGGCTGGCGGGCGGCGATCGTCCATTTCCGCGGCTGCTCCGGCGAGCCCAACCGCCTGTCGCGCGCCTACCACTCGGGCGACAGCGACGAGGCCGACTGGGTGCTGCGGCGCCTGGCGGGCGAGCGCGGCCCGGTGCACGCTGCCGGCATCTCCCTCGGCGGCAACGTGCTGTTGAAGTGGCTGGGCGAGCGCGGCAGCCAGGCGCGGGACGTGGTGCGCCGCGCGGCGGCCGTGTCGGCGCCGCTCGACCTCGCCGCCGCCGACCGCGCGCTGTCGACCGGTTTTTCGCGCCTGGCCTACGCGCGCATGTTCCTCAGGACCCTGAAACGCAAGTCGCGGGAAAAGCTCGTGCGTCATCCAAGGGCGTTCGACGGCGCGCGCGCGGCCGCCGCACGCACGCTGTATGAATTCGATGACGCGGTGACGGCGCCGCTGCACGGCTTCGCGGGCGCCGCGGACTACTATGCGCGCGCCTCGTCGGGCCCTGTGCTGCGGCACATCCGCGTGCCGACGCTGCTGCTCAACGCGCTGAACGATCCGTTCCTGCCGCGCGATGCGCTCGAGCGCGCAACGCGCGAGGCGTCCGGCGACGTGCTGCTAGAATTTCCAACCACCGGCGGACACGTCGGCTTCGTCGACGGCGGCTTTCCCGGGCGCCACGGCTGGCTGGCGCAACGCATCCTCGGGTTCCTCGCCGATCCATGAAAGTCCCCGCAGAGATCTTCCGCGCCTACGACATCCGCGGCATCGTCGGGCGCACGCTCGACGAATCCGTCGCCCGCGCGGTCGGGCGCGCGCTGGGCAGCGTGTCGCGCGAGCGCGGCGCGAAGGCCGTGGTCGTCGGGCGCGACGGCCGGCTGTCGGGACCCGCGCTCGCCGCCGCGCTGGCCGAGGGGGTCACGGCCTCGGGGGCCGACGTGATCGAGCTTGGCATGGTGCCGACACCCGTCGCCTATTTCGCCGCGCTGCACCTGGATGCGGGAAGCTGCGCCATGATCACCGGCAGCCACAACCCTCCGGAGTACAACGGCATCAAGATGGTGGCGGCGGGCGACACGCTCGCGGGCGACGAGATCCAGGCGCTGCGCCGGCGCATCGAGGCGCAGGACTGGGCAAGCGGCGTCGGTCGCCGCTCGCTCGCGAACGTGCTCGACGCCTATGTCGCGCGTATCGTCGGCGACGCGCGCCTCGCGCGCCCCATGCGCATCGCCATCGATTGCGGCAACGGCGTCGCCGGCATGATCGCCGCGCGCCTCTACCGCGAACTGGGCTGCGAGGTCGAGGAACTGTACTGCGAGGTGGACGGAAGCTTCCCCAACCACCACCCCGACCCCTCGCACCCGGAGAACCTCGCCGACCTCATCGCCGCGCTCGCGCGAGGCAGCGCCGAACTCGGCCTGGCGTTCGACGGCGATGGCGACCGATTGGGGGTGGTGACCAGGGACGGCGAAGTCATCTTCCCCGACCGCCAGCTGATGCTGTACGCCGCCGACGTGCTGTCGCGCGTTCCAGGCTCGCAGATCATCTACGACGTCAAGTCCACGCGCCTGCTCGGCCCCTGGATCGAGCGGCACGGCGGGCGGCCGCTGGTCTGGAAGACCGGCCACTCGCTGATCAAGGCCAAGCTGAAGGAAACCGGGGCGCCGCTGGCGGGCGAAATGTCCGGGCACACCTTCTTCAAGGAGCGCTGGTACGGCTTCGACGACGCGCTCTACACCGGTGCGCGGCTGCTGGAGATCGTCTCGCGCTCGCCCGATGCAAGCGCGGTGCTGAAGGCGTTGCCGAATGCGCCCTCCACGCCCGAGCTGCACTGGCGCCTTGCCGAGGGCGAGCCGCACGCCATGGTGGCCAAGCTGCAGGCGTCGAAGCCATTCCCCGGCGCCACCAGCATCCTGGCGATCGACGGCGTACGCGTGGAGTACCCGGACGGCTTCGGCCTGGCGCGCGCCTCCAACACGACGCCGGTGATGGTGCTGCGCTTCGAGGCCGACACGCAGGCGGCGCTCGCCGCCATCCAGGAGGAATTCAGGGCGGCGCTGCAGCCCCTTAAGCCGCAGGCGCCGCTGCCGTTCTAGCGTCGATTACTTGGCGCGCTGCTTGTCGTGCTTCTGGCGCGCGATCTGGCGGCTCTGCTTGTCCTGCATCTTCTCGATCCTCGCGCGCTCCTTCGCAGTCACCTTGCCGTCGGCCGTCGCCTTGTCTTCGGCTTTCTGCACCCGCGCCTGGCCCTTCTGCAGGCGGGCGGCTTCGCGCTGGTCGAGTTGTCCCGACGTGACGCCCTGCTCGATGCGCTTTTCCTGCTTCGCCTGGCGCTGGTCGATGCGCGGCGTGCTGGTAGTCTGCGCAAGCGCGGGCAGCGAGAGGGCCGCGGCGATGGTGATGATGACGATGTTCAGGCTTTTCATGACATATCCCCTTCGGATGACTGGCGTGGTCGATTCCACGCTACGGACAACGCGCCGGGTCCGGGCCGGAGGACGCGACTGTGTAACCGGGTGTTACCGGAAGTCCGGCCCGATCTGCTCCAGGGCGTCGGTGATGATGCCGTCGGCGTCCCAGTCGAGCAGTCTGTGCGCCACGGCCGGATCGTTCACGGTCCAGCACAGCAGCGCGTAGCCCGCCGCATGCACTGCGTCGGCCTGCACGCGCTCGAGCATCTGGTGTTTGCAGTGCAGCGAAACGCAGCCCAGTCGCTTCATGGTCTGTCGCCAGCCGGCTGGCACGTGCCGCACCACGTGGCCGCGCGGCATTTCGGGCGCGGCGTCGCGCGCCGCCTCCAGCGCCTCGACGGAAAACGATGACAACAGGCATGGCAGTTCGGCGTCCCCCCAGAGATCCTTCGCCATCAGCGCGGCAGCCGCCCCGGTGGCGCGCTCGCAGCCCTTCGCCGGCTTGATCTCGACGTTCGCCCAGATGCCGAGCTCTCGGCACAGACGCCCCGCTTCGGCGAAACTCGGCACGCGTTCGCCGCGCCAACGCTCGCCCTTCCAGGCGCCCGCGTCCAGCTCGCGCAACGCGGCGTACGGCGTGCGCGGGACCTCGCCCGTTCCGTTGGTGGTGCGTTCAAGGGTCTCGTCGTGGATCAGCACCGGCGTGGCGTCGCCCGCGAGCATGACGTCGAACTCCACCGCGCGAAAGCCCAGTGAGGCGGCATGGCGTATGGCGCCGAGCGTGTTCTCCGGCGCCAGCGCGCCGCCGCCGCGATGCGCGACGATTCGCGGGTAGGGCCAGCGGCTCACAACTCGATGCGCAGGCCGCTCGCCGGGTCGAAGAGGTGCATGTGTTCCGGCGCGAAGCGCAGCGGCAGCTGGCCGTGCTGCGCCACCACCGAGGTGTGCAGGCGCGCGGCGATGCGCGAACTGCGCTTGTCCGCGCCAACGTGGCCGTAGACCAGCGAATCGGAGCCGAGCAGTTCGATGAAATCGATGATCGGGCTGAGCAGCGCGTCCGCGGGCGCGCAGCCTTCGAGGTGCTCCGGGCGCACGCCCAGCAGCACGTCGCGCCCGTCCAGCGTCGGCACCGATTCGGGCAGCCGCATGCTCGCCCCGCCCTCCCCGGCCAGCGCCGTGCCACGCTCGGCGACGCGGCCCGCCACCAGGTTCA
>SXGU01091524.1_pt1 | contig 15826 bp, 19 predicted proteins | sample 3174531 | NCBI WGS metagenome assembly SXGU01 (sample SAMN11356863, study PRJNA531348) | freshwater metagenome | isolation source: freshwater sample F1-140 | place: China: Fuxian Lake, Yuxi | collected 2017-12-25
CCTCCAAAGGGAGAAGTCGAATCAGACACTGCAGACAGTATTGAAGGGTGCGCTTGATCCTACGATCAATTACTGGATCAAAAAGATTCCGGCATACAAACCCGTAAATCTCCAAAATACACCTTCACTAGATACTGCGATGGATTCTCTCAAGAGGATCACATCTAGAGAGCTTACTGGAAACAATGCCATTGATTGGCTCACTGCAATTCTTTGTAGCGTCCATCCTGATGATGCTGAAGTGGTAAAGCGAGTGGTTACTCGTGACCTTAAATGTGGCATAGACACAACCGTTAATAAGGTTTGGAAGGGTCTTATTCCAGAATTTTCATACTGCCGTTGTTCTCTGCCGAAGGCAGTTAAATTGACCGCATGGGACTGGAAAAACGGCATCTATAGCCAAGAAAAGGCCGATGCAATGTTTGCCAATCTTGACGTATACGATGATGAAATTGTTATCAGTTCCCGTAGTGGGACTACGATTCCAAACGATAAACTAAATAATATCGTTGAAGCTGCAAAGGACTTCTTGACTGTGAATACTCGTGTTCATGGTGAATTGTGCGTCGAAGAAAATGGTAAGATTCTTCCTCGTGAAATTGGCAATGGCATCATGAATTCCATTGCTAAGGGTGGAGACTTCAAGAACAAAAATCAACGTGCCGTGTATGTCGTTTGGGATCAAATTCCGATCACTAATGCTATGAGTGGTGAGGAATATAAAACAACGTACAGTGTTCGATTCGTGCGTCTGCAAGCTCAATTAGCGAACCTTGGAATTCAAGATAGCATCAAGATCATCCCTTTCCGCATCGTGAAATCATATGATGAAGCACTCGACCATTACAATGAAATGATCGAACAAGGTAAAGAAGGGACCATCATCAAAACCCAATCAATGTCGTGGAAGGATGGTACTAGCAAAGAACAGGTTAAAATGAAATTGGAAGCAACCATTGATCTTGAAATCATTTCTTTAAATGATGGCAAGGGTAAGAATGAGGCAACATTTGGTTCCGTGCTTTGTCGTTCATCCGATGGATTACTTGAGGTAAATGTTTCTGGTTTTTCCGATGAGGATCGCTTGAACATTAAGAAGGATTGGGATACAATCAAGGGTAAGATAATGGCAGTAACAGGCAATGCCCTTATGAAACCGACTGATAAAAAGTCAACTTGGTCGATGTTTCTACCACGATGCGCAGAAATTCGTGAAGATAAATCGGTTGCTGATTCACTACAACAAATTAAGGATCAATTTGATTCGTTGATTAAATAGGAGTTATATGGAATTTTATACAAACGTAGTATGTCGTGGCGATAACATTCTTTATAGCGGAATTAGGAACGGCAAACATATCCACACCAAAATTCCATTCAAACCAACACTGTATGTAACATCAGCAAAAGCAAATTCTGGTTGGTCATCGTTGTATGGTGATCAACTAGAACCTTTTTCATTTGATGGTATCAAGGATGCAAAGGAATTCTGCAAAACCCATGACGATGTGGCAGGGTTTGAAGTCCATGGTATGCAGGACTACCAGTATCAATTTATTGCAGAAAAGCACCCAACCGATGTTCAATATGATATTAATCAAATGCGAACATGGTTTATTGACATTGAGGTTGTCGGTGAAGAAATGGATTCGTTTCCTAATGTGGAAACAGCAACGACACCAATTGTCCTTATTTCAATTATGGATAAGGTTACTAGCAAAATTGTCGTATATGGTTTGAAGAAATATAACGCAACACCAGAAGACAATTTTACATATCGTGAATTCTCAAGTGAGAAAGACCTTCTCATTTCATTCATTCACGATTGGCAATCGGCATATCCAGATATTGTTTCTGGATGGAATACTGCCGCATTCGACTTCCCATATTTAATTAATCGCATCAAGAACGTGCTTGATGAGAAGTACGTTAAGATGTTATCTCCATTTGGAGTAGTCCAAGAGAGAAATACTGAGATTCAAGGAAAGAATGTTCAGACGTATGATATCGTCGGAGTAAATTCAATCGACCTACTCGATGCGTATAAGAAGTTTGGTACATACTCCGCAAAGGAGTCATATGCTCTTGGATTTATTGCTCAAGAAGAATTGGACAAAACTAAATTAGAGATTGAAGAAGCAAGATCATTCTATGACGCATACACAAATCACTTCGACAAGATGGTTCGATATAATGCGCTTGATTCACAACTAGTAAAGGAGATCAATGACAAAAAGAATTTGATTGAATTGATTGTTGATCTAGCATATCTAGTTAAATGTAATTTCAAGGATGTATTCGGTCCAGTTAAAATGTGGGACGTATTCGTGTTCCATCATTTGATGAAAAAGAAGATTGCGGTTCCACCAAGAAAGAATGTATCTTCTGATGAGAGTTTTGAAGGTGCATGGGTGAAAGAACCAATACCCAATATGTATAAGTGGATTGTTTCGGTTGACTTTAGTAGTTTGTACCCAACTATTATTAGACAATGGAATATTTCACCAGAAACCATGCACGAGATGAAATTTAATCTTGGTGTGAACGACCTACTCAACTTTGATAAGAACGCACCAAATACAATCGATGGGTTTATTTGGCCTGAGTATATTAAAGAACATGGGTTAACCATGACTTCAAACGGTACTATGTATCGAAAAGATAAGAAAGGAATATTTCCAGAATTGATGGAGTTCCTTATGGTCGAAAGAAAAAAGGCCAAGAAGGAAATGTTGAAGTTGGATCAAGAGTATCAGAACACACATGATGAATCACTAAAAGGCAAAATAGCAAGTCTGGAGACTAGGCAACTTGCGCTAAAGGTAGGTGGTAACTCTGGATACGGTGCAATTACACAAAGTTCATTTCGATATTATGATCTTCGTATTGGGGAAGCAATTACGCTAACCGGTCAGCTTTCAGATAAACATGTGGAATCTGTTTTAAACAAGGTTTTGAATAAGATTTTCAAGACTGAAGGTAAGGATTATGTTATTGCTTGCGATACCGATTCTGCATATTTTACCGTTGAACCTTTGGTTGATGCTTATTGTAAGGGGAAGTCGATACCTGAGATTGTTAAATTTATTGACCAGTTCGTTGAAAGAGCAATTCAACCAGTGATTAATAAGTCGATCAAACATATATTTGATATGACAAACGCATATGACTTTCTTATGGATATGAAGCGAGAGTCGATTGCATCTAAGGGATTCTGGACTGCGAAGAAACGATATTCAATGATGGTTCATAACTCTGAGGGAGTTGATTACACTCCATATAAACTAAAGACTTTAGGGCTGGACTTGGTTAAATCGTCAACACCAAAGTTTGTTAGAAAGAAACTCAAGGATGCTGTCGTTGTTATTTTTGAAAAGGGTGAGGATGCGTTGTATGACTTTGTGGAGGATTTTAGGAAAGAGTTTCAGACGTTACCAATAGAAGATATTGCATTCCCAAGATCGGTTTCTAATCTAACCAAGTGGCAAGACGGAGATTCGTTTAAATCTGGCACTCCATTCCACGTTAAGGCTGCATTAAGTTACAATAGACGCATAAAGAAGTTTAGAAATCTTGACAACATCAAGAACGGTGATAAGATTCGATTCTTTTATTTAAGAGAAGTCAACCCAACAAAGGGGGTCGGAATCGCATTCCCTGCAGCATCAAAATTTCCAAAGGAGTTGAACTTGCATCAGTACATAGATTATGATATCATGTTTGAAAAGGTATTCATGTCTCCACTCAAAAGTATTACTGATGCAATCAAGTGGGACATTATTCGAGCATCATCATTAAATGATTTTTTTGTTTAGGAGATAATATGGCAATCAAGAAGCAAGTACCAAAAACACAAACAGATGTTATCCAAAATTGGACGGTGTTTGGTACGCACATGGTAAAACTGGATTTGTATAAAATTGAAAAAGGGTATCAACCTGCGCTAACTTACATATTGGATAATGGTGAAGACTTACCAGAAGATATGGAGAAACAAAAAGCCATTACAATTTTCTTGGATTCTAGTTTTGATAAACCAAAAGAAGCAATTCGAGTGGTTGCAGCATCTATCGCAAGCATGTATGAAAAGATTGCTAAACAGGTTGATGTTTATAGTGGTGAGGCAGGTGCGACTAAGACATTTGACCTAGAAGAAGTTATGAAAGTTGGTAAAAAGAAATCTGTGTTTTGGTAAGGAGATAATATGAGTTTATTAGATAAGTTAAAGTCGGTTGGTATTGCTAAGACCAGTACTCTAAATGAGAGTATCATATTCAATGACAAGGATATGATCCAAACTGAAATCCCAATTATCAATGTCGCCTTGAGTGGCAAACTTGATGGTGGTATGACTAGCGGGTTAAGCATTATAGCAGGTGAATCTAAGCGATTTAAGTCCTTGCTTGGGTTGCTTCAGATGAAGGCATATTTAAAGAAATATCCAGAGGCAGTAGCTTTATTTTACGATACTGAATTTGGGGTGACTCCAGAATATGTGACTGCAATGGGTATTCCTGCCGAGCGTGTGGTACATATCCCTATCGAAGATATTGAACAATTGAAATTTGATATTGCTAAGAAGATGGAAGCAATTGTTCGTGGTGATCGAGTTTTCGTTTTCATCGATTCAATCGGATTGCTTGCATCAAAGAAAGAGGCAGAGGACGCATTAGCAGGTAAAGATGCACAAGATATGACAAGACAAAAGCAGTTAAAAGTTGTTTTTCGTATCATCACTCCACATTTCACTACAAAGGATATTTGTGGTGTAATTATTGCCCATACTTACAAAACAATGGAAATGTATGCTAAAGACGTAGTTTCTGGTGGTCAGGCAGTTATGCTTGCTGCGAATAATGTATGGATCATTGGTAAGTCACAAGAGAAAGATGCAGATGGAATTAAGGGATGGAATTTTACGATCAACGTTGAGAAATCTCGTTTTGTAAAAGAGAAATCAAAGCTGTCATTCTTGGTTACATACGATGGTGGATTTGCTAAGTATAGTGGTCTTATGGATGAAGCATTAGAATCTGGTGCGTGTTTCAAACCTTCAAACGGATGGTACTCTAAGAAGGGCGAAGAAAAGAAATATCGTTTTGATGATACCAACAACAAAGAATTTTGGGCAAGTATTCTAGCCGATGTTGAGTTCCAAGAATTTATTAAGAATAAATATCAACTTTCGCATCGTAGCTTGTTTAATGATGCTGACTTTGGAGAAGAGTGATGATATCTGATATTAAAGCTACTGGTGGTGAGCACAATGGGAAAGTTGATCTTGAGATTATTTCAGGAAAGTTTCAAGGTTGTGTTTTCAATTTCGATGAAGTGAAATTTGGGGAGGAAGAAAATCCAGATGGCACATATACCATGCACTTCGAATATAATATCGTAAATGAATTTAAATTAGAAGATTCAGATAAAGACGAATTCAACAAATTTCTAGGTGACACCTTAGTTAATATCCTAGAAGAGCAAATTGCAAAAAGTGAAGTTGTTTATAAGGGCGGAATCGATGAAGATGCACAGTCAGCAGGAAGTTGATGATATTTGTTCTCCATTTTTTAAATCAATTCTAGATGGAAATTTTCACGTTACCATAACCAAATCTGGTTCTATTGCTATCATAATTTCTAAGAAAGCAGGTGGCAATAAACCGGTTATTGGGTTATACTGGACAGGTGAAGAATGGATACCTGCTAAGTGGGATGAATTTGGAAAGTTTATAAATTCTGAAAATCCTCGTGGGCTAGATTTGATTTTATCCGATGAAGATCAACTAAAGGAACTTGCATGACAAATAGGATTGAAGAAGTTATTTTTAGTAATTTGATTTCAAATGAAGAGTATTGTAGGAAAGTTTTACCTTTTATTAAACCTGAATATTTTTCAGATAAAGTTGATAAAGTAATTTTTGAAGATATTCAGGCGTTTTTTGAAAAATACAATAAGCCACCAACTCAACAAGTGCTGAAGTTGCATTTGGATGATCGTAAAGATTTATCTCAATCTGATATGGATTCTGCTAATGTGATGATTGATGCATTAGTTGAAAAGGAAACAAATAAAGAATGGTTGGTTGAGCGAACCGAAAAATTTTGTAAGGAGCAGTCATTATACAATGCGATTATGGAATCCATTTCCATTATCGATGGTAACAACACGAAGTTTAATAAAGAGGCAATCCCAACACTCTTACAAGAAGCGTTGGGTGTTTCTTTTGATAAGAACATTGGTCATGATTTCTTTAGTGATGCAGAACGTCGCCATGACTTTTATCATTTAACCGAAGAGCGACTTTCATTTGATCTAGAGATGTTTAATAGGATAACGAAAGGTGGTCTTCCAAGTAAGACATTATCTTGTGTCGTAGCAGGTGTTAATACAGGAAAATCTTTATTCTTATGTCATGCTGCTGCCGCAGCAATTAAGTCCGGTAAAAATGTTCTTTATATAACTCTTGAAATGGCAGAAGAACGAATTGCAGAACGAATCGACTGTAATATTTTGAATATTCCTATATCTGATTTAGGTAGATTAGATAAGGGAACTTTCACAAAGAAAATTAATGATATTCATAGTCGAGGTAAAGGAAATCTAATTATCAAAGAATACCCTACTGGTGGGGCACATGTAGGCCACTTCAAAGCATTGTTGAATGAGCTTAAACAAAAGAAGAATTTTGTTCCAGACCTTATACTAGTTGATTATTTGAACATTTGTAGCAGTCAAAGATTGAAAAGCGGTGGAGCATTCAATTCATATACCATCGTAAAGTCGATTGCCGAGGAACTTCGTGGTATGGCAGTTGAGTTTAACGTACCAATCATGACAGCAACTCAATTTACTAGATCTGGAGCAAGTAATAGTGATTCTGAAATGACGGATATTGCCGAAAGCTTTGGAACTGCAGCAACCATGGATTTTATTTTTGCTCTAATTAGAACTGAAGAAATGGATGGTGTTGGTCAAATTTTGGTTAAGCAGTTGAAGTCACGATTTGGTGATGTGAATTTTCACAAGCGATTTGCTGTGGGGGTAGACATTACTCGTTTCAAATTATATGATGTGGATAATCCATCAGAAAATATTCATGGGGCAGGTGGTAAATCAGATGATACTCCTGCATTCGATAAAACGACTTTTGGTAAACGAGTTCACAATTTAGACGGTTTGGATTTTAGCTAAATATTATATTGTCAAATGAATATAATATATGAAATCATACGAAGAACTAATAAGCTACTTAACTGAGCACGTTATATCAGATGAAGACCCTCCAAAGTGGAAAGAAATGGACTTTGATGCTAAACCAGAACTTTCCACTGAGTCTAATAGGTTTAAAATACATGTTAGACCTAGTGGAGACACTGGAGTAATATCAATTCATCATCCAAAAACTGGAAAGCATATTGGGACTATTTCTTATAATAGGGCAGGGAAAACTGCAGCTAGAATAACGGAAATGGTTAAGAATCCAGAGAACAAAGATTCTAAGATGATGAATGAGGCTATCACCCACCTACATGATAAACACGGATATAGCTTTTTCAGTTCCACTACTATGACAACTCATGGGCATAGGGTGTGGGAAGATTTATCAAAGACACATAAGATTGCGTTATACGACAAGAGGAAAGATCCAAAAAAGCGATTGTTGTCGAAAGATGTTATTCCTTCTAAGAAATACCAAGAGAATTGCGCACCACATGAGGCTGGAAAAGAATACCTTTTGCACAAATTTGAGAAATAGGAGATATTATGTATTGTGAATATTGTGGTTCGTTAGACTTTAAAAATCTTGGAGTACATCATCTAGGCAATAAAAGAAAGGTGGCGTATAAGTGTAACAAGTGCGGCACTAAAAATTATGTAGATTATTGCACACCAAAACCGGTGTTCAACCAAAGCTACGTCATTACTTCTGCAACCGATGGATTTCCAATCAATAAGAGGTTCCTAAAGGTTCTAGAAAATTATTGTCGAATTCATGGATCAAAGTTGGTGATCCTTCCAGTAAACAATAATCATAAATTCAACGAGAGTAATTATGATGATGAAGTTAAACAATACATCGTAAATACGAAGATTCATCTTGGTGATGATATTGTTATTATGGGTGACGGTAAGTTAGGAACTAATCTAAACAACCCTCTTGGTGGAATGGATTCATTCAGCAAGGGGAAAACTGTCATTTTTGGACACCCACAAGTACAACTAAAAACCCTCCCAAGAAAATCTGAAACATATCCCCCTATCATAACGACTACTGGAAGTGTTTCAATTCCAAATTATGGAGAAAATAAGACTGCTCAAAAAGCAAAATTCGATCACTCATATAGTGCATTATTTGTAGACCATACCGCAACCCATATTCGCCATCTTCATTTCGATGGAGAGGGTATGTATGATATTAGCACATACTATACAGAAGATTCGGTTGTAACAAATTGCGAAATTGAGGCACTAATTACTGGCGATGAACATGTCATGTTTTATGACGAAAAAGTATATGATGCTACATATGGAAAAAATGGAATTGTTAATACGTTAAAACCAAAATATATTATTCGTCATGATGTGTTGGATTGTTATTCGATTTCCCATCATCACAAGAATAATATCTTTGTCCGTTATGGAAAATCGTTAGCGAATATTGATTCAATCGAGAATGAGCTAAATGAGACATTGAAGTTTATCGAAAGAACCACTCCAAGTTTTAGCGAATCGATTATCGTACCATCAAATCACAATTCACACTTGATGCGTTGGTTGAATGAGGCAGACCCAAAGAAAGATATGGTCAATGCCAAAATTTATCACCACTTGATGTATTTGATGTTATCGAATACTAAACACGAAAATGGTGTTCTATATTATCCAGACCCATTTGCTCTTTATGGTGAGAGAATAAACACTTCAGATAACGTTAGATTCTTGAGTTCGGACGATGATTTCATTCTACATGGAGTTGACCTAAATAATCATGGTGATATTGGAATTAACGGAACAAGAGGATCAAGACAACAATTTAGTCAAATTCCTCTCAAAACTGTTATTGGTCATAGTCACTCACCAGGAATTGAGAAATCTGCGTATCAAGTAGGAACATCATCGAAGCTGAGATTGGAATACAATAAAGGTTTATCTAGTTGGCATCAAACTCATTGTATCTTATACAAGAATGGTAAGAGGCAATTGATATTCATTGTGAATGGGGAATGGAAATGAGAAAGTTAGTAACCGATATCGCTCAATTAATTGAGTCCATGAGGAATCCGGAAAATGATCCAGACTACTTGAGAAAATTGCTAGATGGGATGCCAAGGGGGAAACGTGAAAAACATCCTTTGTATAGGAAATGGTTGGCACTACATGAAAGCAGTCAAGATGAAATCCATATGACTGTGCCGTTATTAATTCGATGCCTTGAGTGGGCGCATGAGGATGCTAAGACAGATGTAGAGATTCACCAGTTTGTTGAGAAGATGTTAAAAAAAGATGGACTTCTTGATACGAATGACTATGAAAGTTTTCTCAAGTAAAACAATCACTTATAAAAACGCTTGACTAAATATTAGAACCCACTATAATACGAGACTCTTATGAAAACTTTCAAGGATTTTGTCATGGAAAACGAAAACGTTTCTAGCGAATCTGAGTTTGAAGTTCCGGTACATAACGTCGAGTTTCTTGACAAGAAAATCGAGAAGCTTAACAAGCTTGCCGCAAAGCTTGGTTGCTCACCAATAAAGCTCACTAAGAGCGATACGTTTTCTAAGATGGTTAAGCCAGAAGAGCGCAAGAATGGTAAGACTATTCCTGCTCAGTATCTTGACTTCGTTAAGATCAAGGTTGATGGTCAGGCACCAAAGTTGAATGGTTGGACATTCGTTGGTAAGCGTGAGCCAATGGAAGGCACCGATTCGATCCTTGCTAAGTCTGCACCAGGCCATGACATTCCTGCAAAGTTCTCCGATGATCACCCTGTTACCTGTGACCATTGTGGTCATAATCGGTATCGTAAGGAATCGTTCATCGTCAAGCACGATGACGGCACCCATAAGGAAGTTGGTCGTTCATGCCTGAAGGACTTCCTTGGTCATGCAAATCCTGAGAAGTATGCAAGCTTTGCTGAATCATTGTATGATGTAATGCAGCATTTTTCCGGATCACAAGACCCTGAATATGGCGGTGGCGGTCGTGGTGTTTTCACCTTCGCAGTTCGTGGTATCGTTTCTGCTGCAATTCATGCTATCCGTCAAAGGGGTTTCGTTTCTCGTCAGAATGAAGACATTGGTAAGACTGCCACTTCTACCCAAGTAAATCTTCATATGAATCCTCCTAAGAAAGACCCCGAAGATTTTATCATGCCGGTTTCTGAAATCGATTTTGCTGATGCAGAAAAGGCTATTGAGTGGATGAAGAACCATCCCAAGGCAGGTAAGGAAGAATTCTGGACAAACATGAGCAAGCTTGCTAGTGCAGAAGCAACCGCACTAAAGCATACTGGATATCTTTCTGCCGGTGCCAATTCCTACCTCAAGGAAGTTGATAATCTTCAATCCAAAAAAGGCATCATGTCCACCATCAAGAGCGAGGCACTTGGTAAAGAAGGCGACAAGGTAACATTTAAGGCCGAAGTCATTTCTCTTTTCAGATATGAGAATGCGTGGGGAACCAAATCTGTAATCACCGCAAAGGCCGATTCTGGTCATCTTATCAAGATGTTTACCTCATCTGGTGATAATGGTGTTGTAAAAGGTGCAAGGGTTGAAATCACCGGTAAGCTTGGTGCTGCTGCCGAAGAAAGCTACGACAAGTCTCCATTCAAGGGAATGATTGTTACCACAATGGCACCACGTTCAAGAATTGAATCTGTTTTGGATGCCGAAACCGCAGACAAGCATTTTCACGTTGGAGATAAAATTAAATTTACTGGTGAAGATGGTAAGGGAAAGATTGGTCAAATCGTTTCTAAGCCAGTATTCGGTAAGTTTGAAGTGCAATCTATAACCAAACCAAATGCACCAACCATCCATGTTTCCTTCGAAGACATATTGGGACTTCTATAATGATCACTTTTAAACAATACCGTCAAATTCAAGAATCAACCGATACTATTGATCAATTTCATAAAGATATCGATGATCATATTCAAAATGGTGAGATTGTAAAACCAAGGTTCGATGAGTTAAAAACTAAAATTGATCGGCATGTGCGAACTCGTTCACAAGAAATACAAAGGTTACACTTAGACCTTCCGCATGAGCAACGAGATGCAAACAGCGAAGGCACCTATTGGGATGCTCCAGATAACCTTCATTCTGTTGCTTCATATGCGAAAAAGGTTGCTAAACTGGATCAATCTCATCCAGTAGTTCAAGCCGCATCTAAATTCGTTTCAGATCATATGAAGCTTCATGATAAGATGAAGACTTTAAAAGGTATGATCGTAACTACTGCCAAAAAACGAGAAGAAGTTAAAGTTGCAAAAGCTGCAGATATGCAAAGGAAATTTGCAGACTCTTCTTCATTAATTAAAACCTTAACAAAGCACCGTGATGAATTTATTCAACGTGCAAAAGATAAGGCAGAAGAACATTTTAAATATCATCTTGATATACTTTCTAAGGGCGGTGGAATTGATGCTGTCGCACCAAGACCTGTTAGTTCCATGGGAAGGGATGCATATCGTACAGCGACATATAAACGTGATTTCTATAAAAACCTAATGAGCAAACCGCTTGCAGCACATATTGACGAAGCAGCAACTGGTGCCGATCATTCGTACCAAGCATGGGTTGAAAAGATTACGCAGAAGATAGGAAAACCAGTAACAACTTCCGATATGAAAGGTAGTCCTTGGACTGGTTCTAACATTACCGTTAAATGTTCAGATGGTGAAGAGCAGGTTTGGCACACTCAGATGATTATTAATTACTCTAAATATAACAAAGCATTTAATCAATTTCCTACTAGAAGGGTATCATGATTACGTTAAAAGAGTATATTCTAAATGAATTAGTTGGATTATTAGAAGTTGGTGATACATTAGCAGGTAGATCAAAAGTCGCTGCTGCGGCAACTAGGTCTGCAGAAACTTTGGCACTAGATGCCGTGTTAGCCGGTGGTCATTTGGGACATAAACCTGCGGTAATTGGGAGAAAATCTGACGGTTCCGCAATATACTCAAAGCAACATGAACTAAACCCAAGTAAAAATTTAAGACTAGCAATAAAAGCGTTGGCTAAACTTCCGAAAGATAAAAATGGTAAATGAAGCAAAAGACCTTCGACCAGCGCCTATAACAAAATTTAAAGTTCGTAATGTCATCTTTAAGACTAAAGAAGATGCAGAAAAAAGTGAATTGGTCAAGGCAGGACATAAGATAACACCGGTATATTATAGCAAACCAAAGAATATGGAAAATGCTATACGGATAAAACTAATAAATTCTACCAAATCACTCTCGCAAATGATTCATGAATCTGATCTATCTTTAGGTCAGATTAAATCTATTTTGAATGAGTATTCTGATCCACATTTTGTTCACATTCCACCAGAAGGAACTCGTGTAAACCATTCAGTTTTAGGTGGTGGAACTGTAAAAGACCAATCTTCACAAAAGGATGGTGGTCATGGAATAATGAATGTTGATTTTGATGATGGAAAAACTCGTAAAGTTCATTATTCGTCGGTTTCTCCAGAAGAAGATTTTACTCATATTGCATTAATAAAACATGATGATCCGTCTATTGTTGATGAAAATGGAAAACCAGTAACATTCCATAGCATTATTCCAGTTCACGGCACAAATGAAACTGCAGGATCAAAAGCATTAACCAAACTTGGCAAAAATGCAATAAATCCAAAAATCAATGTAGTAGATGGGAGGGCAGTAAAATGACACTAAATGAAGCAAAAGAACTTGTAGAAACCATCCATCGAAGAGCGAGGATCGTTAATCCGTTGACCGGTACTGTTATTGGATTTACGGTAAAGAATAAGCAATCAAAAACCACAAAAAGAAATAAAGTGAGAAAACATACACCATTACAGAACTTGACAAAGGGCACCGTGGTTGGTGCTCTACTCAGGAAGAAGTAATATGACGTTACTCGAAATGATTAAAGATAGAGTTCTAAGTGAGATAACTCTAAAAGGACAAAAAGATAACCTGCAAAATATGCATGATAAGATAAGTGCAATGGATGATACCGGATTGAGTGGGGTTAATAGGACGGATTTGGCACAAAGATTAGGTCTTGTATTACATAAATTAATCAAAAAAGAGAAGAAAAATAAGTAATAAATAATATACAAACTACATTTATGGAACCATATGAAAAAATATTCAGAATTATCAAAGTCTCTCGCCAAAACAAAACCAGTTCATGAATCATATACCAAATATGATCGTGAGTCATTTGTTCGTGGAAATCTTGTAAATGTTGGAGATTCTGTTGAAGTCAATGGTGAAATATCTGAAGTGATTAATGTTGGGCCAAATTATGTCACACTCATAAAAGAAGGTAAGACATTCAAGAGTTGGATCACTGAAATAAAAAAGGTTTCTTCTAGTACCCCAAATCATTCAATACCAACAATACACGAAGGTAACATATCGTTCAAGGGGTTCATATCAAAAAATATCCCACAAGATAGTTCCACAAAAATTGTGGAATGTTATTCCAACACTCTTGATGGGTATGCATTTTATAACTTTGTTGTTGCTACAGACTCGCTATTGTCTGCCAATCCAAATAACCTAATTGAGTGTTACTATAAATATAGGAATGACTTTGAAAGAGTGTCTAAGTACATGAATAAATTCGGTATTGACATTCCAAAAGTTTCTATGATTGGTGAGGCACTTGATATCGTGAAAGAACATAAGGGATTAAAATGAATTTTAAAGAATATGCATTGTCGAAAAAGGACAGTTATGCAAAGTTGGGATGGGATATTAAAGACGAAACTGAAAATGATGTTCAGGTATCTTTCTTTACTAAAGATCCATCTGGATTAGTTCGTCGCCACTACTTTGCTCAAAATGATTTATGTGTTGAAGTTATGCCAGATGCAAGTGTATTTGGAAATACTCAACCATTAGTTGATACCGTTCAAGAAGAACAATCTGAAGAGACAAAGAAGAAACCAAAAACAAGAAAAAAGAAGGGTGAATGATATGTCAATTTTTAAATTTAAGTATGATACAGTTCCAGTCGAAGTTAAAGAAGAGATTATTGAGACTGAGCTTTCAAAAGAATTGATTGAAGCATTCGATTCTAAGGTTCATTGTTTTAACGATAAGTTAAATGAGAACCGTCCTGGGACAGCTACTTTTGCTAATCCAAGAGCAGCATTAAAAGCTGCAGCAGCAGATGATGAAAGACCAAACAGATCGGTAATTATTAAACATAAAGACACTGGTGCTATTTTAGCGAAGCATCCTGCAAATAAACCTGGTCTTAGAGGATTGGTAAAGCCTCTTGCTGATGCAGGGCATAAAGTTGTTATGCAGTCCAATGATGTTGATGGTGAAGTGATTATGGAATCGCTTGATCAACTTGATGACTTCCTAAACGAAGCTTCAAAACTCTCGCCAACTGAAGGTCAATATAAAGCAGGAACATTCCCAAAGGGTAAAGTATTCAAAGGTTCATATGGTGCTCAATCTGCACTTGCAACAACAGAACCAAAACAATTTACCGCACCTAGCATTTGGGGGTTAACTCCAAAAGAACCAACAGGTCAAGCTAAAGCTCAAGCTAGACAAGTTACATTCGGGGATCATTCTAAAGATGACACGGAAGAACTTGCCGGTGCGCAGCACGGTCCTGCAATTAATCATGAAAGATTCTCCGTGACCATGATCCCAGGAAAAGGATTCTCTGTTGTTGATCATTTAGGTGTAATCGTCAAAGGTAAAGATGGGAGTGAGTTAACAGGATATCGTAAGCAAGGTGCAGCTAAGATCGCAATGAAAGATCACGAAAGAATTAATGAGAATGTTGTTGCTTCATTTACTTTTGGTGAGTTGAAAGAAGCATGGACAGGAATGCAAGCTGCACAAAGATCATATGATGCAAAGTCTGCACCAGAAGATCATCCTGATGAAAAAAACGTATGTCCAGAATGTGGAGAGCATAGCAAGAATACATACGAAGAAGGTTGTCCACATTGTGGTTTTGGTCAGGAAAAGAAAAATGACTAATCAATATCAACAACTAGAAGAAGGAATTGCCAACATATTAGCTCAGTTGGCATTTCCTTTATTGAAGAATAAAATTACCCCTCAAGAATATGCCGACACATGGCATTCTGGTATTGTGGGAGAACTCCATAAAGCAGGTGTGACTGAAAAATCACATCCAGATGTTCATCATGTCGTTAATATTGGACGTAATTTAATTGCCCAACAAAAAACAACAGGAGAAGCACATAAACTAGCAAAATCAAAAGCATCAACTATTCACGGTGCATTAGATTATAGTTTAAGGGGAAATCAAAAATACAAGAAGGAAGACATTCAAATGGACAACTGGAAAATTGAAATCATCAAAGAGGGTCGTGCTCATAAATATGTGATTCTTGACGATAATGATGTTATTGCAGAAGGCGTAAATTTAACATATGAAGCTACTGTAAAATCTGCATACAAAAAAGCACTTCAACTTGAAGAGTATGTGAGTAGCAAAGTTGCACAACCATCACGAGTTGTTGATATCGTAAAAACAATCACTAAATAATAGAATAAGAAAAAGGAGTAATTATGTCACAACAAAATCTTTCAACAACTGCTGCTGATTTCAAAGCA
>SXGU01185826.1_pt1 | contig 15826 bp, 16 predicted proteins | sample 3174531 | NCBI WGS metagenome assembly SXGU01 (sample SAMN11356863, study PRJNA531348) | freshwater metagenome | isolation source: freshwater sample F1-140 | place: China: Fuxian Lake, Yuxi | collected 2017-12-25
CTGGCAGACCGAGACCGGCTGGCCTATTTTGTCGACAGTACGAGGTGTCGAGGACACCAAGATCAAGTTCGGCACACCCAGCTTCGCGGTGTATGGCTATGACCTTCGCATTTTCCGTGAAGATGGAACCGTCTGCGATGCCAATGAAAAAGGCATCGTTGGCATCGTGCCGCCGCTGCCGCCGGGCTGTCTCTCGACCATTTGGGGCGATGATGATCGTTTCGTCAGCACCTATTTCAGCCTGTTCAAGGAGCCGCAGGTCTATTCGTCCTTTGACTGGGGCATCAAGGACGACGAGGGCTATCACTACATCCTCGGCCGCACCGATGACGTCATCAACGTCGCTGGCCACCGCCTCGGCACCCGCGAGATCGAAGAGGCCATACAAGGTCATACCGCGGTGGCCGAAGTCGCTGTAGTCGGCGTCAATGACCAGCTGAAAGGTCAGGAACCGGTTGCTTTCGTCGTGGTCAAGGACGCGACGCGGGTGGCGACCCCCGAGTTGCGTACCGCGCTCGAGGCGGAGATCAAGAAGGTGGTCGACGGCAACCTCGGTGCCATTGCGCGGCCGAAGCGGGTGCATTTCGTCACCGGTCTGCCCAAGACGCGTTCCGGCAAAATGCTGCGTCGTTCGATTCAGGCTCTCGCGGAAGGTCGCGATGCCGGCGACCTGACCACCATCGACGATCCGTCCACGCTCGAGCAAATCAAGGCGGCGCTGGCAGGCTGAGTAAAGAGTTTGACCGAAGGCGCGATTCGGGTAGAATTCGCGCCTCTTTTGCAGGCAGCAGGCGCGTAGCTCAGCTGGTTAGAGAACCACCTTGACATTGTTCCGCTCTGTTTGTAACTAATTGATTTAACCGGGCGTTAAAAACAAAATTCCCTTAAAAACCCCGTTTTCTGCTATAAAGTTTGCCAAAAATCTGCCAAATGAGGGCGGTGTGGCAAAAATTCCGAGGGGTATTCAGGTAGTTCGTTGGCATAACGACGACAAGACGAAGTCGGAGCGTTATCGCGTTCGCATACAGCGAAAAGACATCAAGGCGGACAAACTCTTCGAGACCCTGGACGAGGCGAAAAAATTCCTCGCCGACAGCAGGAGCGATGCCGGTCGCCGCGACATCGCTGCGAAGAAAGAGCGTTGGGCGTTCCTCAAATCGGTCATCAACACGCCGAATCTGTCGTTCTATCTCGACGAGTGGGCCGAGAAATGCCTCCCGACCGAGGAGGCCGCAGCCAGCCTCCCCGAGCAAAAGCAGAAGGCTCGCAAGGTTGCGCTGTCCCGCATCAACGTCATCAAGAATGTCGTTGTGGATTGGAGCGCCGAGGCCGACCATCCTTCCGGTCGAGCCGCTGGCTTCATGCCTGGTGTGTCGAAAAAGGCGTTCGGGCAATTCAAAATCGCTGACATCTCGCCAAAAGCCGCATCCGATTACATCGACGCGCGCCTCGCGGCAGGAGCAAGTGCATCAACCGTCAAGAGAGATGTCGGTTTCCTCTCGTCATTCTTTGGCAACTGGCTTGCCGATTTCGACCCAAAGGCGGTCGAGCGGCACGGCAATCCTTTCGCCGAGTCGAGGGGTAAGAAGAAACTCAAAGGCGCGGACAAGCGGCGCGACGTGCGCCTGGCTGACTACGGAGAGGACGCAGAATCGCGGCTTTTCGAGGAACTGCGCGCGTGCCGGAATCCTCAGATGCTCGCCATCGTCGGTCTGGCTTTGACCACGGGCATGAGGCGCGGGGAAATACTTGGCTTGACTTGGGATCGTGTCCTGCGCGACCAGATCGTCCTTCTCGAAATCGACACGAAGTCGGGAAAGCCGAGGCGCATTCCGATATCCGACGACGCGGAGAAGATATTCCAGTCACTCGGGCGCAAAGAGGGGGCGGAGCGCCTTTTCTCATACACCGCCGACGGCTTCAAGTCGGTGTGGGACCGCGTTCGCAAACGAGCGAACCTACCGGGGTTTCGCTTTCACGATGTCCGGCACGAATACGTCTCCAAAATTCTTGAAATCATTTCCAGCCCTGTCGCTGCCGCCGCCGTGGCTGGCTATTCGTCTGTCGCCAACTTCGAGCGACAACACGTCCAGCCATTGAAGGACCGTCGCGAAATCGAAAACGGCGTCCAGACCGAAAAGGGTCTAATGCTCGCGGTCGGGCACAGCGACAACCGCATGACCGCCGTTTATGCGTCGAAAATCGCCGGCAAGGTCTTGGCTGGTGCCACGGCGGCAGCCAATGCAGCCAAGGATTCACCGGCATTCCTTGTCTATCCGGTCGTGATCGATGCTCGCGATGGGATTGGCGTATTCGCACCCGACTTCGGGATTTTTCTAGCGTGTGCGACCGAGGATGACGCATTGATCAAAGTCACCGAGGCAATCATCGCCTCGACGGAGCGTCCCGCGCCATCGTCACCTATGAAGGTTGCCAAGGAGAATCAAGGGGCGGTTGTGCGAACCGTGAGGGTTCCTGCTGCGGCGCTTACGGCGGCCGACGAGCCCGGTTAGCCGATGGATACTCGTCGTCATATTCGCATTTATGGCATTCCGATAGGGATTGGCGCACAATCCTGCGGTCGGCCAGATTGAGGATGGCCCATTGTCAGGGATATGAACAAGAACGAAGCCTTCGCCCGCGTCGCCATTGACGCGCAACTCGCCGCACTCGGCTGGGACACGCAGGACACCAACGCCGTCCGCTATGAAGTCGTCCTCGACGACGGCACGCGCGCCGACTATGTCCTCTGTGACCGCCACGGCCGTAGCATGGCAGTGATCGAGGCCAAGCGTTTTTCAGTCAATCCGGGCGACGCGGCGGAACAGGCGCGTCACTATGCCCAACTGCTTGGCGTGCCCTACGTCTTCCTGACCAACGGCAAGGAGGTCCGCTTCTGGGAGTGGGAGACCGAAGCCTTCCCGCACGAGGTCAAGACCTTCTTCAAGCAGTCCGACCTCGAACGCCGTTTCGCCACGCGCCAAGTGCGGCGCGATCCGATGCAGGTTGCCATCGATCGCCACATCGTCGAGCGCGACTACCAGATCGACTGCATCGATGCCCTCTGCCGAGAGATCGGGCAGGGCCGCCGCAAACTGCTGGTCGAGATGGCCACCGGCACCGGCAAGACCCGCACCGCCGCCGCCTTCATCAAGCGCCTGTTCGAGGCCAACGCCATCACCCGCGTGCTCTTCCTCGTTGATCGCATCCCGCTCGCCAAGCAGACCGAAGACGCCTTCGCCGAGCACCTGCGCGATTACCCCTGTTACGTATTGCGCTCGGGCCGCCGCTTCGAGGACCAGAAACTCATCACCATCACCACGCTGCAAAGCATGGTCAATATCTACGCCGACTACTCGCCCGGCTACTTCGACCTGATCATTTCCGACGAGTGCCACCGCAGCATCTACGGCCAGTGGAGCGGCGTGCTCAAACACTTCGACGGCATCCAGTTGGGCCTTACCGCCACGCCCTGCATCAGCAACCTCGATCAGATCGAAGGCGACGACGAGGACAAACTGTTCGTCCGCGACACCCTGCGCTTCTTCGAGGTCGAGGCGCCGACCTTCTCCTACAAGTTGAAGGACGCCGTGCGCGACGGCCACCTCGTGCCCTATCAAATCTACAAGGCCATCACCGTCAAGACCGCCGCCGAGGGCGGCTTCGAGGTCCGCCGCGACGAACTCGACTGGACGGCCATGGACATCGAGACGCGCCAGGAATTCGAGAAACTGTTCTCCGGCCTCGAAAGCATCGTCGTCGATCCATCCGCCCTCGAACGCCGCTTCACCATCCCCGAACGCAACCGGGCCATCGTTCGCGAATTCCGTCGCGTGCTCACCGATGGCTTCACCGACCACAAGGGCGTGCTGCGCAAGCCGCTGCTCGACGGCAAGACCATCGTCTTCGCGGTCAATAAGCGCCACGCCGAGACGCTGGCGCAACTGCTCGACGCCGAATTCGCCGACCAGAAGCCGTCACCCGAGATCCGCTATGCGGATTACGTCGTCTCCGGCACCGGCAGCGACGACAGCCTCGACGGCATGAGCAAGATACGGCGCTTCAAGAAGGAGCTGTTCCCGAAGATTCTGGTCTCGGTCAATATGCTCGACACCGGTTTCGATTGCCCGTGGGTCATGAACCTGATCTTCGCCCGCTTCACCCGGTCGTCCATCCTCTACCAGCAGATGCGCGGACGCGGCACGCGCAAGGCCGACAAGAAGCCGGTCTTCACCATGTTCGACTTCGTCGGCGTCTGCGACTATCACGGCGACACCGACGAATGGGCCGAGGGCGGCCTCGTCATGGAGCCGAAGAAGAAAAAGAAATACGAGCCGCGCCGTCTGCTCGCCCTCGACATCGACGACCACATCGACCCGAACACGCGTGAGTGGATCACCGTCGATGAGGACGGCAACATGGTCTTCCCCGAAGCCAGCGCCCGTCGGCAGGCCGAACTCGGCACCCGCTTCGAAGCCTGGCTGCTCGGCCAGTCCGACCTCACGCCCGAGCAGGAGCACTGGCTGCGCCTGCTCGGCAACCAGATACGGGCGAACGCCGACAGCCTCGACGAGGTGATGCCCGAGCATTTCGCCTTCTTCCACACCTTCGCCCAGATGGGCGGACTGAACGAGGCACGACGGATATTCGGCGGCGAAGACCCGCTCGACGACCGGCTCGCCAGCCTCAACGCTGCCGTGTTCCAGCCGGACCGCGACGCTGGCGGCAGTGGCCGGGCCGACCGCCCGGCAGCGCATTAACCAAGGAACCCCATGCCCCTGACCCCCGACATGCGAAGGTCGATTGACCAGATTCGCGATTACCTCTTTGGCGGCGGCTACCCCGACCCCGTCAGCAACGCCGAGCAGTTGTCCTTCCTGTTCTTCTTCTACCTCGTCGAAGGCATCGACGCCGAGAACAAGATGAAGGCCAAGGTGCTGAAACAGCCTTACGAATCGATGTTCGAGGGTGAGTGGAAGGTGAAGAACCCACTGAATGCGACTCTTACCCCGGACATTTATCGGCCAAAGTCGGAGGGGTTGTTGCTCGGCGGTGAGCCGCTTTCTATGATCCCTCGTGATTACTTCCGCTGGTCGGTCTGGGCCAAAGGCCTGTCCGGCGAGGCGCTGGTCCGTTTCGTCCGCGACGAGGTGTTCGCGTTCTTCGCCGAAATGAGCGAGCGCGCCGCGCACAACTTCATGAACGGCGCCCGGCTCGTCATTGACGAGCCGACCGTCCTGACCCAGGTCATCACGCTGGTCGATAACCTGCGCCTCGATCAGGCCGATTCCGACACCAAGGGCGACCTGTTCGAGCATGTTCTGCGGCAGATCAAACAGGCCGGCGAACTCGGCCAGTTCCGCACACCCCGCCACATCATCCGCACCATCGTCGAGATCATCGACCCCAAGATCGGCGAGACCATCTACGACCCGGCGGCGGGCACCGCCGGCTTCCTCGTCGCCGCCTACAACCACATCCGCCTCGCCAATTCGTCGCCGAACGCGATCTTCGAGGCCGAACTGGACGGCAAGACCCATCGCCGGGGGCTGGGCGACAAGTTTTCGGCGGCGCAGGTGTCAGCACTGCAAGGCGCCACCTTCTACGGCAACGATGTCGATCCGAAGATGGTCCGCCTCGCCACCATGAACCTGACCCTGCGCGGCCTGCCGAATGTCCGCATCCTGCTCAGGAACGTGCTGACCACCACACTCGAAAACGAGCGCAAGGCCGAGTTGGGCCTGCCGCAGGAGGGATTTCAGGTCATCCTTGCCAATCCGCCGTTCTCCGGCCGGGTCGATAAGGACCGTATCGTCGAGGACGTGAAGGTCGGCACTAGCACGGCGACCGAACTGTTGTTCCTGAAATACATGATCGACAGCCTCAAACCCGGCGGGCGCTGCGGCGTCATCGTGCCGGAGGGGGTGCTGTTCGGTTCGACCGGGGCGCACAAGGAACTGCGCCGGCAACTGATCGAGAACAACCGGGTCGAGGCCGTGCTGTCGCTGCCGGGCGGCGTGTTTCAGCCGTATTCCGGCGTGAAGACCTCGGTGCTGATCTTCCGCAAGGGTGGCACGACCGAAAAGGTCATGTTCCTGCATACCGACAACGATGGCTACAAACTCGACGCCAACCACGACACCCCGGTCGAGGCCGACGACCTGCCGGAACTCGTCGATGCCTTCCGAAACCGTGATGAACACTGGGCTTCGCGGACTGTACGAAAAGATACGTCAAAGTGGTGGTTCGCCGACGTAGCCACCCTCCGGGCGAACGATTTCAACCTTTCGGCCGGGCGCTACCGGCCGATGAGCCAGACGGCGGTCGAGCACCGCGACCCTCGGGAACTGCTGGATGAACTGGCGGCGATAGAGGCGGAAATCGTCGAGGAAGTGGAGGCGCTGCGGGTGGCGCTGGCGGAACAGCAGGAATGAATCATGTTCCTTTGAAGTCGCTATGCGTCATTAAGCATGGCGGAACGCCGAGCAAGGCAAATCCCGTGTTTTGGCGCGGCGAAATACCTTGGGTGTCGCCAAAGGACATGAAGACAACCGTGATTTTTGGGGCAGCCGACCAGATTTCCCGTGAAGCAGTTGAAAACTCCGCTACGTCAGTGGTGCCGGAGAAAAGCATCCTCGTTGTCGTGCGATCTGGCGTCCTTGTCCATAGTCTTCCTGTTGCCCAAGTAGCACGACCGGTCGCGTTTAACCAAGACATCAAGGCGCTAATCCCAGATCACGCGGCGGTCGATCCTGATTACCTTTATTGGTTCGTTCGCGCACAGGAAAACCTTGTATTGACCAGAGGAGTAAAGAAAGGCGCAACCGTTCATAGCGTTCAATCGGGGTTTCTCGAAAATCTCCTTGTGCCTATGCCGGCTCGCTCCGAGCAGCGCCGCATCGTCGATTTGCTGTCCCGCGCCGAGGGCATCGTCCGGCTGAGGCGGGAGGCGGAGAAAAAGGCCGCCGAACTCATCCCGGCGATTTTTCTCGACATGTTTGGCGATCCGGCGACGAATCCGAAGGAGTGGCCGGTAACGCGCCTTGATGACCTCTGCGATCTGGTTCGCGGAAGTTCGCCACGTCCGCAGGGGGATTCTCGTTTCTTCGGAGGGCCGGTTCCTCGATTGATGATCGCTGACATCACCAGAGATGGCGTTTATGTGAAGCCCGCGATAGACAGCCTGACCGTGGAAGGTGCCAAGAAAAGCCGACCGATGCACAAAGGTGAGGTCGTTATGGCTGTGAGTGGTGCTGTTGGGTTGCCAGCAATATTGGCCATTGATGCCTGCATCCACGACGGATTCGTTGGCTTCCGTTCGCTTGATGATGCCGTGAGTCCAGAGTTCTTCTACAATTTCTTGGCAGCATTCCGCCGGCACTCAATCGGGCAAGCAGTTGGCGCTACATTCCAAAACTTGAAAACAGATCAAATTCGCGACTGGATGGTGCCGATCCCTCCGCCAGACTTGCAAAGCCGTTTCCAGAAAACTGCGAACGACCTGCGTGGTCTTGAAACACAGCAATCAGCCGCGACCGATAAGGCACAAGCCACCTTCGACGCGCTGCTGACCCAAGCGTTTTCGCCGAAACCCTGCGCTACTTTCGCTTGACGAGCAATACCTAATTGAGTATCGTTCCTTCCCTGTCGCTACATCCTGATGCCGCCGACGACATCCGGCGGCTGATGGCGAAGGACAAATTCGCGGCGGGTAAGGTGGTGGCGTTGTTGCAGCAGGCCAAGGCCGATCCGGCGATCATCGCGTCGCTGCTGGATCACGACTTCGGCGCGGATGGTGCCGCTGCCTACCATGTGAGCAAGTGGTTCGAGTTCTGGAATGCCGGATACAACCTCTGGCGCCTGAAAGTCTGGATAGAACGGAAGGGGAGTCTGCGTTATCGCATCGTCTATGCGTATGAACCCCGGTCGCTGCAATACCACGTCCTCGCCATCGTGCATCGGGACTTCGACTACCAACGAGATCATGACATCACACGCCGCATCATTAAAGCCTATGAAGACCTTGGCCTCACCCGTCACTAGGCGCATTGACGACCTGCCGACAGGGACTGCCGAAAGCAGGGTGATCTACGCGGAATTCGCCGTTCCGCCAAAGCCGTCGGCGATTACCGGGGCTGTCGATATCGACGATCTGGTCGCTGAGTTGGAGCAGGTTCCCGAAAACGCCGAGGCGATTGCCAAAGGGCGCCAGTGGGTGGCCGACGCATTTTATCCGGACGCGCCTTCCGTGGCCGCGCTACGTCTGCGACACGGTTGGTCGCAGGCCGAACTGGCACGGCGCGCCGATACCAGCCAGCCCTACATCGCCCGCCTCGAACGCGGTCAGGTCGATCCGCAAGTCAGCACCGTCGGGAAGTTGGCGCGAGCGCTTGGCGTGCCGGTGGCGACGCTGGTCGAGGCGATCGCAGCGGGAGAAGCCGCATGAAGAAGAATGCCGACCGCTTCCTGACGGCCTTGTTTTGCGACGACATCCGACATGAGATGGGCAACAAGTTGTCGTTCATGGGGTGCTACCAAGGCGAATTGAACGTTCTTTCCGCCCCGGCCTTGCTGGGCAAGTTGTGTGTTTATGTCTCGGCATGGACGCCCAAGGAAAAGCCGTTCAAGACATTGGTCTTTCGCATCGTTCAGGACGACGACATGGAACTGGCGCGTCTGGAACTTGCGGCCGAAGTGCTCGAAGAGGCTGCACCGGTTACGGATGCCGGGGCGACACGCAAGACCGTGAGCACGGCGATTACCTTCGCGCCGTTCTTCATCGAGAAGCCGACCTCCCTGCGCCTGCTGGCGATCACCGAGGAAGGCGAGATCGTCGGGCCGCGCCTGCTGATCAAGGTTACAGCACCGACACCTTCGACAGCGTTGGTCGCGGAAGAGCCGCAGGCAACACCTTATGCAGGCGCGAAGCGAAAGCCAGCCGCCAAGAGGCGGGCTGCATCGACGCGCAAACCGTAACATCCATGGTGCGCACCCAATTTGCATTGATCGATTGCGCTCGTGGCCATCTGGTCGGCACTCGCCTGACCGCGATGCCGTTACGCGCGCAGGTTGAGGGAGCGCTGGCGCAGGGCGCGGAGGTAGTGTTCGATTTCTCGTCGGTCGAGGCTACGCAGTCCTTCATCGATGAACTGGCGGGCGTCCTGATTCTGCGCCACGGGCCGGACGTGCTCGACCGACTGATCTTCAAGTCCTGTTCCGACGACGTGCGCGCCATCATTGAGTTCGTGGCGGCCGACCGCTGCGACCAATACATCAAGTCGCACTCGCACTGATCCGGCGGCGCCGGATCGCCTGACCGCCTCGTGATCGGGGCCAGCCCCCGCTACGCAGTAACCAGCCCACGCCCGGATCATGCCCGAGTTCGGGGAAATTACAACACGTCCAGCGCCGCGAACATACGGCACCCGCATCCGCGCCAGACTGTTAGAACAGACTGGCAAGCGCGGCAGGCGAGATTGCCGTCGGCAAACTCGCTCGTCGGGGCCGGAAGCCTTGCTGGCTGGCTTAGTTGATTTTATCAACTAAGTATCTGGTTTTTAATAACTAATTATTGACAAGATAACCGAATTCCGGTAATCTGCGCACCATGGCTTGCGGCAGTCCCGCCGCGAACACGACCGACAGAATGGGGGTGAGGCCCCACCTGTCCAAGAAGCCAAATGCACGCGATGCGCCATGACGCGACAACCCGGACGGGTCGCCCATGTAACCCGGCATCTCCTCACGGATGCACGGAGCCAATCCGATAGGTTTCGGATTCGGCGTCCTCGAAAGCGAACTTGCTTTGGAGGCCGTCATGGCAACTGCACACCCTTCACGTCCGGGGCCATCCCCCGTTAGTCATCGCGCTGGCTTCAATACCCGCGGCATCGCCGAGGCGCCGCGTTTCCGCATCACCAAAGCCGCATCCACCGGTCACTGGGAGGCTTGCTTGCAGGCTCACCCCATCGGCAAGGAGTGGGTGGCAGGCTTTGGCTTCGAGATTCGCACCGGTGAATGCCAGGGCGAAACCCTGCCGCCGTCCCTGGATGACAAGCGGTTCGCCACTATCGGCGAGGCCGTTGCCGATGCGGCAGCCCGCCTGCTGGCGTCCCTCGATGCCAAATACCCGGCAGCGCCGGGCACCAAGACTGAAGCCAAGGCACTGACCGCCCTGCGGGCGTGGGTCGAGAAGCAGGCAGGCCGTGCCCGTGCCGGCGAGTTTGAGGAAAAGAAGCCGTTAGCCGGTCTGCGCTTCATCGACCTGTTCGCCGGTATCGGCGGCTTCCGCCTGCCGCTGGAATCCTTGGGTGCCACCTGCGTCCTGTCCTGCGAGATCGACAAGGCCGCCCGACGCACCTATGAAGCCAACTTCGACACCAGCGGCCACCCCTTCCCCGAGGACATCACCCAGGTCAAGGCCGAGGACGTGCCCGACCACCACATCATGGCGGGCGGCTTCCCCTGCCAGCCGTTCAGTGCCGCCGGCAAGCGGCAGGGTGCCGACGATCCGCGTGGCCAGCTGTTCCACGATATCGTGCGGGTCGTCGCGGCCAAGTTGCCCCGTCTGGTCCTGTTGGAGAACGTGCCCGCCTTCCTGACGCTTGATGATGGCAAACACGCCAACGAAGTGCATCGCCTGCTCGGCAACCTCGGCTATGCCGTGACTCGCAAGGTCATGTCGGCGGTCGAGTTCGGCCTGCCGCAACTGCGGGAGCGGGTGTTCTTCGTCGCCACCCGCCGTGACGTGGCTGCCAACGACGGCAGTTTCGCGTTTCCGGTCGGCGCCGGGGCATCGCTGTGCGTGGCCGACATCCTCGATGCCAAGGCACCCAAGGGAAGCATCGATCCCAAGCGGATCGTCGCCGATCCGACCCGGGACCCGGACAGCCTGACCCAACGCATTGGCCGCCTCGACGGCAGCGACCGGCAGAACGCCCGAGTCATGGACCCCAAGGGCATCGGCATGACCCTACTGGCAGGCCAGCCCAATTGCGGCCTCTACATGGTCGATGGTCGCCCGCGTGCCCTGACGCCTCGCGAACGGGCACGCATGCAGGGCTTCCCGGAATCGTTCGTCATTCCTGAGTCCTATACGCAGGCATGCCGTCAGTTCGGCAACAGCGTCGCAGTGCCCGTCGTGGCCGCACTCGCCGAAGCCGCCGCCAACCATTGTTTTCAGCAAGCCGCCTGAGGAGGACACCATGCAAACGATCCAAACCCAATCCACCAACAGCAATTTACCCATAGAAAGGAACTATTGAAATGTCAAAACAAATCCCTGTTGTGATGTCCGATGCAATTCAGGTTGCGCTTTGCAACTGGCTTGCCGACTTCGACGATTTTCCCGAATTTAGTAACCCAGCTAGACGAGATTCAATTCGCGCCGAATTGGTTCGTATTACTCAATCGCCGGATTCCGGACTGGAAATGGACTACCTCGCCTTCTGGTGGATTGCGAGCGTGGCCACCCGCATTTCCGAGATTCCCTACAAATCGCTTGGCTCGGACGCGAAAGCCACGGCACGGTGGAACGAAGCATGGACCCTGCGAGAGTGGTGCGTAGATATGCGTTATGAGGACGAACTGCGTGAGGAACGAGAGCTCGATAGGCTGTATTTGGAGCGTGAATTGCCAGACGCTCACGATAGCGGCTATCCGCAGTCGATATGACAAACGGCAATTGACCTGGCGAGAACGGCGCGCTTTGATTGAAAGCAGGGGGTAAGGAGCAAGCCATGTTTGCCCCCCGATAACAACGGGTGGCAAACGCTTGGTCCTCGCGGACCAGAAAGGACAAAACCATGGGCAGGCCGCTGGTGCGGGAGTGTGAGTTACGGCAGCGCATCGACGTGTATCTCGCCGCTGACGAGCGGGACGAGATCACGCGGCGCGCTGCCGAGGCACGCCTGCCGGTGTCGGCGTTCATCCGCAGGGCGGCGATGGGCCAGCGCGTGAGCACGGTGCCGGCGGGCAACGCGACGCGTTGGGCGTCGCTGGCGCGGCTGTCGGCCAACCTCAACCAGATCGCCCGCCACCTCAACAGTGGCCGGGTCGATGGCATCGACGCCGGGACGGTCGAGACGCTGCTCGGCGAGGTGCGCGCCCTGCGCCTCGGACTGCTGGGGGCCGACCGGTGATCGGAAAGTTAGTCAAGGGCTCGTCCTGGAGAGGTGCCGCCAGTTACATCATGACCGGCAAGACACCGACCAGCGGCCAGCGCGGCGTCATCATCGGCGGCAACATGGCCGGCACCACGCCGCGCCAACTCGCCAGTGAGTTCGCCGCCTTCCGCAAGTTGCGCCCGACGCTCGGCAAAGCGGTCCTGCATGTCTCGCTGTCGCCGTCGCCCGAGGACCGCCGGCTGACCGATGCCGAGTTCGCCGACATCGGACAGCGCTATCTCGAAGGCATGGGCTTCGGCGACTGCCCCTTCGTCATCGTGCGCCACGACGACACCGACCACCCGCACATCCACCTGCTCGCCTCGCGCATTACGACGAGCGGCGATGTCGTCTCGGACAAGCAGGACTTCAAGCGCTCCGAGACGCTGATCCGGCAACTCGAAACGGCCTTCGGCCTCGCTACCGTCAAACCATCCACAACCAAGACCACAACAAGGAGGAACACCATGCACCCCGAACAGAGAAAGAAGATCGAGGCAAGGCTCGAACAGTCATCCACCGAAGCGGAGGCTACGCTCCCCCAGGCGGCGGCGGTCGGCACCTGCGAACCATACAAGCCCACCGGCAAGGAGCGCACCGGCTACAAGCGGCGCCTGCTCGAAGACGAATATCAGAACGAGATCGCGGCGGCGCTGGCCGACGACTGCGCGTTCATCAAGCGCGGCCGGCATGGTCTGATGATCCACACCCGCGACGGTGGCCTGATCGTCGATAAGGGCGACACGATCACGGCCAGCAAGATGACCGACGAGGCCGCCGCCTCGCGCGTCGTCGCGCTGGCGGTCGCGAAGGGCTGGCGTGGCGTCGAGTTGAGCGGTTCCCGCGACTTCGTCCGGCACGCGATGCGCGGCGCCCTCCGGGCCGGCCTCGCGGTGCATCCCAAGGATGCCGACCAGCGGATGGTGCTCGAAGAACTGATGCGGGAGATGGGACGCGGTGGCGACGGCAAGCACGAGATCGAGGCGCGGCCCTCGTTCGCCCAGCGGCTCCGCGAGCGACGGCAGCAGACGGAACCGCTACCGCCGACACCTCGCCGTGGCCAGTTCGGAGGTGCCCTGTGACCGCTTACGTATCGCTGAACATGCAGGAGGTCGGCATCATCCTAGGCCGGGGGACGCTGCGCGAAATCGCGATGTATCTGATCCTGAAACATCGCGCGAACTTCAAGACCGGCGCGGTCGGCACCTTCCGCAACCAGCGGCTGACCTACGCTGAACTCGGAGCGCTTCTGTCCCGGCCGCCCTCGCAAGGGCGGCCGGCGGAAAATTTCGATGGCTCCGAGGCGTCGCGTGTCATCGACGGCCTCGAACGGCTCGGCCTCGTCACCGAGCGCGCGGTGAGCGACGGGCGACTGACCATGATGCTGCCGCTGTCACCGATCAAGGAGGTTGCCACGCCGGAGGCCACGGCAGGCAAGGCTTCCGGCGAGAGGTCGCCACGCGCCAAGGCGCCCGAACGCCCCGCAAGGAAGGCGCCGCAAGGGATTTCGGCGGGCGAGGCCGTTCCATCATTACTGACAGATTCAATACCAACTTCTTTTATCAGTAATGACAGTAATGCCGGGGCTGGCGCCCCGGAACCCCCGACCATGGAAAACCCCGAGCCAAGCCGCTGCGCGGCTGGACCCTTCGGGTCCGTCGCCGAAGTAGAAAACCGTATGCAGGCCGTGCCCGGCCTGCACTACGCCGACGGCAGGGTGAGCAAGAAGTTCTACGGGCGCTGGGTGGATCATGCGATCCCGCGTGACGAGATCGAGCGCGCCATCGACGAGGTGCGCGATGACTTCACCGTCGAGGCGACACCCAGGGCCATCGACGACCTGCTGAGGCGCTGGAAGAAAGGAACAGGCCGTGGCCGCGTCGCCCTCTGACCTTCGGGCCGCCCACGTTCGTGGCCTGCTCCTGCCCGTCATCGAGAGTCTGGACTACGCCGGGATGTCGCTGGCGACGCGCCAGTGCGAGAACGGCGAACTGACCGACTGGGAGTGCTTTGGGGTGCTCCTGTGCGTTGCCATGCGCCGGATCGTGGTGGCGGCAGTCGAGGATGGCGGTGACGACGGGCGTTGGAACCTTCGAAGCATCCTGCGCGTTGCCGATGATGCCGTCTTCGCCGTGCGCTGGGCGCCAGACGAATGGTGGCCCTACGTGGCACGCACGCGGATCGGGCGGGACACGCTCGGTTTCGTCCGTGAGGTCGAAGACGATGTTGCGCTCGGCACCAATGTCGGGCTGGACATCTACGAGGGATTCATCGAGGCGCTGCGGGCCGGCGAGGGACTGATGGAGGCGTGGGAACTCGACCAGATGGTGCCGGCCTGCGTCGGCGAGGCGGTCCGGGCGTCGATCTAGCCGACGGGCGGCGCGGACAGCACGGCATCGGCGCGCTAGGGTCAGCCGAGGAAAGGGGGCTGGCCGTGACGAACATCCGCGAGCAGATCGTCGAGCGCATCATCGCCGAACTGGAAAAGGGCACGCCGCCGTGGCGCAAGGGTTGGACCTGCGGCGGCTTGTGCATCAACGGGGACTCTGGCCGACCTTATCGAGGTATTAACCAGATAGTGTGCGGCATGAGCGGCTATGGCGATCCACGCTGGCTGACATTCCGGCAGGCAGCGGCGAAGGGCTGGCGCGTCAGGAAGGGCGAGAAATCGACCAAGATCGTGCGCATGGTCGAGGTCGCTCGCAGCGCTGATCGGCGCGACGACGAGGACGTGGTGGCAGAGGGCGATGGCCGCCGGCTCGTCATGCGGGCTTACGACGTGTTCAATGCAGCTCAGATCGAGGGCATCGAGCCGCTGCCGCCCCAGGGCACGCCGGTCGAGCCGGTGGCCGCCGCCGACGCCATCATGGCCGGCATGCAGGCGACGGGGCTGGTTCTCCTCCATGGATCGTCGGGCGCGTGTTACGTGCCGCGCATCGATACGATCCGCATGCCTGACCGCTCGGCCTTCCACTCGACCGATGATTATTACGCGACGCTGCTGCACGAGGCGGCGCACGCGACTGGATCGAAGAAGCGTCTCAACCGCCTGAATCCGAGCATCCGCCACGGTTCCATCGAATACGCCAAGGAGGAACTGCGCGCCGAACTCTCCGCAGCCATGGTGTGCGGACAGATCGGCCTTGCCGCGCAGGACGCGCACATCGAGAGCCACGCCGCCTATGTTGCGTCGTGGCTCGAAGTGCTGAGGAAGGACCGGAACGAACTGTTCAGGGCTGCGAACGCCGCGCAGCAGATTTGCGATTACCTGCACGAGCGGTCCATCGAGCACGTAAATGACGAATCGATTGGAGCTACGATGCCTGTCGCGGCGCCACGGCGCGTCATGGCACACTGACGATGGGGCATGGCGAGCAGCGGCATGCAATCAGCGGAAACCCACAGCCCGACCGCCCCTATGCTGGGTGGCTAGGGGCTAAATTCGCCGCTATGTCAGTGCGGCTCACCCTCGCGGGCGGATTGTGGATTTCGGGGAAAGACCGCTGGACAGCGGGCGCACTTCTTGTTTAAAATTCGCACCTCTTTCAAGTAGCGCAGAAATCAACGGCAAATTGCCAAATTTCTTGCCAAACCGCCAAAACGTCAAAGCTGACGGGCTTGAAAAATCGATGTAAGTAGTTGTTTTAAGTAGATTTAGGCGC
>SXGU01489679.1_pt1 | contig 15818 bp, 17 predicted proteins | sample 3174531 | NCBI WGS metagenome assembly SXGU01 (sample SAMN11356863, study PRJNA531348) | freshwater metagenome | isolation source: freshwater sample F1-140 | place: China: Fuxian Lake, Yuxi | collected 2017-12-25
ATCGCGGCCAGACCGAAGGAGTGCTGAATGCAACTCTCGGTCACCGACCGGACCTACCTCGTCACCGGCGGCGGCAGCGGCATCGGCAAGGGGGTGGCCGCCGGTTTGGCCCTGGCGGGCGCCAAGGTCCTGATCGTCGGCCGCAACGCCGAACGGCTTTCGGCGGCGGCCGCGGAAATGAGCGAAATGATGGCCTCCGCCGGGCGGGCGGTCGGTGCCGTGATGGCTCACCCGGCCGACGTGACCGACGAGGACCAGGTCGCTCGGGTTATCGAGGCGGCGGCATCGAACGGCGGGTTGCACGGCGTGGTGCATTGCGCCGGGGGATCGGAGACCATCGGCCCGGTCACCCAGATCGATTCCGAGGCCTGGCGGCGAACCGTGGACCTTAACGTCAACGGCACCATGTACGTGCTCAAACATTCCGCGCGGGAGATGGTCCGCGGCGGCGGCGGATCCTTCGTCGGTATCTCCTCGATCGCTGCAAGCAACGTGCACCGGTGGTTCGGTGCCTACGGTGTGAGCAAGTCCGCGCTGGATCACCTGATGATGCTGGCGGCCGACGAACTCGGCCCGTCCTGGGTACGGGTCAACGGCATCCGGCCCGGACTGATCCGCACCGAACTCGTGGAGGTGCTGCTCAGTTCCCCGGAGGTCAGCGAGGACTACCGCCAGTGCACCCCGTTGCCGCGAATCGGCGAGGTCGGCGACGTCGCGAACCTGGCGATGTTCCTGCTCAGTGACGCTGCCGGCTGGATCACCGGCCAGGTGATCAACGTCGACGGCGGTCACGGCCTGCGGCGCGGCCCGGATCTGTCGGGGATGCTGGAGCCCCTCTTCGGTGCCGATGGACTCCGCGGTGTGGTTTGAGGTGTGCGATGACCTCGCTGCCGCGTCCTGACCTACCCGGCCCCGGCCAGGAGTCCGTGTGGGAATACCCGCGGCCGCCGCGGCTGGAACGTTTTCGGGGCCTGATCACGGTGGAGTTCGCCGGTGAGGTGATCGCCAGCACCGACTGCGCCTGGCGGGTCCTGGAGACCAGCCATCCGCCGACCTATTACCTCCCTCGTGAGGCGTTCGCCGACGGGGTGCTCCGTGACGCCCCCGGCCAGTCGTGGTGCGAGTGGAAGGGCCAGGCCCGCTATTTCGACGTGGTCGCCGGGGCGATGATCGCCGCGAAAGCAGCGTGGAGTTACTCCACGCCCACGCCGGATTTCGCGCCGATCACCGACGCCGTAGCCGTGATGGCGGCCCAGATGGACCGCTGCACCGTCAACGGTGAAGCGGTGGTGGCTCAGCCCGGCGGTTTCTACGGCGGCTGGATTACCAGCGGGGTCGTCGGACCGTTCAAGGGCGGCCCCGGCACGGCGGGCTGGTGATCATCGGTTCAACACGGCGAAACACGGCCGAAACATCGATGCCGCGCCGCTGAAACACCACCCAGACATTCTCTTCGGCGACCGTCGAAGGAGTTTCGAAGTTGGACATCGATCCCGCAGCCACTGCGTGGCTGCTGACCAGTACCGCACTTGTGCTGTTGATGACGCCGGGGCTGGCGATCTTCTACGGCGGCATGGTGCGCACCACCGGCGTGCTCAACATGATCATGATGAGCTTCATCTCCATTCCTCTGGTTACGGTGGCCTGGCTGCTTGTCGGCTACTCTCTGGCATTCTCCGACGGCGGCGTGCGTGGTTTCGTCGGCGGCTTGACGCATGCCGGGTTACAGGGAATAGGTCCGGACACTGTGCGCGGTGCGGTTCCCGAACTGCTCTACGTCACTTTCCAGTTGAGCTTCGCGATCATCACCGCAGCCCTGGTCAGTGGCGCGATCGCGGATCGTGCCAAATTCGCGGCCTGGATGGTGTTTGTACCGATCTGGTCGGTGGCGGTGTATGCGGTTGTGGCGCATTGGGTATGGGCTCCTGGAGGCTGGCTGTTCGAGATGGGGGTGCTCGACTACGCGGGTGGGCTGGTTGTCGAGATCGTCTCCGGGGCCTCGGCACTGGCGCTTGCGCTCGTTCTGGGTCCCCGGATCGGTTTCAAAGTCGAGGCGATGCGTCCACACAACCTGCCCTTCGTGCTTCTCGGAGTCGGCCTGCTGTGGTTCGGTTGGTTTGGATTCAATGCCGGCTCGGCACTGGCGGCCGACGGCATGGCCTCGGCGATCTTGCTCAACACACTGCTGGCCGGCTGCCTGGGCATGCTGGGCTGGCTCTCGGTCGAACAATTCCGAGACGGCAAGCCGACGACCTTCGGGGCCGCCTCGGGTGTGGTCGCCGGCCTGGTCGGGATCACGCCATCGTGCGGCACGGTGAATCCACTGGGCGCGGCGATCGTCGGCCTGCTCGCCGGCATCGTGTGCTCGTTCGCGATCGGCCTGAAGTTCAAGCTCAACTATGACGACTCGCTCGACGTGGTGGGTGTCCACTTCGTCGGCGGTGTCGTCGGCATGCTGCTGATCGGCCTGCTGGCCACTGAAGTGATGACCGGTGGCGCCCAAGGTTTCTTCTTCGGTGGCGGGCTGGGCTTGCTCGGCAAACAGGCGATGGCGATAGCGGCGGTGGCCGGCTACGCCTTCACTGTGAGCTACGTCATTGCCGCCCTGATCGAAAAACTCATGGGCTTCCGGCTCAGCGCGGAGGATGAGGCTAGCGGGGTCGACTTCACTCAGCACGCCGAGACGGCCTACGCCGAGGGCGTCTATGGCCAGCAGCAGTCACGCCGATCATTGTTCGCTCCGCGACCGGATGGCTCGGAAGTGGGCTGAGGCCGCCGATGCCGGCGAAACCCTCGGTACCATTTCGCGCATGCCCTTGGCCAATGGCGATCACTTCGCCGGGTATCAGATCCTCCGGTCGCTGGGTTTCGGGGGCATGGGTGAGGTCTACCTGGTCGCTCATCCGCGACTACCGCGGCATGACGCGCTAAAGATTCTGCCGGCCGAGATGTCGGTGGACTCAGAGTTCCGGGCTCGCTTCAATCGGGAAGCGGAGCTTGCCGCCACGCTCTACAACCCGCATATCGTGGGTATTCATGATCGTGGTGAGTTCGAGGGTCAGCTGTGGATCTCGATGGATTACATCGATGGTCCGGATGCCGGGAAGCTGCTTCGCGAGCACTATCCGACCGGCATGCCCGCCGTCGACGTGGTCGAGATCGTCTCGGCGGTGGCCGACGCACTCGACTACGCGCATGGCCGTGGTCTGCTCCATCGCGATATCAAGCCGCCCAATATTCTGCTGACCAAACCGGACCGCGGCCGTCGTCGGGTTCTGTTGGCGGACTTCGGGATCGCACGTAATGCTGCTGAGGTCAGCGGGCTCACCGACACCAACGTCACGTTGGGGACGGTGAACTATGCAGCTCCCGAGCAACTCACCGGCGCGGTCATCGACGGCCGCGCCGACCAGTACGGCTTGGCCGCCACGGCCTATCACCTATTGACCGGGTCGCCGATGTTCGGCGCATCCAATCCCGCGGTCGTCATCGGCCGCCACCTCAACTCCCCGCCGCCCCGGTTGAGCGATGTTCGGCCGGATCTGGCAGCGCTCGATGCGGTGCTAGCCACCGCGTTGTCGAAGCACCCCGGCGAGCGGTTTCGGACTTGCACGGACTTCGCCAACGCACTCGGGCATGCCACGTACGCGGGCCGCAACCGGCCGCCGCAACCCGCAGTGCCTGCGCCGCCGCCGCCTCGCGAGCAGCAGTCCAGCCCACCTGGCACCTCAATCCTGCCCGTGGACTACTCCGCGGATCGGAGTGAACCCCAACCGGTGTCCGCCCCCCAACCGGTGTCCGACACGGTGTCCCAACCGCGCTGGCCGTGGGCACTGGCCGCCCTCGCGTTGGTGATGATCCTCGGTGCGCTGGTGTTCGCCGTATGGCCCCGAAGTCAACCTGAGCCGACCACGGCGGCCACGCCGGCGTCGACATCGCGTTCCTCGAGCGTGGTCGCCACCACGACGAGTTCGACGCCACCGGCGACCCCGGTGAACTTCGAGTCCATGCGGGACTTGGTCACCGGTTTCTACGGCGAACTTCCCGGCAACGCGGCGGGTGCCTGGGACAGGTTGGACACGCATTATCAGCAGCGCGCGGGTCAGGCGGATTACCTGAATTTCTGGGGATCGATCGAGTCGGTGTCGCTCATCTCGGTCACCCCGCGAGATCCGACCAGCGTTGTCGCGCGACTTCGCTACGTGTTGCGTGACGGGGCGATCGATACCGAGGATCGGTGGCTGTCGGTGGTCGAGTCGAACGGACGGCTTCTGATCTATGACTCCGAGCGGATCGGTCCCGCTTAGTCGCCTGTCAACAGGTGAGGCCGGCAGTATGCGCACATCCCCGACTCAAGGCTGGGATACCCGCACTGCGGGCAGATACCCACTCTGCCGGTCGGGGAGTACTCATGACCGCGTAGACCTGAGAGCACCAGATCGAGCTGATTGAGTTGCCCTGCCATGACGTGCAGTCGCGTGGTCAGTTGCTCACGCTTGGCTTCCAGGGCGGTTTGCGTGCACTTCAATTCACCAACCGGCACATCGCTGATGGTGGGACCGGTCGCCCTGCCGCACTGCCACTCGATGGCTGACAACTCGCGATCGAGTCCGTCGAGTTCGGCAGCGACACCGCGAAGCACGTGTGTTAAACGGTCTCGGTCAGCCTGCATCCAGTTCAGCGCACCGGAATGAACCGGTCGATCAACGCCGGGTGTTGTGAATGCTGAGCCGAGCAACAGTTGATCCCTTCGAGCTCACTGTGATCCCCGCCCGAGGGGTCAACGAGGGTAAGTTAGCACCGCGGGTGGCGATCGGTGAAATCTTTGCCAAAATCCCCGCTCGGTGACGAATACCGGATACAGCACCAAACGGAAACAGCCCAGCCGAGTTGGCTGGGCTGTTTCGATCAGGTACGCCGACTCAGCCGTGTCCGACGACCGGGCAGCCCATGTCCATGGTTCCGCCGGGAGCCGCGGGGTTGCGGGCCGCGGCGATCTGGCCGGCTCGAGTCAGTGGGTTCGGATTGGTGGTGCCGAACTGGGTGGCGGGCATCGCCATGCTGCTGCACTCCGTCGACGCCGTGGGTTCGGCAACGGCCGACGCGGCGGTACCGAGTGTCATGCTGCCCAGGAAAATCCCAGCGGCAGCGACGGGGGCGGCGATCGCGGCGGTGATGCGGCGGGTGATGGTGCGATACATGATGACTCCTTCGGCGTTCGGGGCCGAGGTTTCGGCCGTGTCTTCACACTGGCCGAAATCCGCCTCCGTGCCTGTCGGGCGACCGGCCCTTCATGCGGGTGAGGTCCAGCGTCCACCGATTGGGGGACAGCAGCCTTAGCGAAATGCCACCTGTTCAGCCGCAGGCGGCGGAGATGAATTCGTCGCGAAGCGCGGCCACATAGTGGTGGATCGAGCGGCGGCTATCGAAGGTGTCGGGGAAGGAGAAGGTAACGATCGTGGCGTCGGAGTTACGGGTCACCCAGACGTTGATCCCGCCTTGATTGAGGTCGTCGATGAACATCCCCAGGTTGTCGGCGTTCGCCGCGGAGAGTCTCCGGAAGTCGAAGATCGACACCATCATCGGCCGGCTGGAACCAGTGTCGTTGAGTTCGTCGGAGTCGACCAAGTCGAGCACGCGGTCGAAGGGCACGGCCGATAGGTGTTTGTTGGCATCGAAGGATTTCTGTGCTGATCGTGCTGTGCTGCCGAAGTCGTTCGCGGTGACTTCGACGGAAATGGGAAACAGGCTGGCGTACCACCCGGCGCTGATCGCCTGGTCCTCGGTTCGAGTGTCCAGGGGACTGAGGATGTGAACGGTGCCGGCGTGAGTGAACTGGTGGTCGGCCATCGCGGTGCATGCCAGAACCCCACCGCTGAATCGTGCTCCGGCCCGGCCGCACGCATTGTCGAAGGCTTCGGTCTGCGCCGCATCGAGGAGTTCCACGGTGAAGGACCGCCCGGAACCGTCAGGGGCGCTGCCCAACTCGAGCGGGAAACTCGGCCACTCACCGTCGGCTTCGATGGCGAAGTTCACCCAGTCTTTGATCGTCCGGGAGTCGCTGGTGAGTGTGTCGACTTCGACGTGTTGGCGCGCGGTGAAGTCCCGATAGCTGGTGGGGTCGGGTTCGGCCCCGCCGCTGTCGCAATTAAGAGCTCGGTAGTCCTGGGTGATGTCGTGATAGATCACCAGCGACGAGCTTCCGTCGGTGTGCAGGTGGTCGATGTTGGCGTAGACGGTGAAGTGGTCATCTTTCTGGATGACGCCGAAGGTGAAGCAGTCCCATTCCAGGGTGTCCGGGGTTGCCGTGAGGACGCGCTCGCGGATCTGGTCCTGCTCCATGAATCCGAGCACCGCGGGGGAGAATTCGATGTGTTCGGGATTCTCGATGGTGCGCCGAACAATGTCGCCTTCGTCGGTGATGTGGAAAGCGCTGTGGTAGGTGTCGTGGCGGCGCAGGTGAGCGTTGATGGCACCGGTCATTGCGGCGATGTCACACCAGCCGGCGACGTTCCAGGACGTCAGGATCAGCCGTGGGGTTCGATGTCGAAGATTCCGAGCGGAGTGCGCCGAGCGGAGATGCTTCGCCTGCTGGAAGGTGGGCGGGAGAGGGTCGTCAGGCGCCAGCGCCGCGAGTTCCCGGCTGAACGGCGACGCCGTCCATTCCGTGACGATGCCGCGTCCGGGGCTCCAGCTGCCGCTGATGGAACCGATAGCGACCATGTGGGGCGGCTCTCCTGTTGTGCAGCGGGGGCGCCGGCTGCGGCGACTGCGGCGCTGGGTGGCCGTCAGGCAAAGTTCATGCGCTCCAAAGGGTACAGGACAACTCGCGGGTTGCGTCGCTGACCTGCGGAAACGGCGACGGGGTGTGTTTCGGTGTGCTCAGTTCAGGCGATTGATCGCAGCGCACTAGCCGCAACGAGCCCGATCGGGTCGACCGGCACGACGTAGGCATGCGGGGACACGAACCCGGCAAGGACGGCGACGGCACCGGGGGGAACCGTCACCGGCACCGCGCGGGCCGGAAGCTCAACGACCCCCGGAAGCTCGACGACCCAGGTCCCCGGTCCCAAATCGCCGGCGAAAACCGGTCGCTTGCGCGGGTCGAGAACCTGCGGCGACGGGGGTAGCACCTGATGGGAATTCCTCTGACCGGAGCGATCGCTGCGCGGGCCGGTCCAAACGTAATCCTGCGGATTCACGTTCCTCATTTTCCTGGCCCCTCACTGCTGTAGCGGTGTCATCAGTGTTGGTTTCTTTCGAACTTTCAGTGAATTGTTCAGCATCGTGGCCCGTCGCGTTAGGGACGAAAGGCCCTCCAGCGAGTGCCAAGAGGACATAAATCGCCGCGGCGGGAACGTCGTGACACACGGCTGGACGGCCTGAAGTACGGAGCCTCCTGTCAGGATTGAACTGACGACCTTTCGCTTACAAGGCGAGTGCTCTACCACTGAGCTAAGGAGGCGGGCGCGACCTCTTCGGTCGGGTTTCGTCGAGTTGGCAGCCTATCGGGCCGCAGCGCCGTTGTGAGTCACTCCGCGTCGATCTCCGCGTTCAGCGCCCGCGACCCGGACCGCCGGCGACCGGGCATCGGAATGCGCTCGGCGATGTTGCTCAGCGGATTGACCACCAGACTCAGTGTGGTCACCGCCTCCCGCAGCGTCTCAATTGTCGGGGCCAGCGCCTCCAGTCCGGGCGCCAGCCGATTGAGGGTGTCGGCCACCTCGGCCAGTTGTTCAAGCGGGCCGTCTCGGGCGGTCAGTTTTTCCACCAGGCCGCCCTCGGCCAGTAGTCGGTCGGCCAGGCCGCCCTCGGCCAGCAGTCGGTCGGCCAGGCCGCCCTCGGCCAGGATCTGGTCCACCAGGCCGCCCGGTGCCAGGGCACGATCAAGTCCGCCGCCCTCGGCCGTCATCTGCTCCAGCACCCCGTCGGGTGCGGTCAACCGATCAATGAGGCCGCCTTTGCGCAGGAGTCGATCGATGGCGCCGTCCGGAGCCAGAGCCCGCCCTAGCGGGGCGTCGTCCTCGATGAGCAACGCGAACTTATTTGCGCGTTCGATGGTCTCATCGAGGCCCAGGAAATGGACGACCGAGTCCCGTGGCGACGGGAAGGCTGCGTCGCCCAGGTTGTCTTTGGCGTACTCGACGGCAGCTTCGGCGGCCAGCAGTCCGGCATCAGCCGCTGCCAGACCGACCCGGACCGGAGCGGTGGCGAGATCTACCAGTACCTTGGCCAGATTCATTCACCGATTGTAGGGGCCGGTACGTGCCGCGGGGTCAAACGAGAGCGGCGATAATCTTTTTGCGAGCATCGTCAAGGGCCTCCGGCGAGGGATGGCGATCAACGTTCGCGAATCCGAAGTCGGTCAGGTTGAAGGCTGGAAACACGTGCACATGCAGGTGCGGAACCTCGAGGCCGGCGATGATCACACCGGCACGCTCGGATCCGAATGCCGTGCACACCGCCTTGCCGATGCGCTGTGAGACTGCCATGACGTGGTTGAACAGTCCCGACTCAGCGTCCTGCCACTTGTCGATCTCCGCGCGTGGGACCACCAGGGTGTGCCCGGGAGCTATCGGTTCAATGGTCAGGAACGCCACGACCTCGTCGTCTTCGTAGACGAATCGTCCGGGTAGTTCGCGGTTGATGATCATTGTGAAGACGGACGCCATTCGACCAAGCTTATTCGCCTCTGCGGCCCTCTGCCGGGGAGTCGTGAGTTCGACCCGCCGACCGTATAGTCGGCCTCAGCCGGGCTCGGGCGCCGGTCCGAACTGCATTGACTCAAGGTTCCAATAACCGCGCAAATTGGTGATCAGACCCTCGTCATTGACTCGGTAGCAGAACACCCCGCGGACCGTACTGGTCATGCCACCCTCGAACTCGCTGCGCAGCACCAGGATGTGGGCGGCCTCGTTGGGCGAACTGGACGGGAAGGTCTCCTCGCAGGTGACTCGCAGGGTGTTGGCGGCGATGTTGGCGTCGTAGAACGCCGCGAGGGCCTCCTTGCCGCGCACTCCCAGACCATCGGGGTTGGTGTAGGACGGTCCAATCGGATCCTCGACGACGACATCGGGCGCCATCAGCGCGAGCCAACCCTCGCGGTCGTGGGTCTGCACGCACCGCCAAGACTGCAGGGAAGCGGCCAGGGCGGGCGTCAGCTCGGTGGTCTGCTGGGCCATGCCAGTCCTCAGCGATCCTCGTCGGTAAAGCGGATGACGCCGCGAATGTTGCGGCCCTCCAGCATGTCCTGGTAGCCCTCGTTGATCTGCTCGAGGCGGTACTGACGGGTGATCATGTCGTCCAGGTTGAGCTTGCCGATCTTGTACATCGACAGCAGCTGGGGGATGTCGTGGTGCGGGGTGCCGCCGCCGAAGATGGTGCCCTGCAGGTTCTTCTGCATCAGGGTCAGCATGGCGAGGTTTAACGTGACGTTGGTATCGAGCATGCTGCCGATGGCGGTCATCACACAGGTGCCGGATTTGGAAGTGATGTTCATGTAGTTGTCGACGTCGGCGCCGTCGACTTCACCGACGGTGACGATGACTTTCTTGGCCATGAATCCCTGGGTCACTTCGGCCATGCCCATCATTGCCGACTCCATGTCGGGGTAGGCGTGGGTGGCACCGAACTTCAGGGCCGCATCGCGCTTCCACTCGACCGGCTCGATGACGAAGATGTTGCGGGCTCCGGAGATCACGGCGCCCTGCAGTGCGGCCATGCCGACTCCGCCGACACCGACCACCGCGACGTCCTCGCCGGGCTTGATTTGCGCGGTGTGGGTAGCAGATCCGTAGCCGGTGGTGACACCGCAGCCCACCAGGCAGGCCACTTCGAACGGAATGGAAGGATCGATCTTCACCACAGAGGACTCGTGCACCACCATGTAGGGCGAGAAGGTGCCCAGCAGGGTCATCGGGAACACCGGTTGTCCCTTGGCGGTGATGCGGTGGGTGCCGTCGGAGATCGCGACGCCACCGAGAAGTCCGGCACCGAGGTCGCATAGGTTGCGCAGGCCGGCCTGACACGACGGACATTTGCCGCACGACGGGATGAACGACAGCACCACGTGGTCGCCGACGGCCACGGTCTCGACGCCCTCACCGATCTCGGTGACGATGCCCGCCCCCTCATGACCGCCGAGCACCGGGAAACCCATCATCGGGATGCCGCCGGTGACCAGGTGGTGGTCGGAGTGGCACATGCCGGAGGCTTCCATCTGGATCTTGACCTCATTTTTCGCGGGGTCACCGATCTCGATCTCCTCGATGGTCCACGGCTGGTTGAACTCCCAGATGAGTGCGCCTTTAGTCTTCACTGCAAACCTCCGACTGGCTGTGTGGCTGAAATAGAACGTGTTCTCGTTATGTGTCGCATCCTAGGACCTGACGGTTGTCACGTCACCAGATCGGCACAGGCGCTTGCCCGATGGGGTAGTAGCCGGGCAGTTTCTCCCCGGCCAGGCTGCGCTGAATACGCTCCTGCATGCCGGTGGACAGTTTCCCTTCTTCGATGAGCTTCAGGTAGAGCTTCTGCACGTGACCGAAATCGAAGAAGTCACGCTGCCACTCGATCAGCCCGTCGGCGTTGAAGCGGAACCAACTCCCGCCGATCCCGTAGATCGTTGCCTGATTTCCCTCGGCGTCGGTAGCGACCTGCTTCCAGAAGCCGACCACCTCGCCGATCTTCTCGTCGATGAGCACCTTCTGGTACGGGTAACTCCACCCCTCTAGGCCGGCCATCTCCAGACTCAGCGCGATGTCGCGAATCTCGTCGACTCCGACGCACATGACGTCCTCCTTGGGGCCGATATTCCAGCCATAGGTGGCCTCGGGCGCATAGAAATCGGCCAGTGGTTTCCAGTCGCCCTGCGCTTCGGCGAGGCGGTTGGCGGCCAGCCACCGCTCTACGAACGTCTCCAACTGCTCTCTGGGCAATGCGGCCATGTTTCTAATCCTCTTTCTCGATGATGAACAGCGCCCGGGTCGGGCATGCCTGCACGGCCCGTTCGATCTCGGCCCGCGCTTCGTCGGGAGGGTGGAAGTCGATGATTTCGACGGTGCCGCGCTTGGGTACGGAGAAGTAGTCCGGCGCTTCCAGTGCGCACATGGCGTGTCCCTGGCATAGGTCCAGGTCAAGTTCGATGCGGTAACCGCCCACGGGTTCAACTCCTAGCCGGTGCGCCTGCGGTACCGGACCAATGCGGGCCGGGCGAGCTGGACGACCATTTTGGAGTGGTCGTTGCGGTAGCTCTCGGGCGGCTGGATCATCTCGAAATCGTACTCGCGCAGCAGAACCGAGAATATCGCCTTGATTTGAATGGTCGCGAACGCGGCACCGACGCAGCGGTGCCGTCCGGCGCCAAATGGAATCCAGGTCCACCGTTGCAATACGTCCTCCTCACGCGGCTTCTCGTAACGATCCGGATCGAAGTCGTTGGGTTCGGGAAAGTCCTGGGGTATCCGGTTGGAAATCGCCGGCGAGGTCGCGACGAAGTCGCCCTGGTGGATCGGGTAGCCCTGTACCTCGAACTTGCCCTGGGCAACCCGCATCAGGATGATCAGCGGTGGGTGTAGCCGGAGGGTCTCCTTGATCACGTTCTCCAGCTTGGGGATTTGGCGCAGCGCATGGAAGCTCACCTCCTGGCCGTCGGCGTAAAGCTCATCAAGTTCGTTGCGGACCTCGGCGTAGATGTCGGGATGCCGCATCAACTCGATGAGAGTCCACGACGACGTTCCCGAACTGGTGTGGTGACCGGCGAACATCAGGGAGATGAACATCCCGGTGATTTCGTCGGCGGTGAACCGCGGGCGGCCATCCTCGCCGGGGATCGACACCAGCACGTCGAGCATGTCGCGGTCGGATTTCTCCCTGGGCGGGTTGGCGATTCGCTGGTTCATGATCTCTTCCACCAACCCGACCAAGTGCTCGCGCGCCTCGTCGCGGATCCGGAAGCTCTCGATCGGCAGGTACGGGTCGACGTAGCACAGGGGGTCGGTGCCGCGCTCGAGGAGGTGGTAGTAGTTCGCGAAACGGGAATCAAGTTGATCGCGGAATTTTCGTCCGATCAGACAGGCCGTCGAGGTGTAGATGGTCAGTTCGGAGAAGAAGTCGAGCAGTTCGATCTCGCCGGTATCGCCCCAATCCTCGATGGCGCGGCGGACCTCGCGCTCAATGGTGGCGGCATGACTTTTCATATGGTCGCCACGCAGCGCCGAGTTGTGCAACATCTCCTTTCGGCGTTCCGGGCTCGCGTCGAATACCACCCCCTTTCCGAAGATCGGCGTCATGAACGGATATGCCTGTGCCTGGTCGAGATCTTCGTCGGAGGCGCGGAAGAAGAACTCGTTCGCCTCCGCACCGGTGAGCAGGATGACCTGCTTGTCGGCAAGTTGGAAGGAGCCGACGTCGCCGCACTCGTCGCGCACCCGTTGCATCAGGGCGATCGGGTCCGTACGGAACTCGGTGAGGTGTCCGTGTTCGTCGGCGCCCCCGGAGACGCGCCGCACCTCGTTGAAAGACGTGCTGGGTGTCATGGTTCCTCCGGGTACTTCAATTGTTGGCGTTCCTTGGGCGCGCCGGTCAGCGGCGCCTCGGGCTGTAGCTCTATCGAGGCGACGAACCCACCGCGCGGAGTCTCGGCGACGAATGCGATGGCCCTCGCAAGGTCGGCGGCGCGGAGGAAGTAGTTGTGCCGGGCCTGTCCCCACTTGGCCCAATCCTCCAGCGCCGGTGCGATGGACTCCGGCGGCAGACTCCAACCCATGCCGGTCTGGGTCGGGCCGGGATGGACGATCGAGGCGCGGACCCCAGTGCCCTCCAACTCCATCTGCAGGTTGGTCACCATTGCCAGTAGGCCGGCCTTGGCCGCGCCGTACGCACCCATGTGCGGGCGCTGTCGCAGGGCTACATCGGAGCCGACGAAGATCACGTCGCCGCGTTGCCGGGCGACCATGGCGGGCAACACGGCGGTGGCCAGCCGATTGGCTCCGATGAGGTGGATTTGGATCTGGGACTCAAAATCGTTGGTGTCGATCTCGTAGAGCCGCCCGAAGAAAGTGTCGCCGGCACCGGCGACCAACACCTCGATATCGCCGAGTTCCTCGCTTGCCCGGCGGACGAATTCGGCGACCGAGTCGGCGTCGGTGACATCGAGCGGAAACGCCACGGCCTCACCGCCGCCGCCGCGAATGGCCTCGGCCAATTCGGCGCACTTCTCGACGCGTCGGGCACCCAGCGCGACCGGGAATCCCCGCGCTGCCAATTCGGCTGCGGTGGCGGCGCCGATCCCCGACGAGGCGCCGGCGACGAGGACGGGCCGACGGTCCGGGTGTGGTTCAAAGCGTGCCATCAGCGCAGCGTCACCGTCATCGGCAGCGCGGAGAACCCCCGCACATTGCTGGAGTGCACCCGGACCGCGTTGGCCTCGTCGACCTCGTAGCCGCGGATCCGTTCGAACAATCCGCTCAGTGCGACTCGGGCCTCCATCCGGGCCAGATGCGCGCCGAGGCAGAAATGTGCGCCGCTGCCGAAGCTCAACAGCCTTGACCCGATGTCGCGGCCGATCCGGAAGACGTCGGGGGAGTCGAAGACGCGTTCGTCGCGGTGTGCCGCGCCGGGCATCAGCAGCACGGTGTCGCCTTCGTGCAGGGTGGTGCCGTAGAACTCGATATCGGTGGTCACGGTGCGGGCCAGGATCTGACTCGAGGTGTCATAGCGCAGGGTCTCCTCCACCCACAGCGGGATTCGTGAGTGGTCGGCGTGGACACTGGCACGCTGGTCAGGGTTTCGGGCACCCCAGTAGGCGGCGTTGCCAAGGAGTTTCGTGGTGGTCTCGTTGCCGGCCACCACCATCAGGAACAAAAAGGCCATGATCTCTTCGTCGCCGAGGCGGTCGCCGTCGATTTCGGCCTGAAGCAATGCAGAGGTGAGATCGTCGGTCGGCTGCTTGCGCCGTTGCGTCACCATGTCGGCGTAGTAGACCAATAGCTGCATCGAGGCTTCGATGGCGGCCATCGGGACATCGGCCACTCCGTCGTCGCGGTGCATCACCGCATCTGCCAGTGCGCGCAGGCGTTCCCGGTCCTCGCCGGGCACTCCCATCAGTTCGGAGATCACATCCATCGGTAGTTTTCCGGCGAACTCGGCGATGTAATCGAAGCTCTCGGACTCCAGAGCGGTGTCGAGATGTTGTCCGGTCAGTTCGACCACTCTGGCCTCGAGTTCGCGGATCCGACGGGGAGTGAATCCCTTGGATACCAGGGTGCGCAGCCGAAGGTGGGCTGGGTCGTCCATGGCGAGGAACGACATCGTGCGGTAGGCCTCGGGGGTGCGGGAGATTGGGTCAAGCGATACCCCGAGCTTGTTCGACAGGGCGACGCTGTTGCGGAATCCCTGGTGGACGTCGGCATGCCGGGTCAGAGCCCAGAAATCGAGTTCATCGTTGCGATACAGCGGCGCCTCATCGCGCAGCCGCTGGTAATAGGGGTAGGGATCTTCGTGGAAGTTGTAGTCGTAGGGGTCGAGCACCAGTGGGGCGGCCCCGGCGGTCACTGCTGGGCTCCGGAAGAAAGAATCAGGCCGACCACGTAACCAAGCCGGTCGGCGATCTGGCGGTAGGTGAACGCACCGCTGCCGGCATGCACCAGTGCACCGAAATAACTCATTTCCAGGGCCGCCACCGTGCGGGCATCGGCGTCAGGCCCCAACGCGGAACGGATCCGCTGGTGAATCTCAGCGCCGATATTGTCGCGCACCGTGCACACCGCGGCATCATTGCTCAGCAGTGCCGTGGTGCAGGCCGCAGCCACCTCCGGTTCGTCGGCCACGACCAGTGCCAGGCTGCGCAACGCCTGCTGTACCCGGTTGAGGCGGGTGTCGTTGACGTCGGTGAAGTAGGGCACCTCGCGGACCAGTTCGAGATAGACCTCGGCGACGAGATGGTTCTTCGACGAAAAGTAGGTATAGGCGGTGGCGGGTGCTACCCGGGCGTGAGCGGCTACGCCCCGCACGGTGAGATCGGCATAGGAAGATCCCCGCAGCGTGTCCAGTGCGGAGCGAACCAGTTTGCGGAAGGTCTCCTCCTGCCGAGGCCGCCGGACCACGTCCGGCCGCCCGCCAGGAACCGTCGCCGCCACCTTGCTGGACACATGTCCACCGTAACGGCCGGTGCGGTTCGGGCGCAAGGAGTCCGGCTCAAACAGCACTTCAGCCTAGCGATTATCGGCAAAGGCCTTGCCGCAGCGGCCGCACAGTGGATAGGGTGCGACGGATGAATCCGGACAGGTGTCCATGCGGTTCAGACAGGAGTCGCGCGTGGCGATAGCAGCCGAACGCAACAGTGATCTGTTCATCGGCGGGAAACTGCTCGCCGGTGGCGCAGGGCGTTTCCCGACCGTGAACCCCGCGACCGAAGAGGTGCTTGGGACCGCCGCCAACGCCGACGCCGATGATATGAGCCGCGCGATCGATGCCGCTCGCCATGCCTTCGACGACACCGACTGGTCGACTAACACCGAGTTGCGGGTTCGTTGTGTCCGGCAGTTGCGCGACGCGATGCGCGAGCACATTGAGGAACTCCGCGAGATCACCATGGCCGAAGTCGGGGCACCGCGCATGCTCACCTCGATGGCCCAACTTGAGGGACCGGTCGCCGACCTGAGCTTCGGCGCTGCGACCGCTGAGTCCTACTCCTGGCGAACTGATCTGGGGGTTGCCGCCCCGATGGGAATCTCGACCCGGCGCACCCTCGTCCGTGAGGCGGTCGGCGTCGTCGGGGCAATCACGCCGTGGAACTTTCCGCACCAGATCAACCTCGC
>SXGU01522947.1_pt1 | contig 15814 bp, 17 predicted proteins | sample 3174531 | NCBI WGS metagenome assembly SXGU01 (sample SAMN11356863, study PRJNA531348) | freshwater metagenome | isolation source: freshwater sample F1-140 | place: China: Fuxian Lake, Yuxi | collected 2017-12-25
CGACACCAGCGTCGCGCCGATCGGCTTGTAGCCCGCGCCCAGGCACTAGGCCACCGACCCCATGTCGGGGAAGATGGCTTCGTGCTCGAAGGTGAAAAGCGAACCGCAGCGACCCATGCCGCACAACACCACATCGAGGAACAGCAGGATGCCGTGGCGATCGCAGACCTCGCGCACGCGCTTGAAGTATCCCGCCACCGGCGGCGCCGCGCCGAGCGTCGCGCCGACCACGGTCTCGGCGAGAAATGCGATCACCTTGTCCGCGCCGAGCCGCTGGATCTCGGCCTCGAGTTCCGCGGCAAGCCGGATTGCGTACGCGTCGTCCGTCTCGCCCGCTTCCCGGCCGCGATACGCATGGCACGGCGATACATGCGATACCTCGATCAGAAGCGGCTGGAACTGCTCGCGTCGCGCCGCGTTGCCGCCGACCGCCAGCGCACCGAGCGTGTTGCCATGATAGGACTGGCGCCGTGCGATCAGGTAGCGCCGCTGCGGCTCGCCTTTCTCGACGAAGTACTGGCGGGCGAGCTTCAACGCGGCCTCCACGGCCTCTGACCCCCCGGACACGAAGTACACCTTGTCCAGCGACGCGGGCGCGCGCTTCACCAGCGCATCGGCGAGCGCCTCCATCGGTTCGTTGGTGAAGAACGAGGTATGCGCGAACGGAAGCTTCGCCAATTGCTCCTGCACCGCCTTGATGACCACCGCATCGGAGTGCCCTAGGCACGAGACGGCGGCACCGCCGGATGCGTCGAGATAGCGCTTGCCTTCGCGGTCGAAGACGTAGGCCCCTTCCCCGCGCACCGCGACCGCGTAGCTGTCCCGCGGACTGCGGTGGAAGACGTGCGTCACGCAGCCAGTCTGTCGTGCAACAGGGTGCGACGCTGGTCGAGCTCGCCGGGAAGGTGGGCCCCCAGCTTGCCGAGCAAATCGTCGTGCGACGCGATCTCGTCCTTCCACGCGCCGCCGTCGACCTGCGACAGCTCCTGGAACTGCCGTATGGTGATCTGCTCAAGGCCGTTCCAGTTCAGGTCCTCGTGGCGGGGCACGATGCCCAGCGGCGTATCGATGCCCTGCGCGCGGCCCTCGCAGCGCGCGACGATCCAGTCGAGCACCCGCATGTTCTCGCCAAAGCCCGGCCAGATGAAACGATTGTCGGCGTCCTTGCGGAACCAGTTGACCCGGAAGATGCGGGGGGCGCTCGCCACGGCCTTGCCCATCTTCAGCCAGTGCGAGAAATAGTCGCCGATGTTGTAGCCACAGAAGGCGAGCATCGCCATCGGGTCGCGACGCACGACGCCGACCTTCCCGGTGATCGCCGCCGTGGTCTCCGAACCCAGCGTCGCCGCCATGTACACGCCATCCTCCCAGGTCGGCGCCTCGACCACCAGCGGCACCGTGGAGGAGCGCCGGCCGCCGAACACGAACGCCGAAATCGGCACGCCCGACGGGTCTTCCCAAGATGGGTCGATCGACGGGCATTGGGAGGCAGCGACGGTGAAGCGTGAGTTCGGGTGCGCCGCCGGGCGGCCGCAGCCGGGCGTCCACGGATCGCCCTGCCAGTCGGTCAGCGACGCGGGCGGCTCCTTTGTCATGTCCTCCCACCACACGTCACCGTCCGGCGTCATCGCGACGTTGGTGAAGATGACATTCCGGTGCAGCATCTTCATCGCGTTGGGATTGGTCTTCTCCGAGGTCCCCGGCGCGACGCCGAAGAAACCGGCCTCCGGATTGATGGCGTGGAAGCGCCCGTCCTTCGATGGCTTGATCCAGGCGATGTCCTCGCCGATCGTGGTGACCTTCCAGCCCTCGTAGGCCGCCGGCGGGATCAGCATCGCCAGGTTGGTCTTGCCGCAGGCGCTCGGAAACGCCGCCGAAATGTACGTCTTCCTGCCGCTGGGCGACTGCAGCCCGAGGATCAGCATGTGCTCGGCAAGCCAACCTTCGTCGCGCGCCATCACCGACGCGATGCGCAGCGCAAGGCACTTCTTGCCGAGGAGCGCGTTGCCGCCATAGCCGGAGCCGAACGACCAGATCTCGCGCGTCTCCGGGAAGTGGACGATCCACTTCTCCTTGTCGTTGCAGGGCCAGGGCACGTCCTTCTCGCCGGACGCCAGCGGTGCGCCCACTGAATGCACGCAGGGCACGAACGGCTTGTCCTCGCCCATCCAGTCGACCACCTTGCGGCCCATCCGCGTCATGATGCGCATGCTGACCGCGACGTAGGCCGAGTCCGTGATCTCGACGCCGACATGCGCGATATGCGAGCCGATCGGGCCCATCGAGAACGGAATCACGTACATCGTGCGGCCGCGCATGCAGCCGCCGAAGATGCGCGACAGCGTGCCACGCATCTCGGTGGGCTCGACCCAGTTGTTGGTGGGGCCGGCGTCGTCCTTCTTCGCGCTGCAGATGAAAGTGCGATCCTCCATGCGCGCGACGTCGGATGGATGCGAGCGCGCGAGGAAGCTTCCAGGACGCAGTTTCTCGTTCAGCTTGATGAACGTGCCCGACTCGACCAGTTCGGCGCAGAGGCGGTCGTACTCCCCTTGGGAGCCGTCGCACCAGACCACGCGTTCCGGCTTGGCCAGTTGCACCATCCGGGTGATCCAGTCGCGCAGACCGCGATGCCGGACATGGGAAGGTGCCTGGGAGAGGTCCCGGGGAGCTGCTTGGCGATCGTTCATGGAGGGAGGCTCCAGAAAGCAAAACGGCCCTGGGTACGCCGGGCCGATCATTGAAATCCGTGGGGGCGGATTCTAACACCCACCACTGATGCCCGTGCCTCGCTTTTAAACCCCTGATTTCAAGGCCGGAATCGTTGCCTCACAGCAAGGGCGGCGCGATAGATCGCATTGGTGGCGGACACCAGGACAATAACGCGCGTGACGTGTGCGGCAGTGACGACGGGCACACCGAGCTGCAGCACTTTCGCCGTGATGCACATCTCGGCGATGCCACCCGGTGCGACCGCGAGCACGAGGCTGGCGAACGCCACGCCGGTCAGTGCGGACAGGCCGAATGCCACCAGCGTCGACAGCACGATCGCCACGAGGACACTGGCCAGGACGGCGGCCGCGAAAGCCGGCAGGCTTCCCAGCGAACGCCGCTCGAACCGCGCGCCGAGCGCACAACCGAGCAGCAGCTGGCCCGCGTTCGTGATCGGCGCCGGCATCGCCGAGAACTGGATATCGGCCATCGCCAGCAGAGCGGAAAGGATCAGGGGGCCGAACATGAACGGATTGGCCAGCTTCGCGACGCCGAGGACGCCGCCAGCAGCTGCAGTCAGCGCGAACAGAACCACCAGCTTTCCCGGATCGAGTTCCGCCATCGATGGCGTGTAGAAGTCCGAACCGTGCACGCCCGAATAGGTCAGCGCGAAGGGGATGATGATGACCACGAGCAGGACGCGCAGCGACTGCGCGAACGCGACATGGTCGACACGGGCTCCGTAGCGCTCGGCGAGAACCGCCATTTCGGTCGCCCCGCCCGGGATGCTGGCGAAGAACGCAGTCGATCGGTCCGCTCCCGACAGGCGCGAGAGCATCCACCCGCACAGCGCCCCGATGACGATGGCAAGGATCGCGGCGACGACCAGGATGTGCCACAGTGACGCCACTTCCCGCGCCACGGCGGGCGTGAAATACATGCCGAGCGCCGTGCCGATGATCACCTGGCCGATCGGCCGGCCGCCGAGCGGGGCGTTCAATCCTGCACCGGCGAAGTTGCACGCGGCCATCGCCAGCATCGGCCCGATCATCCATGGCAGTGGCAGGCGAAGCCACGAGCACAGCGCACCCGCCGCCGTGCACGCGGCGAGGCTCGCCAGCGGATTGAGCAGCGTGTCCCGGGCCGGCCGCATGGACTTCCCTACCGATGCAGAAGCTAGCGAACGCGCCCAACCCGCTGATTCAGCGAGAGGGCGCGCGCGCTAGGTTCGATGGATGGACGCATTCTTGGACGCAGACGCTACTACTTGCCGCTGCTAGGATGCTTTCGCCGACTGATCCGCGGAGCGTGAAATGGCGAGCAATCGTTGGGTCCCTTGGACTTGGGCAGTGATCTCCGGCGCCATAGGCGTTTGGTTGATCATCGCGTTCGTCGGCTGGTGGAAATACATACCCTCGGGCATTCTGTTCGCGTTCGCGTGGGCGTCGATCAAGACGGCCACAGGCGCGTCGGAAAAGGAGATCGCTGAACTAACCGGCGACCGCCCAGTTTCGGACGAAACGAAACGCGGCTTCCAAGACAGACTATAGCGCGCCGATCGTGGACATCCACATAGACGACCGATGCGGTGCTAGAACTCGCAAGGGATGGCCGTGCGGATGCAAGGCGCTCGAGAACGGCCGCTGCCGGCTCCACGGCGGTCTGAGTACAGGCCCCCGCACTGAGAATGGAAAGCGACGTGCGCTCTCTGCGTTGCGTGAAGGCCTCGCGCGTTGGCGGGCCCTGCAGGTTGCTCCAGCGCTCGAAGCCGCGGCCACGGCAAACGAGGCCACCTCCTCACCCAGGGGGGAGGCCCCGCGCGCGACGTTTCGCGGACCAAATAGGGGCCCCATCCCCCGTGCGTGACCCCTCCTCACGAGAGCTCGACAACGAGAAGTTGGACGTAGGGGCCATCTTCGACGAGGTCTTTGCCGAGATGCTGGCGGAGGAACGCGCGAATCCGCGCGCCAAGAGCGATCCGCCGCCAATCCAAAGCCCCGAAGTTGCCGCTGCCTGTGAAGCGCTGAGACAGATGTTCGAGGGGAACAATCACCTGACGGCGGATCTTTCGTTCGACCAGGTATATGCCAAGGTGCTTACGCATCTCATCGTGATCTTCAAGGATATCCAGTTGAGCAAAGGTGTCGCGGCGGGAATGCGGCACGACGAACGCGATGTCCGATGATCCGGGCAAGAGCGCAATGCGCGAGACCTCCAAGCCCTCGGACGCCGTTGATGGTGTGATTCCATTTCCGACGTTGCGCGCACGCGCGGCCTTGCTTGGCGGCAGTCCATACATGGACTGCCTGACGCCGTGGCTGGACGAGGTCGCGACCTCTCCGTCGCCCGTCGGGTCGGGGATTTCTCTGGTCTCGAAGTAGTTTTTCGAGAACACCGCTGCTTACAAGGCCTACGATTCCCTATTCTGATCGCTTCGATCCGAACAACGCCGCGATGCGGTACGCCAAGAAGCACCCCGAGGCAAAGACGACCATGCTGGACGTGCTCAAGATCGTCACGATGGGGTCGGAAGCGCACGTTCGCGCGTTCTACAAGACAATGGACCAGGCGCTAGAACGCAACGAGCAAGTGACAGACAGGCAGTGGCGCAAGTTGATCGACGCCGTGGCCACGCCAACCGCCTCTGCGCGCAGCGAGCTTGAGCAAAAGGAGGACTCGGGATGAAGCCGCAGGCCCCGTCTAGCGAGCCGCCAAAGGTTGAATTTCAGGGGCCTCCTGAGCAGTGGCAGCTCAAGTGGAATCCGCGGGCGACGGTCGATTGGCCCGAGAAGTACATTGGTGGGTGCCGCATCGGCGAGAACTCCTGGCTTGAACCTCGCCCTGGCCTCATCGGCGCGCTGGTATACGACGGCCCAACCGCCAAAGTGTGGCCGACGATCAGACGTTCGATCGTCAAGGTCCTTGCGATCACCGTATGCTCGGCCGTCCTGTTTCTCTGCCTCCCTGGTCCGGAAACACTCGACTTCTGGATCGTGTTCGCCGCCTTTGTAGTCGCTCTGATTGCGGCGACTTTGTAGATGTGACCTTAATGTAACCTTTTGTCGAATCACGTTGCCCATCGTGTCCGCTCGGCACTGCGGGGATTCTCCGTGGCGCCCTCGATGAATCAATGCGTTGTAGCGCGTGGAAATGACGCAAGGGTCGCGCGCCTAGGGGACGGTAGCTGTGAGTACCGGGATACGTTCAAGGGGATGGCCCCCCGCGCCACCGCCCCTTCAGACGTCTCCTCGTGCGCGCGCGCACGCGCGTCATGGGGTCCATACCGACGGACAATTTTCACCAGACGTATCTGGGTCCGGGTCGACAGGGATAACCGCGATCCCTCGCCTCGCGGCACCTGGCGGCATGAGCCACGGCTTGCCGTTCTCGACCCAATCCTGCCAGATGGCGAGCCAGATATCCAAACGGCCAGTGTCGTCATCGACGTGTATCGAGGGATCCAAACCGACGTAGTTATCTTGGATTCAATACGCGAGGCTCGTTTCATACCATTCGAGGGACTCTGCCCGGGATGGGGTAGATCTGTCGGCGCGTAGCACCAACAGCACGTCAATATCCTTCGGGTTCAGCTTCATCGAGAGAAACGACCCACAGATCCAGTATCCCCTCATAGGTCTCCGCAACTCGCGGTGCAACCGCGCGAATGCCTCCCACAATTTCGCCCTGGTACGCGACATAGGAAACTCCGCGACCGTGAGACTGTACAGATCCTCCATCGAAGTCCGGTGCCGGCCGCGCGGCAGCAACGGCACACCTGGGCTATACCAGGCTTCGATGAGTGCCCGCGTTTCTTCGGCCAAGTGCTGCGCCATACGCTGCCTAGACCGGAGGGAACTTCTGCCCACAATAGGCGCAGGCGTCCAGCGTGGCGAAGGCACCCTTGATGCGCTCGATCGCGTGATACACGACCTGCCGGCGTACCTTTGTCGCGCGGGCTGCGGCGGTGACGGACGTTCCATCGACCAGAACCATGCGCGCGGCTTCGTAACTCTGGCCGGCGGCCGCCAAGCGTGCCTTGGCAAGGTCAAACGCGACTTCCGTCATGCCTGCCTGCCGAGCTGCCTGCCGAGTCGTTCTCACCTTGACCTCCCAGCAGCAGCCCCGTCACGCGTTTCCGGGCCGCCGGCGCCCGCTGAGGCTATCAATTGGAGCGCGCGGCAGCGATCGCTGATCCAGTCGGTCACGTCCTCGGTTCCGGCCACAGAAGCGCCCATCTCGCGCCAGTCCTCAATGGCCCGCACGAGTACCTCATCGCCGAACTTCTTGCGCAAGCTCAGGCTGCGGCTTCGTGCGCTTCGTTCTCCGTGCCCTTGCTCCGACAGAAACGCGTAGCAAAGGGTTTCGCCGGGCCGAGGCGGCTTGGAGCCCCTCCGCGCTTCCCTGGACTGCCCTGAATCGGGCGGCGGGGCAGGTGGAGTAGGGTCGAGAGACTCGGGGGTGGAGATGGTAAGTCTAGAATCAACCCCAGAATCCGTAGCTGCGGTGCTGGGTCTTTTGGGTCGGATAGCTTCGATTTTTGAAGTCTCGCCGGATTCGGAACTACGATTTCCGCAGCTATCCTTTGCGCGTAGCTTCGATTTTCCGGAGGAGCGCTGTTCCATTTCCGTCGCAATGAGGCCGCTCCTTACTCGCCACATCCCTTTCATGAACGCGCTTCCCTTGATGTCGTAGTCGGTGTGCGGATCAAGATCGAAGAACGTCAGCGCGTACCAGCTCGCGCGGTTCGGATACCCGCCCTTCTTTGTCTCTACCGTGATGCCAGCCTCTTCAAGCTCGCGTCGGGCATGGAACAGTGTTTCCTCTGAACCCCAACCGAGGTCCTTCAACCGGTTGAACGTCGCCAGAAGCTGGCCGTTGTTCTCCATGTTGTACTGCGCCCCCAGATCGTCGATCAGGACCTTCGCCGATCGACTCAGGCGCCGGTAGAGCGGGGATTTCAGGAACGCAATCGGTTTCGCGAAGAACGGTCCCTCCTCCCGTTTATGGCCCGCGCCCCTCTTCCCACTTCGCGACTTACCCACGGCCCAGCAGATCCCTGGCAAGTGCCACCGACTCGGGGGCTATCCAGTACCGGCGGCAGTCCGTCCCGATGCCCATGTAGCCTGGCACGCGCTCGGTCTCGCGAAGGATCGTGACGCCCTTCGCCTGCAGCGCCGCGACGGTGCTGTGCAAGCAGTGGTCGGATAGCTCGCGTGCTGCGTCAAAGCGATTTAGCTTTCTGCCATCGACGAACGCTGCCAGCACCCGCTTCCACTTGAGCGGCGGTCTGCTACGATGCTTCGTCCCTTGCAATCCCTCGTCCGAGCCAGCGGTTGCCGCCGCGACCGGGCGATCATCATTTGGCGGGGTCACGGCGTTTCTCTATCGCCTTGACGTTCGACGGCAGCGGCCGCCGGCTGCGCGGGTGCGGCCTCTTTCCTTCGCGAACGTCCTGCCAGAACTTTGCCCGAGCGGTTGTGAGTGCCGCAGGCTCCTCCGAATGACGGTTCGGTTGGTGCGTGCGTTCGTCGATCCAACGCGAGATTTCATCGGCACGCCACGCAACAGCGCGTGACCCTAGCGAGTACGCCTTTGGAAAACTGCCATTGGCGACGCGCCTGTAGATCTCCGTGCGGCTCAGTCGCACACGTTGAATCACATCCTGCAGGCGAAGAAGCGAAGCGTCCATGTAGCCCCCGTATCGTGTTGTTCTCCGTCATTTCATGACGGCCTACGGGTACTACAGTGATCCCGGATTTCTCCAGAAAACAGAGTGGCGCGCTACTCGACTATCTGGAGGACATCCCTCAAATCACTCAACCGCTTAGCAAGTGCCTCTGCCTCCCTTCGAGCCGAGCATTCGTTCATCGCCACCCCGATCGAGCGAGAACGTTCTCGCCACGCCTCGATTAGCGCCCGTTCGTTCGTGGCCTTACGGCCTTGCTTCACCAAGATTGCGCGCCCTCTTTCGACATCATCCAAGATCGCTCTGGCGATCATTGGATGCAGAATGGCTCGTCTCGGCTTTGTTCGCCACAACCCGAGTCTGCGTTTCCACTCCAAGCGGATGGACTCCGCGTGCTTGCGCCTCTTCGGATCAACGCAATTGAGATCTACGAACACGAGTAGCCGTGGAATCCGAGGTTCCGGGGGAAGGGGGGCGAGAGGCTTCCGTGGATACTTCTTCCCCTTGGCTTGGGCATCGTCGACGTTAGCCGAAGCCCGCGTCAGAAGCGGAGACGTGGACATCGCGGGCTATTCGACTGCTAGCACCTGATTCATGAACCGCTCAACCGCCGGACGAATCGGCCGTAGCTGGTGCCACCTGAACACGTCGAACAGATCCCGCCCGCGCCGGCGTACTTTCCATCGCTGACCGGGACTGGCTCGGTGCCCGGCGTAGCCCCCGGACTTCATCGTTCGATTCTCGCCATTCAGGCCGGTTGGAAACTGCTCCAACGTGGCGACGCCGGCCGCGACAAGGGCGCGCATCGAACCGGAGTAGACGGTGCAATACTCTACCTCGCGCCACACGATCAATTCCCTCGCAGTGACTTCGCTCACGCAGCCCTCGCCAGTCCAAGCGTGACGATCTCGGCACCCTTCGCGTTTACCCACGACTCGACCATGTCCGACCACTGTTGCAGCATCGTGCGACGCTGCTCCGCATACTCGGCGCGGTTGTAGACGCCCCGCACTCCGCTGATAGTGTGCGCGAGTGCCTTTTCGACAACATCGGAGACAAACCCGGCCTCGTGAAGATGCGTACTCGCCGTACGCCGGAAGTCATGAAGCACGAAATCCGCGATCTCGAGCCCAAGCGCGCGGATGGCGACGTTCAATGTGCTGTGCGAAATCGGTTGCTGCAGGTTCGACCGGCTCGGCAGGACGAACGGTGAACCGCACGCCAAATCGCGCAACTCGGCGAATAGGTCACGCGCCTGCCTGGACAGGTAGACCACATGCGGTTTGCCGGTCTTGGTTTCCGGGATCTGCCATACGCCGGACTCGGTGTCGACGTGCTCCCAACGCGCGCCGATCAAGTCGGCCTTGCGAACCATCGTCAGCAGCAACAGGTGTAGCGCCAGCTTGTGGGCGCGCCGCATCCCTGAGGCGTACACCGCACGCAGCAGCTTGCCGACTTCCTCCCGACTCAGCGCCCGGTCCCGGCTCTTGGCCGTCGCGATGTAGCGCGCCTCAATCGCTGCGGCCGGATTGAACGTCACACGCTGGCGGGCGATGGCGAAGGCGTAGATGCGCTTGAGCAGATTGCGTACAGCGAGGGCGGACTGATCGGCCCCGCGCTTCTTGATCCGGTCGCACAGCGCCAACACATCCGCGGGCGTCACATCCGCCAGGCGCTTCGCCCCGACGGCTGGGATGATGTCGTTCTCGACATAGCGGCGGATGTTCCGGGGGTCGCGATTGGCTTTGTCCGCGACCTCGGCGAGCCAGTACCGGGCGAACTCGGCGACGTTCTCCCCAGACTGCGCCGCCTCGCGCTGCTCGCGTTTGGAGGTCTGAGCTTCCCTGGCAGGGGATCTCCCCTCGGCCACCGCAATGCGCGCGTCCTCGCGCGCCCTGCGGGCCTTGAGGATGCTCACGGCGGGGTAATGCCCGATGGTCAGCTTCTCCGGGCGCCCCACGAGCCGGTAGCGCAGGCGCCAGACCTTCGCGCCGCCCGGCATGACCTCGACTACCAGCCCCGCACCGTCAGCGACCTGGTAGGCCTTCTCCCGCGGCTTGAGCGCGCGGATCGCGGTATCGGTCAGTGCCATGCGTTCCCCCTCTCTGGTGTGTCCAAGAGGCCCGCCCCCGTGTCCAGAATCACCGCGTCAGAGGGCAATTCTGTGTCCATGACCGGGAGTCTTGGACACACAGGCGTCGGGCTGTTGGGAAACAGTCTAGGACACCATGGGACAATATTCAATAGACCACACAGGGATTTGCGATGATCTCGCGGACTACCCAGAACGACCTGGGATGCGTGCCTATTTGCCGATGCAGAAGCGGGAGAAGATCTCGCCGAGGAGGTCGTCGGCGCTGAACTCGCCCGTGATGGACGCCAGCGCGGCCTGCGCGAGACGCAGTTCCTCGGCGAAGAGTTCCCAGCGACCACCTTCACCCTCCGCGACGCCGAGGTGCGTGCTCGCGGCGCCCAGTGCCTGCAGGTGTCGCTCCCGCGCAAGGAACATCGACTCCCCGCCAGTCTGCGCGCCGGCCGCGTCGAGGATGGCCCGGCGCAGCAGGTCGATGCCGTCGCCGGTGCGCGCCGAAAGGTGGACTGCGGGAACGCCAGCTTGCTCGACGCGGGCCGCCGCGTCGGCAACGAGGTCGACCTTGTTGAACACCCGGATCCGTCGCGCTGCGACCGGCATGCGCCGCAGGATCGCCTCTTCCTCCGCGCCGGGCGCGTCGCCCTCCTCGAACACGGCCAGCAGCACGTCGGCGTCGCCAACGGCCGTCCATGCCCGCGCGATGCCTTCGCGTTCAACCTCGTCGGTGGTTTCGCGCAGCCCCGCGGTATCGACGACATGGATCGGCACGCCCTCGATGCGGATCGATTCGCGCAGGACGTCCCGGGTGGTTCCGGGTACCGGCGTGACGATCGCGCGGTCCTCTCCCGCGAGTCGGTTCAGCAAGCTGGACTTGCCGACGTTCGGCCTGCCGGCGATGACCACGCGAACGCCTTCCTGCAGCAGGCGTCCCTGGCGGCTGCCGCGCTGTACCCCGGCCAGGCGCAAGCGCAGGTCCGCGAGGCGTGTCCGCGCATCGTCCACATGCAGCGCGTCGACGTCCTCCTCGGGGAAATCCAGCATCGCCTCGGTCAGGGCGCGCAGGTCGGTCAGGCGGCTGACGAGGTCATGGATCGCCGCCGAGAACTCTCCCGTGAGCGAACGCATCGCCAGCCGCGCCGCTTCCGCGCTTTGCGCGTCGATGAGGTCCGCGACGGCCTCCGCCTGCGCGAGGTCGAGCTTGTCGGTGAGGTAGGCGCGCTGCGTGAATTCCCCTGCCGTCGCGAGCCGCGCGCCGGAGGCCAGGCAAGCGCGCAACACCTCGCCGGTGACGGCAGGTCCGCCGTGGCCGTGGAACTCGAAGATATCCTCGCCGGTGTACGACCCCGGCGCCGGGAAATACAGGGCAAGGCCCCTGTCGATCAGCCTGCCGGACGCATCGCGTGCTTCGCTGTAGACCGCCCTGCGCGCCGGCGGAATCCTGCCGGTCAATGCTGCCGCGACGGTCCCCGCGTTCGGCCCGGATACCCGGATGATGCCAATGCCGCCGCGCCCGGGAGGCGTTGCCAGCGCCGCGATGGTGTCGGCGCCGCCTGGTGCCGGATCAGCGTTTCCCATGGGCAGGCCTGTCGCGGTCGAACATGCGCTGGATCTGCCACTGCTGAGCGATGGATAGGATGTTGTTCACGAGCCAGTACAGCACCAGCCCGGCGGGGAAGAAGAAGAAGAAGATGCTGAAAACGAACGGCATCACCTGCATCACCTTCGCCTGCACCGGGTCGGGAGGCGTCGGGTTCAACCGCGTCTGCACGATCATCGTCACGGTCATCAGGATCGGCAAGACATAGTACGGATCGAGCGCGCTGAGGTCCTTTATCCAGAGCATGAACGGCGCGTGGCGCAACTCGATCGCGGCAAGCAGCACCCAGGACAGCGCGATGAACACCGGGATCTGCACCAGGATCGGGAAGCAGCCGCCGAGCGGGTTGATCTTCTCCGTCTTGTACAGTTCCATCATCGCCTGGTTCAGCTTCACGCGGTCGTTGCCGTACATCTCCCGCATCTTCGTCAGCCGCGGCGTGATCACCTTCATCTTCGCCATCGAGCGGTAGCTCGCGGCCGACAGAGGGAAGAACACAAGCTTGATCAGCATCGTGAGCAGGATGATGGCCACGCCCCAGTTGCCGCTCAACTCGAAGCTCTTCTCGAGCACCCAGAACAGCGGCCAGGCGATGATGGTGAGCCAGCCATAGTCGACGACCAGGTCGAAGCCGGGCGCCACGTCCTTCAGCCGGCGCTGCTCCTGCGGTCCGGCGTAGAGCTTCGCCGACACGGTCGCCGTCCCGCCCGGTGCGATGGCAGGCACCGGCGTGATGATGCGGCCGACGTAGGCGCCGTCCGCCAGCTTCTCCATCGCGAACTCCCGCGGCCCGTCCCCGGCGGGAATCCATGCAGAAACGAAATAGTGCTGCACGAACGCGAGCCAGCCGTCGTTCGCCTGCTTCACGTGGCTTGCCTTGCCCTTGTCGATGTCCGTGAAGTCGACCTTCTCGAATTTGTTCTTGTTGGTGTACTCGGCGAAGCCGGTGAAGCTCTGCGCGCCGAAGGACTGCGCCACCGAACTGACCGCGTTCTGCGGCTTGCCGCCGTGGGTGAGGTGGAAGTAGGCGCGGGGCGCCACCGGCGCGCCGCCGCCATTCTTCATCTCGAACGCGACGTCGATGAGGTAGCTGTCGCGATGGAAGGTGTAGACCTTCTCCACCGCGAGCCCGTCCTTGCCCTGCGCGGACAACCTGAGCTGCAGGCTCGCTGCGCCGGCAGCGAGCGCTCGCTCGCCGGCCTGTGCCTGCCACAGCGTGCGGTGGTTGGCGCCCAGGTCACCAGCAAGGCCGCTCTGCGCCTCATAGACCTGCTCCGGCCCGAGCAGGACGAAGTTCTTCTTCTCGTCGAGCGAATCCTTGTGCTTGAGGAGTTCCAGCCGCTTCAGCGTGCCGCCGAGCGTATCGATCTCCGCCACGTAGAGGTCGGTCTTGACGACGATCCGCTCCCCCGTGCCCTGCACGGGCGCCGCGCCGGAAACCACCGGAGCAGTGGCGGAAGCCGCCGGCTTGGACGGCGGCGTCGCGCCGGGGGACGCCGCGGGCACGGCCGACGGCACTGCGGGCACGCTTGCCGCGGCCGGCGCCGGCTTGGGATTCTTCTCTTTCTCCCATGCGTCCCAAAGCAGGAGCAGCGAGAAGCTGAAGATGAAGAACAGGATCAGGCGCTGGGTGTCCATGGGTCCTTAGCGTGGCGGAACGGGGTCGACGCCACCCGGATGCCAGGGGTTGCAACGGCAGATCCGCTTTGCGGACATCCAGCTGCCGCGCAGCGGGCCGTGGGTGCGGACAGCTTCGTCCGCGTACGTGGAGCAACTCGGATGGAAACGGCAAGCGGGCGGCAGCATCGGCCCGATGCAGTAGCGGTAGAACCCGATGATCCAGGTCAGGATGGTGGTCATTTGCCCAGCTTAAGCAGCATTTCCCGGAGCCGTCGTCCCGTTTCCGCGACGGGCCTGAGGCCCAGCGGGGGCCGCACCAGCACGTCGATCGGCGCCAGGTGCTCGTGTTCCTGGCGGAACGCCTCGCGGATGCACCGCTTGATCTTGTTGCGATCGCTCGAGCGCGATGCGTGCCGCCGCGAGATCAGGATGCCGAGCCGAGCAGGCCCCTCTTCCCTGGACGCGTAGAAGAACACGAAGCCGGCCATGCTGCGCCGCGTGCCCTGCTTCATCAGCTTTTCGAAGTCCTCGCTCCGCGACAAGCGGCGGTCGTGACCGAAACCCTGGCGTGCGCGCGTCCCTCGCGCGAGCAAGACGTCTATACCGACAGGCGCTTGCGGCCGCGGGCCCGCCGGCTCCGAAGCACCGCGCGGCCGCCCCGCGTACGGCTCCGTACAAGGAATCCGTGGCGCCGCGAACGGCGCGTCTTGGAGGGCTGATAGGTCCGCTTCATGGGTGTTGCCTCGGGAGCAAAAAAAGGGCGGTATTACAGCCCGCCGAGGGCATCCTTGTCAACCTGATCTGTGGATAACTTGCGCGGAAACAGGTAAAATTCAAGGTTATGCAAGCGCTATGGGAAGCATGCCTGCGGCGACTCGAACAGGAGCTTCCCGCCCAGCAGTTCAACACGTGGATCCGCCCCCTTTCCGCGGATGCGGCGCCCGGTGACGCCACCACGCTGGCGCTCAGCGCCCCCAACCGTTTCGTGCTGGACCTGGTCCGGGAACGCTATGCGAGCCGCATCGAAAAGCTGGCCTCGGAGACGTCCGGCCGGGCGCTCGCGCTGAAACTGACGATCAACCGCGCCCCCGATCCCTTGCCGCGCTCGCCGCAGCAGGACCGCGCGCCGGTCGCCGCCGCTCCCGCACCGGATCGCGCGCGCCTGAACCGCGCCTTCAGCTTCGACAGTTTCGTCACCGGCAAGGCAAACCAGTTGGCGCGGGCCGCCGCGATCCAGGTCGCCGAAAACCCCGGCGTGTCCTACAACCCGTTATTCGTCTACGGTGGTGTCGGACTGGGCAAGACCCACCTGCTGCAGGCGATAGGCAACCGCCTCGCCGAGCAGCGCCCGCAGGCGCGCATCCGCTACACGCACGCCGAGCAGTACGTCACTGATGTGGTCCGTGCTTACCAGCAGAAATCCTTCGACGAGTTCAAGCGGTACTACCATTCTCTGGACCTGCTGCTGATCGACGATATCCAGTTCTTCTCCAACAAGGGGCGCACGCAGGAGGAGTTCTTCTACGCCTTCAACGCTCTTGTCGAGGCCCACAAGCAGATCGTCATCAGCTGCGACACTTTCCCGAAGGAGATCTCGGGGATGGAGGAACGCCTGATTTCGCGCTTCGGCTGGGGACTCACCGTCGCGATGGAGCCGCCCGAGCTCGAGATGCGCGTCGCCATCGTGCTGAAGAAGGCCGAGGCGGAAGCGGTGGTGCTTTCGGAGGAAATCGCGTTCTTCATCGCCAAGCACATCCGCTCCAACGTGCGCGAGCTAGAGGGGGCGCTGAAGAAAGTCCTCGCGTACTCGCGCTTCAACGGCCGTGAACTGTCGCTGGACCTCGCCAAGGATGCGCTGCGCGATATCCTCAACGTCGCCAACCGCCAGGTCAGCGTCGAGGGCATCCAGAAGACGGTGGCCGAATACTTCAAGATCAAGGTATCGGACATGCACTCCAGGAAGCGGACCAGGATGGTGGCGCGGCCGCGGCAGGTAGCATTGGTAGATGGTGCAACAGTAACAGGGTTGTATTCAGTTGATGGAGATTTTCCTGCTGCTAATCCAACAAGAATAATGAGCAATCAAAAAATAATTGATAACACAACTGCG
>SXGU01115765.1_pt1 | contig 15810 bp, 16 predicted proteins | sample 3174531 | NCBI WGS metagenome assembly SXGU01 (sample SAMN11356863, study PRJNA531348) | freshwater metagenome | isolation source: freshwater sample F1-140 | place: China: Fuxian Lake, Yuxi | collected 2017-12-25
AATTGAATGCGCGAATTAAAGCCGTGTTGCGTCGCCGCGCTCCGCAAATGACCGATGACCCGATAGCAGTCAGCGGCCTGCACCTAGACCCCGCCACCCATAGGGTAACGGGCAATCAAAAAAACATCGATTTGGGCCCAACCGAATTCCGCTTGCTGCATTTTTTTATGACCAACGCCGAGCGCGTTCACACCCGCAGCCAACTGTTAGACAAAGTCTGGGGTGACCGCGTGTTTGTTGAAGACCGCACCGTAGACGTCCACATCAGGCGCTTACGCAATGCCTTGGCCGTGTCTGGGCATGAAGACTTGATACAAACGGTACGCGGTGCCGGCTACCGTTTGTCCAATAAAAACGACTGATGATTACGCCCGGCCTGCTTGCCAATGGCGGGCCGAAAAACATTTTTCGCCGGTGCAATTCCTCGCTATAATCGGATACCTGCCTTTTTTGAAAAAACACTTGTGCAAAATATTCGTTGGAAAGCCGGCTCATTTATTCTTGCACTGCTGTTCATCTGCCTGTTTATCTGGCTGATTAGCAGCGCCATCACGGCCCTATTGGTTTTTTCTTGCGGCCTACTCATCTACATTGCCAACCACATTTTTTGGCTAAACCAACTGCAAACATGGTTTAAAAAACCGGATCTAAAAACCGTGCCTGACGGCTATGGCTTATGGGAAGGTTTATTCAATTTATTGCTCAAATACGAACGCACCAACAAGTACAACCAAACCCAACTCAACGCCTCATTGGAGCGCTTTAATTTAGCCACCAGCGCCATGCCGGATGGCTTAGTCATATTGGGCGCCAGCAACGAAATTGAATGGTGTACCGCCAATGCAGAAAATCAATTGGGTTTGGATCTAACTAAAGACAAAAACTTACCGGTGGTAAATTTAATCCGTGACAGCGGTTTCATCGCCTATTTGTACAATGAAAAATACGACGAACCATTCAAACTCAAATCTTGGCGCAACCCCGATCTGGTATTGGACATCCAACTGATTGCACTGGCCAATAATCAGAAATTGCTGATCAGCCGCGACATGACGCAACTGGAAAAAGTAGACGTCATGCGCCGCGATTTTATCGCCAATGTGTCGCATGAATTGCGTACCCCGCTCACCGTGGTGGGCGGGTTTTTAGAGACCCTGGGCGACATGGAAGGCGCCGTGCCGGAAAGCCTGCAAGGCTACTTCGCCATGATGGAAGAGCAAACCGTGCGCATGCGCCGCATCATAGAGGATTTGCTCACGCTGTCCACCATAGAGAGCAACACCGGCAACCCAGATAACAGCGAAATCGACATGGTCAGCTTGTTACAATCGGTACAAAGCGATGCCGTAGGCTTATGCCAAGGCTTAAACAAAGCCAAGCACCGCATCTTATTAGAAGCCGATGAGCAGCTTAACTTGAAAGGTTCAATAGACGAATTACGCAGCGTATTTAGCAACCTGGTAAGCAATGCCATACGCTACACCCCAGCCGACCAAGCAGGCCACGCCGAAATCGTTATTCGTTGGCAGATGCAGAACAAGCAACCGGTGTTTTCCGTCCGCGACAACGGCATAGGCATAGAGCCCCATCACATCGAACGGCTGACTGAACGCTTTTACCGAGTAGACAAAAGCCGTAGCCGCGAAACCGGCGGCACAGGCTTAGGTCTATCCATCGTCAAGCACATACTGATACGCCACCAAGCCAAACTGGACATCAGCAGTGAATTTGGCGTAGGCAGCACCTTCAGTGTCATTTTCCCTAAATCACGCGGCGTGCAAAAGACGTGAGCCCCGCTTTAAACCGTTTAGGGCTAGTTGGCTGTATGCTGATTGCACTTGGCGCTTGCGCGCTCAATAGCCCAGTAGACCGCAACGCCATACCAGAACGCAGTGACCGCAGCTCAGGCAGCCAATTGGCAAAAACCGATTTTGATCGCATGGCCGATGTGGAAGTGTCGGAAAACATCCAGAGCCTACGCACTTTGATGATCAAGTTGTATAAGCGCAACCCACATGAGTTGGCCAAAAGCACCAGTGACAGCGCTGAAAAAATGGCCACTTGGGTCATCGATGGCGAACAACAACACCATTACCAATTCAAAGAAATAGACAACAAACAAGGCACCGATGCCATCTTCTTAGCGTTTAAACCGGATTACCGCGGCGACCGCGTGTTGCCTTTTATTGTCGGCCTGCAAACCATGCTCTTGCAAGCGCACGGTGGCAAACGCGACTTTTACATCAACGACACCCTCAACCCGCAATTTATTTATAACGTCGCCCGCAACATAGAAATTGCCGCCTGGAAACTGTCCAACGCCAGGGACGAACAAGGCAAACTTTATTTGCTTAGCAATGAAATCAACGGCAAGGATAAAAACCTGAGTTTTGAGCGCGAGTTTGGCAAAATGATAGGCCGTACCGATTTGTACGCCGTGGCCTTATCGGAAAAATCCGAGCGCATGATATCGCGCGTCATACAAAACCTAGCCACGGCAATATTTTTGCCTTTTGTCCCTTAAGCCTCAGGCATCCGGACTTAAAGCAATACTTTTTCTATGCCGCCTTGGTTCACTTTGGCCACGTAGTCTGCCATCCAATCGGCCCCAAGCAAGTGCTTGGCCATCTCAACCACGATGTAATCGGCTTCAATACCCGTGTCGTCACCGTAACGAGACAGGCCTTGCAAGCAACTTGGGCAAGAGGTGAGTATTTTCACCGTTTGCTCAGGTGCGCCCACCGTTAACCCCAGCTTGTTCATGCCTTTTTCCAACTCTTCTTGCTTGCGCATTTTAACTTGGGTGGCAATGTCTGGTCTGGCCACAGCAAAGGTACCGCTTTCACCACAACAACGGTCATTTAAAGCCACCTCCGTGCCCATCAACTTATTGGTTACTTCCAACGGCTTATAGGTTTTCATGGGCGTATGGCATGGATCGTGGTACATGTATTTACTACCGGTCACGCCGCTTAATTTGAGGTCTTTCTCCATCAAATACTCGTGTATATCCAGTAAGCGGCAACCTGGGAAAATGTTTTCAAACTGGTATTTTTGCAATTGGTCCATGCAAGTGCCACACGACACGATCACCGTTTTGATGTCCAAATAATTCAACGTATTGGCTAAGCGGTGGAATAAAACGCGGTTTTCCGTGGTAATCGCCTGGCCTTTATCGTGGTTACCACTGGCCGTCTGCGGGTAACCGCAGCACAAATAGCCGGGTGGCAATACCGTGATGGCCCCCACTTCATAAAGCATGGCTTGGGTGGCCAAGCCCACATTAGAAAACAAACGTTCCGATCCACAACCGGGGAAATAGAACACCGCTTCCGAATCCTCGGTCACTTTAGCCGGGTTGCGTATGACTGGTATCATGCGGTCATCTTCTATACCCAGCAAGGCACGCGAGGTTTTGGTAGGCATTTTTTTCGGCATAGGCCGATTGATAAAATGCACCACTTGCGCCTTAATTTCCGGCTTACCAACGGTGGCCGGCGGCCTCACTTTGTCTTTCAATAAATGGAATTTTTTAGCCAAGCCATGGGCCAGGCTTTGCACTTTATAGCCTATGCCCACCATAAAGGTACGCATCAATTTAATGGTGGCTGGGTCTTTGGCGTTCAAGAAAGCCATGCCCACTGCCGTGCCAGGATTGAATTGTTTTTTGCCTTGTTCGCGCAAGAAATTGCGCATGGCCACCGACACGTCACCAAAATCAATGTCAACCGGACACGGCGTGACGCAGCGATGGCAGACCGTGCAATGATCAGCGACGTCGTTAAACTCATCAAAATGCTTGAGCGAGATCCCACGCCGTGTTTGCTCTTCGTATAAAAACGCTTCGATAAGCAAAGAGGTGCCCAAGATCTTATTGCGTGGACTGTAAAGCAAATTGGCACGCGGCACATGGGTAGTGCAAACCGGTTTGCATTTACCGCAACGCAAACAATCGCTGATGGAATCGGCAATGTCGCCTATGGCCGACTGCTCCATGATGATGGATTCTTGCTCTAGCAAGCCAAAGCTGGGCGTATAGGCGTTATCCAAACCCGAGCCGGCCAACAATTTACCTTTGTTGAAGTGGCCGTTGGGGTCCACTTTCTGTTTGTAGGCGCCAAAAGCACTGATGGTTGAGGCTTCCAAAAATTCCATTTTGGTGATGCCCACGCCGTGCTCGCCAGAAATGACCCCGTCCAAACCCTTCGCCAACGCCATCACCCGCGCTACGGCCTCGTGGGCCACACGCATCATTTGGTAATCGTCAGAATTAACCGGGATATTGGTATGCACATTGCCGTCACCGGCATGCATGTGCAAAGCAATGAATACCCGTGACTTTAAAACGCCCTTATGGATTTCATCGCAACGGTTTAATATTTTTTGGTACTCACGCCCAGCAAAAATGTCAGCCAAGGGACGCTTGATATCACGCTTCCATGAAATGCGTAAATCATACGATTGCACGGCGCGAAATACATTGTCGTATTGACTGAGTGAGCCTGCCAGTGCGCCCAAGACGCTGACCGGCTGATCCAAACTTTGCAATACCAGCCGCCAATGCGCGCGTAACTCACGCAACAACTGCAAGGCGATGCCTTGTTTAGCCAAAACCATTTGCCCATCAGCATTGCCGTCTTCATCGGCCTGCAACGGCAAATCGCTTTGCATGAATTCTTCCAGCGCATCGAGTAATTGCAATTTATTATTAATCGACAACTCAATATTAATGCGCTCGATGCCATCCGAGTAATCGCCTAAGCGCGGCAATGGAATCACCACGTCTTCGTTGATTTTAAAGGCGTTGGTGTGCTTGGCAATGGCCGCAGTACGGGCCCTATCCAGCCAGAATTTTTTACGGGCTTCCGCCGACACCGCAACAAAGCCTTCTCCATTACGCGCATTGCATAAACGCACGATGTGCGAAGCGGCTTCGCCCACGGCATTTTCGTCGTCTGAGGCAATGTCGGCAATCAAGACCATTTTTGGCCGCTGCTGACGGGCGGCTTTGGTCGCGTAGCCGACCGCTTTGATGTAGCGCTCGTCCATGTGTTCCAAGCCTGCCATCAAGACCAAGGGATCTTTTTTGGCGGTGCCATCCAAGTAATCTTTGATCTCCACAATGGCCGGCACGGCATTCGACACATTGCCAAAAAACTCCAAGGCGACCGTGCGCACGTGTTTGGGCATGCGATGCAAGATGAAGGTGGCACTGGTGATTAAACCATCGCACCCCTCTTTTTGTATGCCGGGCAGGCCGGATAAAAATTTATCGGTAACGTCTTTACCCAAACCCACTTTACGAAAACTGGGGCCAGCAATTTCCAATATTTCTGGCTCGCCCAACAAGGTTTTCATGTCTTCGGCATAACGGCTGATTTTAAATCGGGCGATGGCCACATCGTGGATCTTGCCCAAATTGTGGTCCAAACGCTGCACTTCCATCCACTGCGCATCGGGCGTCACCATGCGCCAAGAGGCCAAGTTATCTAAAGCCGTGCCCCACAACACGGCTTTTTTACCGCCAGCGTTCATCGCCACATTGCCGCCTATGCAACTGGCATCGGCGCTAGTGGGGTCGCAAGCAAATTCAAGGCCGGCCTCACTGGCCGCTTCCATGGCACGCCGCGTCACCACGCCGGCGCCGCATTCTATGGTCGCCACTTGCCTTGCCACACCGGGCAAGGTGCGCATTTGCACGCCACTGTGTTGGTCCAATTTTTCGGTATTGATTACTGCCGACATCGGTGTCAACGGAATGGCGCCGCCGGTGTAGCCGGTACCACCGCCACGCGGAATCACGGTTAACCCAAGTTCGATACAAGCCCGCACCAGAGCCGCGATTTCTTTTTCCGAATCCGGGCTCAATACCACAAATGGGTACTCGACACGCCAGTCGGTGGCATCGGTAACATGCGACACCCGTGCCAAACCATCGAACTGCACGTTATCTTTACGGGTAATTTTGCTTAATTTGCTTAAGGCTTTTTTACGCAAATCGTAAGTTTGACGGAAATCATCAGCGAATTTGCTGATGGCTTTTTGTGCCGCCAACACCATTTTTTGCACGCTGGCATTAGCCGTACCCTGTGCATTACGCTCTTCTATGGCGGCAATACGGTGCTTAAGGGCATCAATTAAGGCTTTACGGCGTTTGGGATTTTCCAATAAATCGTCTTGCAAATACGGGTTGCGCGACACCACCCATAAATCGCCCAATACCTCAAATAACATGCGCGCGCTGCGGCCAGTTTTACGCTGGCTACGCAATGCATTTAAGGTATGCCAAATCTCCTCACCCAAAAATCGAATGACAATTTCGCGGTCGGAAAAAGAGGTGTAGTTGTAGGGGATTTCACGTAGCCGCTGACCAGCTTGCGGTTCGATGGACTCAATATGGCTAGGTAAGGGTGCGTTCATTGGTTTTTAGATAAATAGCTTGGCTATTAAAAAACGCATTATAGCATGTTGAATCACGGCAAATAAGCGTAACCCTTATAGGGGTATTGGGCTAAGCACTTAGCTAAACTAAGCTTTTATCAGACGCGCTATTTTATAGAAAAATCCGTTAGACTAAGCGTATGCCTAGCCCATTAATAAAACCCGTTTTAACCTTTTTACTTGCCCTGCTGCTGGCTTGGGGCGCATGGCATGCCTACCAAAATCGCATTGCGCCTAGCGTCACTTTCACCACGCTTAGCGGTGAAAAAATTGCCATGGCCAAGCTAAAAAAGCAAGTCGTGCTGGTGCATTTCTGGTCGATCAACTGCCTAAGTTGCATGAAAGAAATGCCGGACTTGGTTAAATTTTACCAGCGCTACCACCGCCAGGGGTTGCAACTGATTGCGGTCGCCATGGCTTATGACCCACCGTCGCAAGTGCTGCACTACACGCAACAAACCAAACTACCCTTCCCGGTTATGCACGATGGCTATGGCGAAATGAGCGCCGCCTTTGGCGACGTGACCGTCACCCCCAGCCATTTTCTCTACAATAAGCAAGGCCAGCTTTTACAACGTACAATAGGCACATTGGATTTGAACAAATTGGCCCCGCTACTCGAGCGTGAATTGGCCAAGCCAGACTAAGCGAATAAGAGGATAAATCTATGTATTGGGTTAAAGCGTTTCACATCATCTTTGTCACCAGTTGGTTTGCTGGCTTATTTTACTTGCCCAGACTATTGGTTAACCACGCCATGGTGACCGACAGCACCACTTCCGATCGCTTAAAAATGATGGAACACAAACTCTACCGTTTTATGTTGCCCTTGGCTTTGTTAGCGCTGGGTTTTGGCCTGTGGTTGTGGTTAGGCTATGGCATCAGCGGCGCTTGGATGCACGCAAAATTAAGTTTGGTGCTGCTATTAATAGGCTACCACTGGTATTGCGGCAAATTGATCGCTGACTTCAAGCACGACAGAAACACCCGTAGCCATGTCTGGTACCGCTGGTTTAACGAGCTGCCGGTCATCGCGCTCAGCCTAATCGTCATTTTGGTCGTGGTTAAACCGTTTTAATTTTTGTCTAAGCATGTGCCCATGAGCCAATTCAACTCTTACGCGCCAATCAAGCAATTAGCCCAATTGGGCAACACGCCAAGCAACCGCTTACTGGGCCTGTTTGATGCCTTACGCGATGCCCCAAACGAGGTCGGCATGGCCAGTAGCGTGGCAGAAAACGCGGCATTGTTGGATTTCTGCACTCAGCAAGCGGCAGCATTGGGTGCCGCCCAGCCACGCATACTGGCCGAGCACATCCTATTAATCGCCATCAATGCCGATCGGCAAACCGATCCACAAACCCGATTGGCTTGCTTAACACACGGCCAAAAAGCCGCCCATGCGCTAATTTTGGCACAAACGCAAACCAAGCCACTTAGCCAAAATTGGCTAACGGTCAGGCCGTTTTTTACCAACCTATCGGCCAGTGCGCTCTTGGTCTTCACTGTCGGGGTAGTGCTAACCGTAGCCAGCCAACAGAGCCTACAACGCACGGCATCAAGCAAATTACTAGAAAGCAATTTGACAGAAAACGACACCAGCCAGCTGTATGCAAAATACGAACAAATGCGTCAAGGCACCTGCCAATACCCAGAAGCGTTGCAAATTCCCGATCAAGACCAAGCGGTTTATTTAGAAAATGTGGTCGCAGGAAAATTGCCTACCAACCTAAAAGATTTGGCCATAGCCAAGCGTTATTTGGAAAAGGTACGTTGCAATTTCACGCCCATGCTGATGGCCAACTCCACCAGCTATGGGGGTAAATAATCGTTGCAGGCTTTGTATACAGATTAGTATAATCAAACCATGACCCTATTGCGCGACAAAATACTGGCCACTGCCACTACCTTATTCCAAACCCAGGGCATCAATTCAACTGGGGTGGACCACATCGTCGCGGCCGCCGGCACAACTAAAATGACCTTGTATAAGTATTTTCGCAGCAAGGAATTGTTGATACTGGCGGTGTTAACACAAAGCCAACAGCAATTTCAAAGCTGGCTGCACAGTAAATTGGATAGCCAAACGCAGCAGCCAAGTGAAAAAATTCAAAAACTGTTCGATTGCATAGAAGAATGGGTCAGCTCACCCGACTTTAATGGCATGGGTTTTATTAAAGCCGCCGCCGAATTTCCTAGCGAAGCCAACCCTGTGCACCAATTGTCTGCCGAACAATCTCGGCAGTTTAGGCAATACATAGCCAGCTTAGCCACACAAGCGCACATACACGATGCCGATGGCCTTGCCCTGCAACTGTCTTTGCTGTTTGAAGGCGCCGTGCAAGCCGAACAAATGCAGCGCGGCTCGGGGGCCATGCAGTACGCAAAAAAAGCCGCCAAAATCTTAATTGACGGGGCAATGCACCTACCCGCCTAATCTTAATGCTTGCTTGCCAGCGGCAAAAAATAAGATAATGGCCTTTTAACCTTAGCACCAACGCTCATGCATACCCTTATTTGCGGTTCCCTCGCCTTTGACACCATCATGGTGTTTCAAGATAAATTCAAAAATCACATTTTGCCGGATAAAATTCACGCCTTGAGCGTGGCCTTTTACGTGCCAGAAATGCGCCGCGAATTTGGCGGCACGGCCGGCAACATCGCCTACAACTTGCAATTGTTGGATGGCAATCCGCTGATCATGGCTACCGTGGGTGAAGATTTTGCTAGCTACCAAACTTGGCTTGCGCAAAACAAATTGGCCAGCACGCACATTAAAACCGTGGCCGGCACCTATACCGCACAGGCCTTTATCACCACTGACACCGACGACAACCAAATCACCGCTTTTCACCCAGGCGCCATGGTCGCTTCGTATGAAAACAGCGTCAAAGATGCCAAAGACATCACGCTTGCCATCATCGCACCGGATGGCCGTGATGGCATGTTTCAACACGCACGCGAATGCTTTGAAGCCGGCATCCCGTTTCTGTTTGATCCCGGCCAAGGCTTGCCCATGTTTAATGGCGAAGAACTGTTGCAATTCATAGAAATGGCCGATTACTTAGCCGTCAACGACTACGAATCGCAAATCATCCAAGACAAAACCGGCTTAAATTTAACCCAGCTAGCCGCCAAAGTAAAAGCCTTGGTGGTCACCTTAGGTGGCAACGGCTCACAAATTTATGCAGACGGTCAGTGCTTTGATATACCTTGCGTGCCAGCGCTCAAGATTGTCGATCCAACCGGTTGTGGCGATGCGTACCGTGCGGGCTTGCTTTATGGTATCGCACGAGGCTGGGATTGGCCTACCTGCGGTCGTCTAGCTTCCACCATGGGCGCCATTAAAATTGAAAGCCGCGGCGGTCAGAATCACAAACCGAGCCGTGCCGAGATAGAAGCGATCTACACCCAAGCCTTGGTTAATGAAACAAAATTAGACGAACTAAGTCATTAGTAAGCAGGCAATTAACAAAGGAGACCCACCATGAAAACAACCCAACTCATCAGCCTCGTTTTAATAAGCCTAGTTTTAGCTGCCTGTGCCAGCTCTAATTCTGGCGGCGTCTATAGCCGCGATGAAGCGCGTAAAGTGCAAACGGTGCGCATGGGCGTGGTGGAAAGCGTACGCGCGGTTAAATTAGAAGGCACCAAAACCCCCATAGGCACGGCTGCTGGCGCTGCAGTTGGCGGGGTGGCCGGTAGCACCATAGGCAAGGGCGACGACAACATCGTAGGCGCAGTAATAGGCGCCGTGGTCGGCGGCCTAGCTGGCTCAGCCATAGAAGAAGGCATGACGCGTAAGGACGCGCTGGAAATCACCGTAAAATTGGATAACGGCAGTTTGATTGCCATAGTCCAAGAAGCCGACGAAGCATTTAAAGCAGGCGATAAAGTGCGCTTAATTGAAAGCGGCGGCATTAGCCGCGTTTCCCATTAAGCCTAGATCACTGTCAATAAACCGTCATATTTCTGTCACCATTTCTTAATCTGTAGGCATTAAAGTCTCCCCCAATTCAAAAGGAGACTTTAATGTTACCCAAACAAAGGCTACGCCCTTTAAGCAACAATCAAAACGCTAAGCACATCGACTTAGCCGTGCCCAATCAACGCCGTCTAAGCATCAGCTTAGCCCGCACCCAAGTGGAAATTGAAGAAGCCCAACGCTTGCGTTATAAAGTGTTTGCTGAAGAAATGGGCGCGCAATTGTTAGGCACAGGCGGCTTGGATGTGGATGGTTTTGATCAATATTGCGACCACTTGATTGTGCGTGACAGCGACACCAACCAAGTCATCGGCACCTACCGCATCTTAAGTCCCAGTGCGGCCAACGAAGCCGGCGGCTATTATTCTGCCGGTGAATTCGACCTAAGCCGACTCAGCCACCTGTTTGACCGCACCGTCGAAGTAGGCCGTGCCTGCGTGCACCAAAACTACCGCAACGGTGGCACCATCACCATGCTGTGGGCCGGCTTAGCCAAGTACATGCAAATCCATAATTACGAATACATGATAGGTTGTGGCAGCGTCAGCATGTATGACGGCGGTCACGCGGCTGCCAGCTTGTACACCAAATTGGCCGACGATTATTTATCGCCACTGGAATACCGCGTGTTCCCACGTAACCCCTTGCTTAACGACGCCTTACGGACCGACATGCAAGTGGCTTGCCCACCCTTAATCAAGGGCTATTTACGCTTAGGCGCTTACATTTGTGGTGAACCAGCTTGGGATCCCTATTTCAACACGGCCGATATGCTGGTAATGTTACCGCTATCTAAAATCAACCCCAGATACGCCGCCCACTTTTTAAAATAAGTTGACTCTTTTTGACTAGTTGCGCCTTATCAACCAACCATTTGCCTGTTACTTCGCGTCAAACCACAAACCGCCTCACCCGCTACTACAGGGTGGGGCGTATCACACTGCACACCCTAAGCGGGGTGGCCATCGCGGCACTGATCATGCCCGTGCTCAGCAAGAATGGCCGCATGGCCATCATACAGTGGTGGTGTAAAACGCTGTTGCGTGCCTTAAATGTGCACGTGCAAATACATGGACAAACGCCCCCTACTTACAAAACGGCCAGCAACAACATGCTGGTGGCCAACCACATTTCTTGGTTGGACATCCACGCCATCAACAGCATTTTGCCGGTGCGTTTCATTGCCAAATCCGACATAAAGACTTGGCCGGTATTCGGTTATTTAGCCAAAAAAAGCCAAGTTTTATTTATTGAACGGGGGAAACGTCAGCATGCACCTCGCATTGTTGACGCCACCAGCCTTAGCCTACAAGCCGGCGATAATGTCTGTGTGTTTCCAGAAGGCACCACCACCGACGGCACCACCATCATGCCATTTAAAGGCAGCGTCATGGAGTCGGCTTTGCAAGCCAAGTCTACGGTTTGGCCGATTGCCATACGCTACCCGCGGACGGACGGCAGCATCAACACAGAGGTGGCCTACGCCGGAGAAACCACCCTATTAGAATCGATACACGCAGTCTTGCAACAAAACCGGGCGGTCATAGAACTGCATTTTTTAGCGCCCATCCCTAGCCATGGGCCAGCCTGGCGACCTAAGCGCCGCGAACTGACGCAGCACATAGAGACCCTGATCACAGAAAAATTAAAGTGTTAGTTGCCTGGGGTTGTCACGCGGATCAGACGGTACTTGGCTGATGGCTTTGGTTTGCAAATTCATCGCGGTTAATTGACCGCCCCACAAACAACCGGTATCCAGTGCATAAACATTGCCCTGTTGCTGCAGGCCTAAAGCCGACCAATGGCCAAAAATCACTTGGGCAGTTTGCGTGGCCCGGTTTTTAAGGGCAAACCAAGGCAAATACGGCGCCGGCACATCGGCTAACTCACCCTTAAACTGAAACTCCATTTCACCTTGCGCCGTGCACACGCGCAAACGCGTCAAGGCATTGGTAATCACGCGTAAGCGGTCTATGCCGGTTAAATTGCCTTGCCAATGATTGGGTAAATTGCCGTACATGTGCGCCAAAAAACCCAAGTAATTGGGGCCTTGCAATGCCGCTTCCACTTCGGCGGCATAGGCCAAAACTTGCTCTTGCGTCCAGTCAGGCAACAAGCCAGCGTGCACCATTAGATAAGATAGGCCAGGCGCCACTTCGGCATGGTATGCCAAGCGTTGATGGCGCAACCAATACAGCAATGGCTCGCTATCCGGTGCAGCCAATAAACGGTCTAAGGTGTCACCTTTATGCGCCCTAACAAAGCCGGCAGCCACCACCAAAGCATGCAAATCGTGATTGCCTAACACCACCTTAATGCTGGCTTGATGCGCATAACACCAGCGCAACACTTCCAGCGAGCCGCTGCCGCGATTGATCAAATCCCCGACCAACCACAGTTGGTCTTGTGCAGGATCGAAATCAATGCGTGCCAACAAGGCCTGAAAGGCATGGTAACAACCTTGTATATCGCCTATCGCATAATGGGCCATGGTGTACTCTGAGAAAATAAAAAACCACTTAAAGTTTAAGTGGTTTTTTGTCTGTCATTCTAGCCATTGAAACCGAGCAAGCCAGTGTAAGCACTAGCGTCGTGCCCAATTTATTTTGCTGGCGCAGCTGCATCAGCGGCTTTTGCATCAGCGGCTTTTGCATCGGCAACCGGCGCCGCGGCTTTAGGCGCTGGTGCTTTAAAGCTAGCACCACTGGCATTGGCCATGTGCACTACGGCATTGGCAATTTCACCGTCGGTTAAAGCTGGGTTACCGCCACGCGCTGGCATAGACCGTATGCCATCGATAGCATGTTTGACTAACACATCGTAACCTTGCGCGATACGCGGACCCCATTGGCCCTTATCGCCAATTTTAGGTGCGTTCATTAAACCGGCGCTGTGGCACATGCCGCAAACGGCTTTAACCACCTCTTCACCGCTTTTATCGGCGTGCGGGCCAGCATCGGCAGCGGCCACTTCCACTGTGGCTACTGGCTTGATGTTTTCATCGGTTTGAGCGCTAGCTGCAGCAGGTTCAGCCGTTGCAGTGGCTGGCGCATTGGCCACCCCATAAGATTTAGCAATCAAAGAAATAATTAAAGTGAAGGCTAAAATGGCACCCGGGATGACCAAGATTAATTGCCACAAACTCGAGCCTTTGTATTCGTTACTCATATCCGTCTATTCCTAGTTATAAATTTAAGATGTGCGTGATTATACCTGCACTTCATCGCTAGGTAAAAGGACTTAAAAACCCACACGAAAGCGCCCTGACAGACAATGCTTTGTTATAATGGCAAGCTCTTTTGCGCCCGTAGCTCATTTGGATAGAGTATCGGTTTCCGAAGCCGAGGGTAGTGGGTTCGAATCCCGCCGGGCGCGCCATAAAACAAAAAAGCCGACTTGTAAATAAAGTCGGCTTTTTTACGCCTGCCTTATCAAGGCAAGATGGCGTTCACTTCCACATCCACTTGATCCGTGCCCGGTGCAACCACCCCAGACACGCCCTGCAAATCACCCGACATGGGTTTAGCATCACTGGATTTTGATACCCTAGCCACGATCACCACCTCATTGGCTTGAGAGAGTTTTAAGTCACTCATGACGCTGACGCTGTCGTCCAACTGGTAAGCATAAGGCAAAGCACCAACCGTGGTACGCACGATGGCTAAAGGCATTGCTGCGCCTTGTTTAGCACGCGCATAGATAAACACACTGTCGGCGGGATCGGCTTTTTTAAGCAAGGTCGGCGCCAAACGCACGGTGCCACGCACCGCCGTCGCCTCTACCATGGCGGCTTGCATGGCTGGAAAGACAATGGCAAACGGTCGGCCTATGGCTAAATACAGATAAATGGCCACGATAGGCACAATGGCCATCAAGGTAAACGCCAGCCAGCGATCCGGTTTAGGCTGCACAGCCAGCGTATTGGCATCGGCCAATTCGCTTAGCATGCGCCGCTCTAATTCGATTTTGGCTGTCTCGTATTGCGTGGCATCGAGCATGCCGTTGGCTTTATCTTGTGCCAACTCATCGAACTGTTGACGGTAAACAGCGCGTTTTTCACTCGAGGCATCGGCATGCAATACCGCCTTCGGCCAAAGCAAGGGCCGCACCATGACGCCCACCACCCCCACTATTAACACCAGCACTATCGCCAAAAATACCAACATGTTTATTCCTTAATTTTCTTTTAGCCGTCTTATTTTAACAATTCACTGACACGGCGCGCCTCAGCTGCGCTTAATGGCGCCTCCACGCTCATGGCTTGGCGCCTACGCAACATCACCAGCAAAGCGATGGCCGCAGCAAACAACAAGGCAAACGGGCCCAACCAGAGTAAGGACGTGGTTTTGTTTAAGGGCGGTTTATAGCGCACGAAATCGCCGTAACGCGCCACCAAATAATCAATGATAGCTTGATCCGTCATGCCCTTAGCCGCCATTTCGCGTATCTCTTGTTGTAAATCTTGCGCCAATTCAGCGTGCGAATCGGCCAAAGTCTGGTTTTGACAAACCAAACAACGCAATTGCGTTGAAAGCCGTTGCACTTGCGCTTCCACCGCCGCATTGGCTTGCAAAGGTTGCGCCTCTTGAGCCGACAACACCAGCGTGGCTAGCAACAGCATGGCCATAATCAGGCCTAGTATGGGTTTTTTCATCATGGGGTTTGTAAACGTTTCACCAGTGGCATGATGGTGTCCCGTAATGCCTCTAAGGTTATTGGCCCGATGTGCTTATAAATAATCACGCCGGTTTTATCAATGACATAGGTTTCTGGCACCCCATACACGCCGTAATCGATACCCACCCTACCATCGGCATCCACCGCACTTAACAGATAAGGATTGCCGCGCTCCTCTAACCAAGCTTTGGCATCAGCCGGCGTGTCTTTGTAATCCATGCCAACCAAGGGCACCACGCCAGTTTTAGCTAAATCCACCAATAGCGGATGCTCGTCACGGCAGGCGCCGCACCAAGAGGCCCACACATTAAACAGCCAAACTTGGCCTAGCATGTCCTTGGGCGAAAAGGTTTTAGCTGGCTGATCTAAGCGCGGCAGGCTAAATGCTGGCGCCGGTTTACCCACCAATGGCGATGGCACCTCACGCGGGTTCAAGAACAGGCCTTTAAAAAGAAAGCCGGCCATGATCAGAAAAATGGCGAAAGGAATCAATGCCCGTTTCATGCGCGCTGGCCTTTTTGTTGTGCCGTTTGCTTGGCCTGCTTATGCAAACGGTAGCGTTTGTCTGCCATGGCCAATAAGCCACCGAAGGCCATCATCAAGCAGCCAAACCAAATCCACTCGACCATGGGTTTGTGGTAGATTCGCACGCTCCAGGCCCCGTCTTCCAATGGCTCGCCTAAGGACGCATACAAATCGTGTATTAA
>SXGU01105097.1_pt1 | contig 15807 bp, 18 predicted proteins | sample 3174531 | NCBI WGS metagenome assembly SXGU01 (sample SAMN11356863, study PRJNA531348) | freshwater metagenome | isolation source: freshwater sample F1-140 | place: China: Fuxian Lake, Yuxi | collected 2017-12-25
ACCCGATTCCAGGCGGGTTCGCAGGGCGCTATGGTCAGGCCGGGATCAAGCCGAGGCATCATGACCGTGGCGCATTTTCACAATCACATGTGTGTATGGCAACTGATCGTCAAAGCCTGGCGTAAATCCCCGCCACCCCTGCCTATGGGAAGTCTCATGTGGTTGGTAAGGACTTGTGGTTGGCGAAGGTTGCCGCCTTGACCCGGATCTTCACTTGCCTGAGGCGTGATGCAACCAATTCGAACCGCGTCGGCGCGACCGGCGGCGGCTTGACTCACTTGCTCATTGCAACCGACACGGCGGTTCGATCAATTGGGCACGAGGTGTCCGTTTTTATGCACCGGGCCGTCAACTCTTTCGATACCCTTCTCAAGGGCACCCCGGGGATGCAGTTCCGCCGCTGAACTAATGGTCTTGGCCTCGTGTCGTTGAAAAATGATCACTGTCTGGCGCACGCCGTACTTGATGGCAATGATCGGCATTGCGTCATCTGTCACCGCATGCACCCTCGGGCCCTCTCACACGTCGCCTCTATCGGAACCCACCGTGGCGCCGACGGCGTTCACCTTGGTTACCCCGACCCCAGAACCGCCTGAACTCAGGCAGATGCGCCTCGCCACCGTGGAAGCGGCAGCAAACGAAGCCCGTATCTCGCCCGGCTACGTCTGGACGCAAACGTGCGAAAGGTTCAGGTCCACCCAGTCTGGATGCCAGAACGGGCGTTGAACTCGGCATCCCGAACACGTCACGCTATGGGCGGGGTCACCTGCGAACCGGCGGGACTTATGGGTCCGGTTGTTCCCGAACTCAGTGACGTACACCGCCATGCCGAAGTACGTGGCCATCCCGCGCGGTGTAGTGAACTCGCCGACCCCCTTGCCGGTATGCATCCCGGGTGCACTGAGTTTGCGACCGTGTGGCTTCTGGGGGAAAGCGTTTGCACCGGGCAGTCGGAGTATGCAGGTACCCAGATCCTTCCCCCCAAACAAAAGCCACACGTTGCGATAGTTGTCGGCCACTCCGAGAACGGTTGCCTTTCCATCCCACTGCGAGACTGGATCGCTTGTGCCGCAGACGCGTTGGATCCGGTCATTTCCCCCGTCGGCGATCACCACAGACCCTGATAACTCGATCATGAGACCGGGTGGCCAGTTGAACTCCCCTGGTCCGGCGCAACCCGGGCCACCAGACGCACCCCACCTCGAAACGCGATTGGCGCTGCCCCGAGGTTTTCGACCCCGGTAAATCCCGTGCTCACCGACTTGCACATTTGCCGATGGATCAAGCCCAACCTCCTTCGGCGCAAGGCTTTGCCTTGGGTTCTTGCCGGGACATTCCCAATCTGCAATGCGTTCGCCAGTCGGGCAGTGGGACTGCACTTGTTTGAATTCTCGGTCGGCAACGAAGATGCGACAACAGTGGCAAGCGCGATGCCACACCGTTACGTGAACTCGCCCGGTCCGTTTTCCTTCCAATCACATTGAGCAACTTGACTTTTCGAAATGGACAGTTTCTGGACACGATGGTCGCCGTGGTCAGCGACATGGATTGACACGTCGGTACCTATGGACTGAGGCGCCACGGCGTTCGGGTGGCTCGATGGTTCACGACCCCGGCCGGCAATGATCTTCCAGGTGCCGTAGATGGGGACGTCGGCACTCGCCTAGTGTGCATTATTTGCAAGTGTGCAGTCTCGGCCAGTGATTGTTCTTCGTCAAACGTCCACCGCCACGGCGTTGATGCCAGTCACGCAGACACCACTGGTCCCGATACCTACATGCCGCGTTAACAGTCAGTCTTTCCGACCCAAATGTTCAGTCTGCGAAATGACAAGCTGCCCAATGCCCCGGACTGACCTCGCGGAACGGTGGCTCTTTCTCCCGGCAGATGCTCTCCGCGATCGGGCAACGGGTGTGGAACCGGCATGCAGGAGGAGGGTTGACTGGCGACGGCACGTCGCCAGTCAGGATGATCCGTTCGCGCTTTCGTTCCACGAGTGGGTCGGGGATCGGAACCGCCGACAGCAACGCCTTGGTGTACGGGTGCTTTGGTTCGATGTACAACTGGTTGCGATCCGCGAGTTCCACGATCTTCCCGAGATACATAACTGCCACCCGGTTCGAGATGTGACGAACAACGGACAGATCATGCGCGATGAACAGATACGTCAAACCGAACTCGTTCTGGAGTTCTTCGAGAAGATTGATGATTTGCGCCTGGATTGAGACGTCAAGCGCGGAGATCGGTTCATCGCACACGATGAACGCCGGGTTCACCGCCAATGCCCGCGCAATCCCGATCCGTTGACGCTGTCCTCCGGAGAATTCGTGCGGATATCGGTTGGCGAAGTATGGGTTGAGGCCGACGACCGTGAGCAGCTGCTCGATACGGTCCTGCTTCTCCTTGCCAGATGCAAGCTTATGGATCTCTAGGGGTTCGCCGATGATGCTACCAACGGTCATTCGGGGGTTCAGCGACGCATACGGATCCTGGAAGATCATCTGCACCTGACGGCGCATTTTTCGCATCGGTTCCGTCGCCAACTTCGTGAGGTCCTGCCCGTCAAAGAAGACCTCGCCAGCAGTCGGCTTGTAGAGTTGGAGGAGTGCCCGTCCGGTCGTGCTCTTGCCGCAGCCAGATTCTCCGACCAATCCAAGTGTCTCGCCTCGATGGATCGTGAAACTGACACCATCCACCGCCCGCACGGATCCGATCTTCCTCTGGAAGATCACTCCCTGCGTCAATGGGAAGTGCATTGTCAGGTTGCGCACTTCAAGAAGCGGTGGCGATGTATCCGGAGACATGGTTCTTGGACCGTCTCCCTGCGAGGCAGGTGCTAATGCCACGTCTTGACCCTCACCATTTCCGATCATCCCGAGCAATCTTGCCCAGAACCGTCACCGCTTTCAATCTGCCACGCCACGTCACGACCGACACTCCTGCGCTATTGCCATCAATCGATCCATCACGCCGATGCCACCACTCCACGCGGATGCCAGCAAGCAACTTCATGCCCGTCGCTGTCAGGCGAATGAAGTGTCGGTCGCGTCGAACGGCACTTGTCGCTCGCGAACCCACATCTGGGATGGAACGGGCAATTGTCAGGTAGCTCGATGAGGTCAGGCGGAAGCCCCTCAATTGGCAGCAGTCGCTCGCGTTCGGTCTGGTCAAGTCGAGGAACGCTACGCAGCAGGCCCATCGTGTACGGGTGGGACGGATCTCCGAATACGGCCAATGCGGTTGCGCGTTCCGCCACCCTTCCGGCGTACATCACCATGACGTCATCACACATCCCTGCCACGACCCCAAGGTCGTGAGTGATGAGGATAGTCGCGGTGTTGAAGTCCTTGGCAAGGTTTCGGATAAGGTCGAGGATCTGTGCCTGGATGGTGACGTCACGCGCCGTTGTCGGTTCATCGGCGATAAGCAATTTCGGATTGCATGAAAGCGCCATGGCGATCATGACCCGCTGCCTCATCCCACCGCTGAACTGGTGGGGGTAGTCGTCAACACGTGCCTTTGCGGATGGGATGCCTACGAGGTCAAGCAACTCGATTGCACGACGCTTTGACTGCGAAGCATCCATGTCGAGATGCAACTGCAGGCTCTCCGTCAACTGCCTCGCAACTGAAAGGACAGGGTTGAGCGACGTCATGGGGTCCTGGAAGATCATGGCAATCTGCTTGCCCCGGACCTTGCGCATCTCTTTGTCTGGCAGTGTCAACAGGTCGCTGCCCTCGAAGATCACCTGACCACCCACAATCCGGCCAGGGGGTGATGCAACGAGGCGCATTATCGACATGGCGGTCACGCTTTTCCCGCAACCTGACTCACCCACGATCCCGAGCGTCTGGCCGGGATAAACGTCGAAGGAAACCCCATCGACCGCCTTCACGACACCGTCTGCTGTGAAGAACTGGGTGCGAAGGTCACGCACGCTCAACAGTGGTGACCGCTTGGCGTCGGCGGGTGCACGTTCCTGCGTCGCGGCTTGAGACACTCCTCTTCCCTTCCCTCACGTCCCCTGCATGGACGCCCCTCGCACACGGCAACGGCCAATGACGAACCCCGAACACGCAACGGGTTTCGCGGCACGCCGATTCTATGACGGTGTGACGCGAACCGCAACCGCGACTGAATAACAGGTTTGCCAAACGGGTGGTTCAGGGCTTGGACCTCCGTTGACGGATGCGAAGTGGCACCATACCCGTGTAGAGTGTTCCACGGGAGGATCTTGTCGCTCGTGGTCCGCAGCAATCCGTCGGGGACCCGAAAGCGTCGCCGCTCGCTGTCCGCGTACTACCTCCCCGGTTTCACATTGGCTTGCTTGAGTGCAGCTGCATTCTGGTGGATCGGAAGCTCCACACCTGTGCCTAAGCCCGGGTTGACCGCGGACCGCGCCTCTGTGACGGCAACGAAGATAGTCCCAGCGCCGACGCCGGGCCCAGCCGTCCTATTGAACTACGTGGGTATGAGTTACTTCAATGGCGGTCCGGCTGACCCCGTCGTCGAGCTGAAAGTAATCCTGGACAATCAAGGGGATAGCCATACGGACAGCACCAGCATCCGATGGGAACCCGAATTTGCCCGGGAGTTCACGTTGGTCAAGAGTTCGCCGCCTGCTTGGCGGGTCCGGACCGACGAGTGGGGATGGGGTGTCTTCGATGGCGATGGGGTGCGCCCACGCGGCGATGGCACGTTCCTGCTCTGGTTCACCACCACCGGTTACAAAGTGCGCGAGCCGCGTATCCAGGTGATTGCCAACGGCATCGTGTTCGTCGACGACACGTTTGCCATCGCGATGAACCGCATCTTGACGCGTGAACCTGAGTTGCAGGGCGTCTTTGAACGCCAACCGATAGCGGGGATCATCGACAGCATCGGTCGCCTTGTTCCTGACACCGCCGAGACATCGCCGTTTGAGTTCGCCGTTGCGTTGGCGGCCACATTGTCCGTCTTAACCTTGGTGGGAACTGTTTTAGCGCTGCGCCACACACCCTCGTCCGGTGTCAGGTAGTCAGCTTCCCCAGAACTGACTTCTCAATCATGGCAGCGAAGGGTCCAGCGGCCTGTCAAGTGGTGTGACCATGTTCGTCACCCGGGTAATCCATGTATTCTGGATCCAACTTTCGCATCGGAGACATGAAACGTGCAGGGTTCGCTGGCATCAAGCCTGTTCTCTCCCGCCCCTGATGGCAGTCGTCGCGTTGCAATCAACGGTGCGGCTGGTCGGATTGGGGAGGTGATGGCTTCGCACCTCTCATCCCGATACCGTCTCAGATTGATCTACAACCGCACCGTACCCGACGACCTTGCAGTTGCCGTGGCCGAGGCAAGGGCGAGCGGACACGCGGTACCGATTGGTGGCGGCCATGAGGTTGCGGTTGCTGAGATTGCTGACCTCGATGCGGTTCAACTTTCCGTCGCCGGCTGTGACGCAATCCTTCACCTTGCCGCGGTGCCGAGCGTACACGCGCCGTGGGAAGCCGTCCTCCACGCAAATATTGTGGGCACTTACAATATTTACGAAGGTGCACTCCGTGCCCGCGTCCCCCGGGTAGTCTTCGCGTCAAGCAATCATGCAACCGGTTTCTACGAGCGAGACGGCATCCCGGTCGGTCCCGACATGCCAGTCCGCCCCGATGGGTACTACGGGGTCAGCAAGGCTTTCGGGGAGTCTCTCGGGCGGTTCTACGCCGAGGGTCACGGCCTTGCAGTCATCTGCCTCCGAATCGGTTCGTTCCAGCCGCGTCCGCGTGACCGACGCCAACTCTCCACGTGGTTGAGTTACCGGGACATGGCGCAACTCGCCTGGCGAAGCATCGAAACCAAGGAAAGCTACGGCATCTTCTACGGCATTTCGGGCAACACCCGTGGCTACTGGGACATCTCCAGTGCGCGTGAGGTTTTGGGATATGCCCCTGAGGATGACGGCGAGGCTTTCGCCGCCGAATTTGACCCTGCTCCCGGGAATTCTTGATCGTGCAAAGTCGGTTGCGATGTCCGGCGGGAAGGTTTGCCGGGGCACTGAAACTGAGTATCCATCCGTTGAGGCAGCGAAACAATGACCAAGCCGATGGAGTTAGTGGCAGCGTCACGACGGGTTCGCGAAATCCTTGAGGCCTATGATCAGTCAAACCGATTGTTGATCGATCAGGTCTACGGGCAGCTTTCGCCGACCCTCGATGACTTTTACGACGAACGGCTCACCATCCTATTTCCTGACCCGGATGGACTTGGTTCGCCGGATCCCCAGCCGACTATCACGCTTACCCGCGTCATCCCGGCCGGACCGACGCGATTGGCACGTAACCTCGGAAGCGTGTTCCCCCTCCGGGAGGTTGTGGGAATTGTCGTTGAAGCGCTTGCGTCTGCTCCGGCGGGTACTGCGGGTCATGTGCTGCACGGGCGCCTTCGTGACGGCATGGCGCGCCTCGCACCGAGGCAGTTCCGCGGGTCGCAGACGATAATCCTCGTGATCATTCCCGACCAGATTGACGTCGAAACCGTCTTGGCCTGACGTCAGGAAACGGACAAGCCCGCATTGATCGCCGATGATCACAGGTTGCGCCAGGCCCACACAGCACGTTGGGCCGCAGTGACGGCGACCAAGAACGCCATTCCGTTGAACCACCACGCGATCAACCCCGGCCACAGAAGGCAGACCGCGATGAAGATGACTGTTTCGGCACCTTCAATGAGACCCGATGGCATGATGAGTGCAGTCTCTCGCCTCGCGCCACCGTGCCCGGACGTTTTGTGAGTCGACTGCCTCTCCAGAAGTGCGGACAGGGCCAGCCACGAGACGGCATTCACGTAGAACGAACCTAGCAGTAGTCCCAAGCTCAGTGCAAGCCCATCCGATGAAGGTGAACCGACCACGAGGCCGACCGGCACTGCCGCGTAGACGATGAAGTCTGCCAAGAGGTCAAAGTAGCCCCCAAGATCCGATGTGGTCCCTTGTTGGCGAGCAACCGCGCCATCGAGCCCGTCGATGAGGCGGTTCGATAGCCAGAGAACGAGGGCCAGATTGTGGTCACCTGCTGCTGCCGACCCTGCGCATGCAAGCCCGGCGACCAAGCCGATGGCCGTCAAGGTCGTTGGGGAAACCGACCGAAGTGCGCGCGCGAGGGGCGACAAGGCTCTGTCCCGCACTCCTCTGAGAGATCCGTCAAACATCGGCAGAAGACACTACCGCATTCCCATTCGGCGTTGTCTTGAGCCACTCGCGGACACACTCGCTACTTGAAATCTGATGTGACCAGTTGCACCGCAGCGCGCCCGTCCTCGCCTCGCCCGATGAAGAATGACTTGAAACCATCCGGCACTCGCGCCGGACCATCGATGGCATAGAGTCGCCGGCGTGATGCCGGGTCCCTAAGTTCGGCTCCCCAATCTACGTCACGCCGGACGACTGGTGGGATTGGTGATCGGCGCCGGGTGTGGTCGAGAACGCCAACCGAGGCGACGTTTGCTTGTCGATAGGACCCGTCGACGGCTGGTGTCACGACCACTTCATCCATGGATCCATCGCGCACTTCGTGCCACGCTTGTAGGTACGCCTCGATTGTTCCCCCCTGCCAAGCCCGCGCAGCCTCCTCCCGGTCGTGGACAAATGTTGCGAGTACCCACGTCGCCACACCAACTCCGACGATGATGGCCAGGTCTGCCGTGAGTTTTCGATTGCGGGCGAACTGGAGAACCCGGACAAGACCGGCTGCTTCCAGAATGATGAGAGCGGGGAGCATTGCGACCGCACTCGACGCATCCCCGCGCGCCAAGGTGAGGACAACCGGTACCGGCGCCAGCAAAAGCCATCCCGAGATGAGGGCCCAGCCGGTACGGCGCCAATAGCCCGAAACAAGGAGCATCCACAGGCCTGTGGCAAGCAGCGGCGCCTCAAGCAATCCGGATTGACCACCTTCGCCGGCATGACGACGGCGGTTGGTATCACCGCGGGTGAAGAGGAAGGTCGGATCAAACACGCTGACGTACGCATCAATCGCGGTGCGGGCCGAGACCGAGTGGGGAGACTGCAACGTAGCGGTGAAACCGGACAGCCACTCGAACGGTTCGGGTGGCACTGCGAAGCCGTCCCGCCTTGAAACGGTTGCCTCAACGATGAGCTCACGGGCAATCCTCCCCGGATCGGGGTCGATTGCCACGAGCCGGTAGCTTGACCACGAGAGCACTGCCACCGAAGCGGACGCTACGACAAGGCCAGTAGCTATCTGATTTGCAAAGTGGCCCGACATTTCCCGGGAACCACTCGCCCGTCGCCAACGCAAGATCGTCGTTAACACCATGATGAAAGGCCCGACCACCATTGTGGCGGGATGCGAGAAGGCTGCGCCGGCTGCGCCGGCCAGGCCTGCCAGAGTGAGTGCGGCTTGCGAGGCAAGATGCCTGGTCCCGGAATGCCTTCGTGTCAGTTCGATCAGGGACAGGACGGCAACTACCAACCCGAGAACCCCGAGAGATGCGCCGTCACCGGTGCGACTGATCTGCAAGTGCCAGGTCGAGATTGCGAGAAGACCGCCCGCGCCAATCCCGGAGACGCGGGAACCGGTCAATTTCCGTGCAAGGATGCCCAACGGTACAGCCGTCAGGGCTCCCGCAAGCGCCGCCGGCAACCGTGCCGCGAGCGTCGACGGTCCCAGGATCGCGGTGAAGGGAACGGCGACCAACGTGAATAGAGGCAATCCATAGCCTTCGTTGCGCGGTGACGCCAGGCCAAGGAAGGTGCCGTACTCATCCTTCCCCGTCAGACTGATCAGCCATGCGTTGAATGCGACTTTGGCCTCCGCCCCATCCATGCCGGTTGGCACCGATCCAAGGTACGCCGTCCTCAACACGAGCGCGATAACCGCGACGACCAGAAGTGAGGTTGTAAAGGCCCGCTCACGCCGGCGTTCCAAGAGGTCCATCCCTAAGCGCGCGCCGCCCACTTGGATCACGCCAACACGATACCGGGCGGTTGGTGCGGGCCAGAGGAATGGTCAGGTCAATGCGACACGGCACCTGGTGATCGATTGACCGCGGTGCCGACTGCGATACTTTCGCCGGATTGCCGATTTGGTGCGATCAAGCACCAGTACCGGGAGGAGTTGATAATGAGCGCGGTCGTCGTTGTGGGTCTCGGGTGGGGGGACGAAGGCAAAGGCAAGGTCGTCGATGCCATCGCTGCCGAGAGGGGCGCACGGCTTGTACTGCGTTTCAATGGTGGTCCGAACGCTGGCCATACGGTCGTGCCAGGCGTGGATCTCCAGTTGCTGCCCGATGGAACGGCACCGCCGTCGTGGCATGACCGCGTGTTCCGGCTTCATCAGGTGCCATCCGGGATCTTCACTCCGGGGTGCATTTCGATCTGCGGCCCCGGCACGGTGATTGATCCGGATGGGCTCCTTGCCGAACTTGCCGAAGTCGAGCAACTCGGAGGAGACACCTCGACCATCCTCCTATCGGACCGGGCGCACGTCGTCCTGCAGGCCCACCGGGACCGAGACCGACTTCTCGAGGCTGCGCGTCACGCGACAAGCCCGTCACTCGAACAAGGGACGACCAAGCGTGGCGTTGGCCCGTGCTACGAGGATCGCGCTGCGCACATCGGACTTCGCCTCGGAGATCTACTGGATGGCGCCTACCTTGACGAGTACCTGCCATTCTTTGCGGCCGAACAATCACGCCGTCTCGGCGCATATGGCGGCCCGGCCGTAGACGCGCGTGCCCTGAGGGACCAGTGCGACCAATGGGCCGACGCCCTCCGTCATCGGATCGTGGACTCCTTCCTGCTCGTGAGAGATGCGCTTGCTCGGAACGACACCATAATTTTGGAAGGCCAACTTGGGGTCGGGCGCGATGTGGACTGGGGCATCTACCCCTATGTCACTTCGTCGGGAACGACGGCTGGTTCCGCAGCCGCAGGCACCGGCGTTCCAGTGACGGCAATCCGGGAGGTGATCGGCGTTGCCAAGGCTTTCTCGACGTCTGTCGGGTCCGGTCCGTTCGTGACAGAAGTCCATGGTGCCGAGGCGATGCGTTTCCGCGAGGCGGGCGGTTCAGAAACCGAACATGAGTACGGGGTGACTACCGGGCGCCCTCGTCGTTGCGGGTGGTTCGATGCAGTTGCCACCCGGCAGGCTGCCCAGATCAACGGTTGCACCGGCATCGCCCTGACGAAGGTCGATGCGCTCGATGGGTTCGATGAGGTGAAAATCGCAACCTCGTACGATCAGGGTGGGAAGCCGATTGGTTATGTACCGAGCAACACCCGCGCCATTGGCAGGTTGACCCCAGTCTACGAAGTCTTTCCCGGATGGTCAGGTGGTACGCGTGATGTGCGGGTGTGGTCGGATCTTCCGACAACCGCCCGGGCTTACGCGGATGCAGTGCAGGACGCCTGCGGGGTTTCAGTCGCCTATGCAGGAACGGGGCCAACGCGCCTCGCACTCGCACCGCGACATTGATGATCACCCAAACGCGACGCACCCCCAATTTTCCCTGTGCACCGTTCTGGTCGATGGTGGAGACCGGTATGTCACTTGCCTGTCGGACAGGCAGGCGAGGCGCACACTGAACTGGGCGGCACATCTGCCGTCAATTGCCCACCCCTTGTGGGTGGAATGAGAAGGGAGAGACCGGCAATGTCACTCGTACCCATGAAGCAGATCCTTGACGAGGCCGAGCGCGGTGGCTACGGGGTCGGCGCGTTCAACGTCAACAATATGGAACAGATCCAGGGGATCGTGCGGGCGGCCCGTGAGACGAACTCCCCCGTCATCATCCAGGCGTCCAAAGGTGCCCTGCGCTACACCAATCTGATCTACCTCAGGAAGCTGATGGAAGCGGCCGTCGAGGAGAACCCAAACCTCAAGATCGCGCTGCATCTTGACCATGGGAACGACCTGGACGTGATCCGTACGGCCATCGACCTCGGGTTCACCTCGGTCATGCTAGACGGTTCGCTTGAGCCGGACGGCAAGACGCCGCGTAGCTTCGACAGCAACGTGGATATCACCCGGCGCGCCGTGGAGATGGCCCATCCGCACGGCGTAACCGTGGAAGGCGAACTGGGTACCCTTGGTGGCATTGAGGAACACGTGCAGGCAAGCCGCGTGATCCTGACCGACCCGGAAGAGGCGGCGATCTTCGTTGAACGCACCGGTGTGGACGCGCTTGCGGTGGCGATCGGGACATCGCACGGTGCGTACAAGTTCAAAGACACGCCGACCCTAGCGATCGACTTGGTGGAGAAGATCCACGCCCTGGTGCCAGATGTCCGGATTGTGATGCACGGATCCTCAAGCGTGCCTGCCGAACTGATCGATGCGATCAATCAGTACGGCGGCCAGATGCCGAATGCGCGCGGAGTTCCAATTGAGGCAATCCAGGAGGGCATCCGTCACGGTGTACGCAAGATCAACGTCGATACGGACACGCGTCTTGCCGCCACCGCAACGATCCGCCGGATTTTCCACGACTCCCCGACCTTATTCGATCCGCGGGACTATCTCGGACCGGTTCGGGATGCGATCACTGCCGTTGTCAAGGAACGAATGATTGCGTTCGGATCGGCCGGACACAACGACGACTACGCGCCAACGACCCTGGAAGCGATGAAGCAGGTGTACGCGGCCCGTAGTGGCGCTTGATGGTTTGCCCACACGTCACACCCGGGCACATCTTGGCGTTGCGCACGGCGAGCATTGGCGTTGTGAGCGCCACACTGGAGCGAAGCACCTGATCTCGTGCTGATCCGACCGGAGGCACTCTAGCATCGCCACGCTTGCTGGTTTGTGCATGCAATATACTTATTCTCAATCGCATGGATACGGGCGACGTCACCGCTGTTCATTTACCGATCGTGGGCGTAATTGGTGCGGTATGCATCGCGGCCCTGGTTCTTTCGGGATGTGGCGCTGACGGTTCCGTGCCCGCACCTGCCCCGTCGACACCCCCGCGCCAAGCCGCTCTCGCGCGTCCGGCGCCAACAGCGACCCGGCCACCTGCCACGCCGACTCCGTCGCGTGCGGACCTCGAAGCCGCATACCCACCTCCCGCGACCGGCGCGCTGCTTGCGCCTCGCAAGGGTGCCAAGGGCCTCGGCGAATTGACCGTCAGCAACGGCACTGCAAGTGATGCCATCGTGAAGCTTTCCCGGTCGGGGGAGGCCACCGCGGTGGTCTTCGTCCACTCTTCGGACGAAACGACGGTCACCGGGATCGCGCCAGGGACCTACGACATCCAGTTCTCCCTAGGGATCGGCTACGACCCCACCATGCGACGGTTCGTACGAAACGACGGGTTCCAGGAGTTCGAACAACCGACCACATACACCGAGATGAGGGGTGCACAGGGCACCTCCTACCAAGTGCTGAGGGTCACCTTGAACCCGGTCGCCGGCGGAAACGCGCGGACGGAAACGATCGCCGAGGATGCCTTCACTGCTGGCTGGTGATGGAAGACAGCGGTTTACGGTTCCCGACCCGGGAGGACCTCAGTGACATTCCATCACGAAACGCCCCGGTGGCTTGATGGTTGGCAACCGGCAACTGATCGACCGTGCGTGAGTGCGATCAGCTGTGCGCGCTCGGCTCATGGACACCGGTCGAAATGGCAAGTAGGGGGGCCCCGGACGCCAAGGAGTGGTCGTCCGGTAGCGCTGAATGCAGTGCGAGATCAGGCCCCGGTTCCGCGTGCGTGCCAAGGCACAGTCCCACGAAATCGGGTAGTGCATGGGATACGAAGCCTGAACGGCAACCCTGACGTCACTCACCGGTAGTGGCGCACCTGGAAACGCTGATCAACCTCCGGTCCCGCCCCGACCTTGACGCTGACTGGTCGCACAAAGCGGCCCATGTTGGCTCAACTCGCTTCCCTTGCACGAGTGGCGTCGCCGTCGGACACCCGCAAACCGATGCGCAGCGGGATGGGCGCGGTACGCCATGGTCGGCTAACTCTATTGCGACATGAAGACCCTCATATTCGGGTCGGCGGGCAACGCTTGAAGGCGGCAGAGGGACGCTCGCCTAAATGGTTCAGGGGAACCCCGCACCCCTGCGACGGCTCGGCGACCTCGAGAACCCCGAAAGGTTGGGCAGTGGCGGGTTCGGGACGGTGTCGAAGGCACGGGACATGTGCCTTGGGGGCCGGATCATGGCCCTCAAGGTTCTGGACGCCGACTTTGCCGCCGGACCGGTCTCGGCGAGACGGTTCCACAGGGAAGTATCGGTCGCCGCGAACCTCGCCCACCTGAACATTCCCGTGATCCATCGGTTCGGGAAGGTCAACAGCAGGCACTACATCGCAATGCAGTTCGCGCCGGGGCCGACGCTGGCAACTACGTCGCCAGATGCGGGGCCGAAGACTGTCGACCAGATGGTGGCGCTACTCGGCCGGGTGCGGAAGTTCTCGACTAGCGCGTGGACAGGGGGGTTGGTGCACCGTGACCTCAAGTCAGCGAAAACTTTGGTGGAACCGGGTGGGCGGGTGTTCGTGACGGGCTTCGGACCGGCGAGGCCGGCATGGTCTCGGTACGACAGCGTGCGAGCTGGTCACCCGGGATTACCCGTTCGAGGCGACGCATCTGGTGGCACCGGGCCCATAAGTGGTGGCGAACGCACCTCCGGAAGTGCGTCAGAAACGTCCGGATGAAGGGGCCAGGGTTGAAGCGGCTGTTGCGCGGATGCTTGCGAAGCTGCCCGTGGCCCGGTTCGGAACCTTGGTGGCGTTCGTGCGGGAAGTGGCAGCCGGGTGGCAACGGGTCACACCGCGTCGTCCCCCCGGTGTCCCGACCCTCGTTGTGGACCGGGCCGGACACGGAAGCCACCGGACAATCCGGGAGGCGACCTTGGCCACGATAGTGCCGGGGACGCTGATCTCGGTCAGGCCGGGCATCTGCCGGGAGGCACTGGTGATCGACCTGGAGGTGGAGATCGTGGGTGAGCGCGACAGGGACCGCATCGTGGTGGACGCGACGGACACCAATGCAGTCAAGGTAACGGCGGAACGGGCGGTAGTTCGGAACCTGCCGGTGGGGGCAGTGCGAAGCGGGGCTGCGTCGGGCGCGGTGTGTGTCAAGCGGGGCGGGATGGTTATCGATGGTTGCGACCTGACGTCGGCGATCGGGGCTGTGGTGGACATCACGGGGGCAGGAAACCCGGTCATCCGCGGGTGCGATATCCGTGACGGGAAGGATTTTGGCGTCTAGGTGGACGAGCCGGGGGAAGGAACGGTCGGGCTATGTGTGATCCCCCGGGGAACGCGATACGGAACGTTTACGTCTGCAAGCAGGGCCCGGGGACATTCACCGGCCACGCGCTGGCCCTGAACGCTTCTGGTGAGTGGTGTATCGGACCCGATGGTGGAAGATTGCTGCCGACGGGCAACAGACCGGGCTTTTGAAGGCGTGGGATTGTGACCCGCCTGCCGTGACCTGCAGGAACCTGCCCGAACGGTAAAAAAACATATGTAATATAATGTGTCCGCCCACCGTTGCCCACAATGTGTACGGCCTCCTATTAGAAACCAGTGGTTCTACGACCGTGGTGCTGCGGGAGGCGTTGGTTTGCAGTAGGCGCTGGTTTGAAGGAGGGGGTGGTTCATGCACTCGTGCTTTCCCGTGGCGGACGGTGGCACTGTTGGTGTCTGTTGCCAATCACACGCAGTCGTTCAGGCCATTCAAGGGCGTGCCGCTTACCGACGGATGGCTCGGGTCAAGCGAAACAGCGCCTAATTCATCCTGCCCAGTTGCTTCCAGATGTCAGCGGCGATTTCGGTCACGCGATCGGCGTCCGGCGCGTCGGGCATCACGCGCAGATAGAGGGACAGGTCAAGCCACGCTGCGGTTAGATTCACTGCGCGTGGCATCGGCACTTGCCGCAGGAGAAGTCCACGGTCCCGAACCTGTTCGGCGGACGGTGACAGCCTCAGGATCCTTTCAACCACGTCCAGGGCCTTGGCATGGGCACGCTGGCGCATGTAAGCGTTCTTGAGGTTCGATAGCACCCGAAAAATGATCGCCCGTGGCGGTTGGGCTTGGACGTGGTGGGAGTGCAACGGTGCTTTCCTCCCAGTCGTGACCTGCACGAGTTCCTCACATTCCGAATGGGTCAGGCGTCGACCCAGGTTGTACGGATCAACAAGGACGTGCATGCCATTGCCACGGAACTCCACGATGAAGTGGCCCGGCAGTCCGATCCCGACGGCATCCATGCCGGCCCTGGTTGCGACCGCGCAGTAGACGATCGAAAGCAGGATTGGAAGTCCACGGCGACGGTCGAGGACGTCGTCCATGAAGCTGCTTCGAGGTTGCTGATATTCATCCCCAATTGAACCGCGGAAGCCTTCGTCAACGAAAAGCACGGTATGGAGTGCCTCGAGGGCGAGTTCGTCCCTGTCTGCATTTCCCCGATGCGCCTTCGCCAGTTCAAACCGTCGGCGGACGCGCGCGCCGAGTTCGTCGAGACGCGCGAGATAGGCCGCGACATCAAGCCCAGGATGTTCCTCGGCAGCGATCCACAGGCACGCCTCGGCAACGTCGATGCGCGCGTCGGGCCGGGCGATCATCGCGGAAAATATACGCCGGGCCTCAATCGACTGGGGATCACGCGTCGAATGCGGTTCTTCGCGCTCACTCTCGGGCATCGCCACTCATCCAACCTTCTGGCAAATTACACGGCGTCGTTCTGTCAATCACGATACCCGCAAATCCCCGCGTGCGCCGCACTCGGGCAACACTTCAAACTCTGCCAACTTGGGTTTGGTGCGCTAAATGTCCGTACACCAAATGGTCGGGTCGCCACGACC
>SXGU01406865.1_pt1 | contig 15806 bp, 11 predicted proteins | sample 3174531 | NCBI WGS metagenome assembly SXGU01 (sample SAMN11356863, study PRJNA531348) | freshwater metagenome | isolation source: freshwater sample F1-140 | place: China: Fuxian Lake, Yuxi | collected 2017-12-25
CCACACCACAGTCGTCTTCGGCAGCAACATCCGCACCGAGCATGACCTCTTCAATTGCCCCACGCTCATCGCCGGCAGCGGTTCCGGCATCAAACTCGGCCACAACATCATCGCGCCGAAAGACACCCCGCTCTGCAACGCATGGCTCACCCTGCTCAAAGGCTCCGGCATCAACGCCGAGCGCCACGGCGACAGCACGGGGGTGCTGAAGGAGATCGTGGCGTAGCCCAACATCAGCCGCCTAGCTGGGGAAAAGTCGGGAAGTTGCGGATGTGGTCATACATACTCCCATGAATGCCATCCGACTCGCCCATGCCTGACCCACCCCCGCCGCTCTCCTCCGAGCGGCAGGAGGAGTTTGTGCGGTTGTTGAATGAGGCGCACGGGCTGCTGCTACGGTATGTGATGTCGCTGGTGGGGAACCGGCATGATGCGGAGGATGTGCTGCAACGAGCCAGCGTGGCGATGTGGCGGCGGTTTGCGACCTTCGAGCCTGAGACGGATTTCATCGCCTGGGCCACGACGGTGGCTTTTTATGAGACGCGGAACTTCCAGCGCGTCACGGGGCGCTGTCGGCTGGAGTTTGATGATGAGCTGATGCAAACCCTGGCCGCCGAGCGGGTGGAGCATGTGCGGCAGTGGCCGCGGCGCACGGAGGCGCTGGTGCATTGCGTGGAGAAGCTGGACGCCGCCAGCCGCGCGCTGGTGGAGGCCATTTACACCGAGGGCACGCCAGCCATCGAAGTCGCCCAGCAGCAGGGCTGCGCGCCCAAAACAATCTACAACAAACTCAACTTCATCCGCCGTGCGCTCGCCGAGTGCGTGCAGCGGCGGATGGCGGAGGCCGCGACATGAAAACAGATGCTCCACCCGAATGGCACCGGCTCTTCAATGCCGCGCTCAATGACGAACTCGACGACGCCAGTCGTGCGCAACTCGCCGTCGTGCTGAAAACCAGCGCCGAGGCCCGCCAGCTTTGGTTTCTGTATCAGGACAACGAATGCTCGCTGGCCGAACTGAAGCCGCGCGCGGCGACTGCCAAGGCCTCTCGCAGTGCGATTTCATGGCTCGCGTGGCGTCCGCTCACGGCGGCGGCGGCGGGGTTGGTGCTCGGGCTGTTCTGCGCATCGGTGGCTTGGGCGTATGTCGCGCCATCGTCGGGCAAAGTGATTGCGCTCATGCAGGAGAGCTTTGAGTCCGGGCCTTCGCCATTGGTGGTTGGTGTGCCGACCGGGCCGGGGAAGTGGAGTGGGGACTTCTCTGGGGTCGTGGGCGAGCTGGAGGGAGTGAAGCCGGCCAGCGGGAAGAAGATGTTGCGGTTCCTGCGGGGCGATTATGAGGGGCGGAGTATTCCTTCGAGTCATAGCAGTGATTTGTTCCGCTTGGTGGATGTGCGGCCTTATCAGCGGGAGTTAGTGGGTGGCGGGGCGGTGGTGCAATTGACGGCGGTTTTCAATGCGGTGTCGTTTTCGGAGGATGAGACCTTCAATGCCACGCTGACGCTGTTTGCGCTCGATGCGGGCTTGGTGGGCAATGAGATGGTGAAAGGAGATAATGTGCTCTCGACGGAATCGCTCGCGTTTTCGCGCAGCAGCAAGGTGGTGATGGATCGCGATCCGGCCACTTGGCAGAAGGTGAGCAATGAACTGCGACTGCCTGCGGGCACGGAGTTCCTGATGCTTCGGATCGGCATGTCGAATGACACGAAATCAAAGGACAAGCGGCGGGATAGTTTCGCGGGGCACTTTGCGGACAAGGTGCAGCTCGTCCTCGCGCGGCGGGCGGAGATTCCGGTGCCGTGAACAAAGGATCCTTTTGCGACTTATTGAATCACTGACGCTGGCATGACATCGAAGACTCCATTCTCAACACTCCTCACCATCGGCGTCGCCATGTTGTCGTGCGGCGGACAGCTCGTCGCTGCGGACTCGCCACATTTCGAAAAGGACATCCTGCCGGTGTTGTATCATCACTGTTTTGCCTGCCACAGCGAGAAGCAGGCGAAGCCGAAGGGCAAACTGCGCCTGGATTCGGCGGAGGCGATTCGCGGCAGCGATGTGGTCGTGCCGGGCAAGCCGGACGACAGCGAACTGTTGAATCGCGTGTCGCTGCCGCACACGGATGAGGATGTGATGCCGCCGCTGAAGGGTGGCGCGCAGCCTTTGAGCGACGCGGAGCGTGCGATGCTGCGGCAATGGATCGCGGATGGGGCGAAGTTGGACTCGTGGGTGAAGTTTGATCATCGCGATGCTCCATTGCCAACGCCCGCAGCTTCGCTTGCTCGCGCGGAGGTGCGGCAACTGAGTGCGGAGGTGCAGAAGCTCGTGGAGCGCTCCCACGCAGTGAAGGGCACGAAAACGAACGCTCCTGTGCGCGATGAGACATTCCTCCGCCGCGTGTATCTCGATGTCGTGGGCCGCATCCCGAGTCTGGAGGAGAGTGCGCGTTTTTTGGACAGCAAGAATGCGGACAAGCGCGCGAAGCTGATCGATGAACTGCTCCGCAGCGAAGGCTACGTGAGCCACATGTTCAACTGGAAGGCCGACCTTCTGCGCGTCAACTCGCGCGGGCTCTCGGGAGGTCAGCCGGGGAAGCTTTACGACGACTGGGTTAGGGACGCCATCCGCTCGCGCATGCCGTATGATGAGTTTGTGCGGCGGCTGCTCACCGCGAGTGGGCAGCTCTGGGAGAATGGCGCGGTCGGGTTTTATGTGCGCGACCTCGGGATGCCGCTGGATCACATGTCGAACATGACGCGCATTTTCCTCGGCACGCGGATGGAATGCGCGCAGTGCCACGACCATCCGCTGGAGCCGATCACGCAGAAGGATTTCTATCAGATGGTGGCATTCACCTTCGGCGTGAGCAATCTCGGCAGCCCCGGCGGTTACTCGAACGACAATGTGAAACAGTGGCCCGCGATCAAGGCCAAGCTGGCCGCCATGCCGAACGATAAGGCGCTGAGGGATAGCGTGAGCGGCACGATTGCGCCGATGAAACGGCTCACGCAGGACACGGACAAGCAACTGAAGTTTCCCGACACCTACGCCTACGACGCCGCGGTCCGGGGGAAGCCGGTGGAGCCGCGCACACTCTTCGGTGACGAGGTCGCCGTGGGCGATGGCGGGCGTCGCGCGGCCTTCGCCGAATGGATGACCTCGCCGCGCAATCCGCGTTTCGCGAAGAACATCGCCAACCGGCTCTGGAAGCGCGTGATGGGCGTGGGGCTGATCGAGCCCGTGGACAGCCTCTCGGCGCTGCCAAATCCGGAGCACGCGGAGCTGATGGAGTTCCTCACGCAGACGATCATCCGCCTCCGCTTCGATGAGCGGGCCTTCATGGCGGTGCTGTTGAATACGCGGCTGTATCAGAGTGAATCCGTGCGCGAGACGCCGGAGCCTGCGGCGGTATTTGCGATGCGCGGGCCGCAACTGCGGCGGCTGTCGGCGGAGCAGATTTGGGATTCGCATCTCGTCCTGCTCGCGAAGGACAGCGATGAACGCAAATCGACGTTTCGTCTGGAGGGCGTGCTCGACCCGCAGCGCCTCCGCAAGCTGACCCGGATGACTGCCGATGAACTCATCGCGCAGGCGCGAATCGATCAAGCCGAACACAAGCGGGGGCGGGAGCGCAGTCTGCGCCGCATGGAGCAGCAAAGGGAACTGGCTGCTGCCAAGGATCGTGGCGATGAAAAGGAAGTGCAGCGGCTGAAGGCATTGCACGCCAGGGAAAACAAGGAACTCGTCGGCTCCGGCATGAAGCCGATGGACTCGGAGTCCGATGATGAAGACGCGGCGAAGGAAACCGACCAGCGCTGGAAATCGCTGCCGTCCAGTTTCATTCGCGCCTCGGAGACGCCGTTGCCGCTGCCGCTCGGACACTTTCTGCGGCAGTTTGGTCAGTCGGATCGACGCGAGATCGATGCCTTCAATCGCGACCCGAACTCCACGCATTCGCTCGCACTGATGAATGGCGATTTGACCACCCGCGCGCTCGCCGACGATTCGTTTTTGCGTCGTCAGATCGCAGCGAGCAAGACGGCAGGCGAACAACGCACGCAGCTCATCTACCGCGCCATCCTCGTCCGCTCCGCGACGGCGGGGGAACTCACGGAGATGACCGCGCGGACAAAAAACAGCCCGACACCCGAGCAGGACATCATCTGGGCGCTGCTGAACTCGCCGGAGTTTCTTTTCAACCAATGACACCACTCTCAACCAATCCATGAACTCAATCCTCACAGACATCTGCCGACGCGCTTTTGTGGAGCGTTTTGCGAAAGCGGTTTTCGGCGTCAGTCTCCTGCCTGCGAGCGGTCTGCTGCATGCGGCGGAGACCAAAATCGGTGGCAAGGCGAAGAGCGTGATCTTCCTCTACATGCGCGGCGGGATTTCGCACATCGACACCTTCGACCCGAAGCCCGGAAAGCCCGAGATGGGCGGTGTGGAGGCCATCAAGACGAGCGCGGATGGCGTGCAGATTTCCGAATGGTTCCCGCGCATGGCGAAACAGATGCACCACGTCTCGCTCGTGCGCTCGATGACTTCCACGCAGGGCATCCACGACCGCGGCACCTACCTCGCGCACACGAGCTACTTCATGACGCCGACGATCACGCATCCATCGCTCGGATCGTGGGCGGTGAAGCTGCTCGGCTCGGCGAATGCCGTGCTGCCGGGCAACATCCTCATCAATGGCAGTCCGCAGCATCCGCGCAGTGGTTACATGCCCACGCACCTCGCGCCGCTGCCCATCGTCGATCCCGGTGTGGGTCTGCAAAACTCCGCGCTGCCGGCGAAAATCAGCGAGTCGGATTTCGCGCGTCGAACCGCGCTGGCGCAGGCCATGGGCAATCGTTTTGTGCAACAGACGCCGCATCGCGATGCCGCCGCGTATTTGAAAGTGCAGCAGGACGCCGCCTCGCTGATGAAGAGCGAGGACCTGAAGGTGTTCGACATTTCGCGGGAGGACAAAAAGACGCAGGCCGCCTACGGCACGCACACGTTTGGCAAAGGCTGCCTGCTCGCGCGGCGGCTGGTGGAGAGCGGCGTGCGCTTCATCGAGGTCGAGGACGCACACAATTGGGACACGCACAACGACCAGATTAAATCCATGGAGAACATGACGCCGACCACGGACCAGACCATGGCGGCGCTGCTCGACGATTTGCACCAGCGCGGTTTGCTCGCGAGCACGCTCGTCGTCATGGCCACCGAGTTTGGCCGCTCGCCGCAAATCAGCACCGTGACAGCCGGGCGAAACCATCACCCCGGCGTCTTCACCTGGTGGCTCGCCGGCGGGGGAATGAAAGGCGGCTACGTTCACGGCAAGTCCGACGAAATCGGCGAACGTGTCGCGGAGAAGCCCGTCACTATGCAGGACTGCAACGCCACCATCGCGCAGGCCATGGGCATTGATTTGCAACACATCGAGCACTCGCCTTCTGGTCGCCCCTTCACGGTGGCGGACAAGGGCAAAGCGGTGATGGAGGTGTTTGCGTGAAGCTTTGGCCGACCATGACCGCGAACACTCTCATCCTCGCTCTGCTGCTCACGGTCACTCGATTGTCCGCCGCGCCTGTGCCGCTTTTCGATGGCAAGACGTTCACCGGCTGGGAGGGCGACGTTGGCAGTGTCTGGCGTATCGAGAACGGCACCATGGTCGCAGGCTCGCTGGAGCGAAAGCAGGAAAAGAACAACTTCCTCGCCACGACGCGGAGTTACGCGGATTTCGAACTCACGCTGCGCTGGAAGCTGGAGGGTGCGGAGCGTTCCGCCAATGCCGGCGTGCAGTTTCGCTCGCAGCGAATCCCGAATCACCACGAGGTTTCCGGCTATCAGGCCGACATGGCTGTGCGCTACGACGGCTCGCTGTATGATGAGAGCCGCCGGAAGCGCATGCTGGCCGTGCCCGCGCCCGAAGTGCTCGCCAAGGCGCAAAAACCGCTCGGCGAATGGAACGAGCATCGCATCCGCTGCGAGGGGCCGCGCATTCAGATTTGGCTGAATGGGGTGCAGACCGTGGATTACACGGAGGACGATGCGTCCATCGCGCGGACGGGAATCATCGCGTTGCAGATTCACGGCGGCGGGCCGTCCATCGTGCGTTACAAGGACATCGCGATTGAGGAATTGGGCACGCCTATGAAGAAGGCGTCGGCGTTCAAGCTACTGCCAAAGGACACCATCGCCCTCGTCGGTGGCGCGAACTTCGAGCGCACGCGCTTCCATGCCTTTCTGCAAACGCAATTGCTCGCCGCACCGGAGGCGAAGTCGCTGCGGGTGCGCAATCTCGCGTGGGAGGGCGACACCGTGTTTGAGCAGTGGCGCGATGTGAACTTCCCCGGCATCGCACAGCAGCTAGAGCAAGTGGGCGCGACCGTGGTGCTGGTTCAGTTTGGCCAGATGGAATCGCTCGGCGGCGCGGAGAAGCTGCCGGACTTCGTGCAGGCCTATGAGAAGCTGCTCACGTCGATCGAGCACGCATCGCGGCGCATCGTGCTCGTGTCGCCGATGCCGTTCGAGAATCCGCGGCGCGCACGGATGGCGGACCTCACGCGGCACAATGCGGATGCACGGCGCTATGCGGATGCCGTGCGTGACATCGCCACTCGGCGCGGGCTGGCATTCATCGATCTCTTCACGCCGCTCGCAGCGCTGCCGCAGGATGCGCCGAGGCTCACGGACAATGGCCTGCATCTCAACGAGCGCGGGCATGAAGTCGTCGCGGATGAAATCGTGCGTCAACTCGGCCTCACGGCGAATCCGGTGACCTCGCACGAGCGTCTGCGCACCGCCGCGATGGAGTTTGAGCGGCTGTGGTTTGATTCGTGGCGGCCGATGAACTGGGACTTCCTGCACGGTGCGCACACCATGGTGCCTTTCAGCCGGAGCTGGAAGGATGGCGAGCAGCGCATCTTCCCCGACGAGATGAAGGAGTTCATGCCCATCCTCGATGCCGCCGAGGCCAACATCGCGCGGGCACTCGCGGGCGAGGAGCTGAAGCCCATCCAGCCGCAAAGCAGCAGCATCACCACGGAAGCGCCTTCGGTGAAAGCGCAGACGCCGGAGGAAGAACTCGCGTCACTCGAGGTGCATCCTGACTACGCGGTGAACTTGTTTGCGTCGGAGCGGGATGGCATCGGCAAAGTGGTGCAAATACGCTGGGACGAACGCGGGCGTTTGTGGGCGCTGTGCATCCCCGATTATCCGCAGGTGAAGCCAGGTGCGCGGCCACGGAACAAGCTCATCATTTGCGAGGATACGAATCACGACGGACGCGCGGACAAGTTCACCACGTTCGCCGACGAGCTGGAGATGCCGCTCGGCTTTGAGCTGGGCGATGGCGGCGCGTATCTCGCCGCGAGCACCGCGCTCTGGCATTTGCGCGACACCACCGGCGGCGACCATGCCAATGTGAGGCGGCTCGTGCTCGGCGGCTTCGGCACGGGGGACACGCATCAGACCATCAACTCGCTCAGCTGGGGCTTCGGCGGCGAGCTGTGGTTCACGCAGGGGAATGCCATCTTCTCGCGCGTGGAGACGCCCTCGGGCATCGAGCGCCACGACCGCGCGGGCCTGTGGCGGCTGCGACCGCGCACCGGCCAGCTCGATACGTTCTTCAACAGCTCCACTGCCGGCGCGAACAACTGGGGCATCCTCACCGATGACTTCGGCCAGGTTTTCCACAAAGAAGGCGCGGGCAATGGCGGTTACTACTCCGTGCCTGGTCTCGTGCGCACCGCCCAGCCGGTGAACTCGAAAGCGCTGAACTTGTTCGTCTCGCGCGCGGCGAAAACGGTGGGCTTTGACCTCATCCGCACGCGTCATTTTCCTGACGAACTGCAAGGCGCGGTCATCATCGGCGGCGTGTATGAAAACACGCTGCAGCTTCATCAGTTTGGCTTCAAAGACGGTGCCTTCTGGAGCCAGCAGGACGTGAACATCATCCAGACGAAGAACAAAGCTTTCCGCCCCTGCGATGTGCGGCTCGGGCCGGATGGCGCGGTGTATTTTGCGGATTGGTATAACCTCATCGTCGGTCACTACCAGGCCTCGTATCGTCATCCCGACCGCGACCTCGTGCATGGCCGCATCTGGCGTGTGGTGCACAAAGACCGCCCGCTCGTGCAGCCCGCATCACTCGCGGGCGCGAAACTCACGGCGCTGTTCGAGCAACTCGATTCACCCGAGCGCTGGGCCAAGTATCAGGCCAAGCGGCTCCTCTTTGACCGCGACACGGCGGAGGTCTGCGCAGCACTCGATGAGTGGATTTCAAAACTCAAGACCGGCGATGCAAAGGACGACTACCGCCGCCTGCAAGCCCTCGCCATTTACGAAGCCCACGAGACACCGCGCCCCGCCCTGCTGAAATCGCTGCTGCGCTCGCCCGATGCCCGCATCCGCGCCTACGCCACCCGCACGCTCTCGACGTGGGCACGCGCTGGCGGATTGCCCGATGCGCTCGCGCTACTGGCACCGCAAGCCACCGATGACGACTCCATCGTGCGCCTCGAAGCCATCGTCGCCGCCAGCTATGTGCCGGATGCACGCGCCATCACCGTGGCCGTGCGTGCCTTGGACAAAACCTTTGGCCCCTACCATCAGCACGCGCTCATCAAGACCCTGCACGCCACGCGACCCCTCTGGTCCGCCGCGCTCGCCGATGACACGCTGCGCTTCGACAAAGACGAGCACCTGCTCTTTGCCCTGCAAAATGGCGGCATCGACCATGCGGGCAAACTCATGCGCGGGCACATCGAGCGCAGCCGCGACACCGCCGCACAGACCGCGTGGCTGAAAGCCCTCGCGGCCATCGGCAAGGCGGACGACCTCCGCTTCGTCTTCGAGCGAGCAGGCAGCAACGCCGACGTGCTCCAGGCGCTCGCCGATTCGCCAACCTCACGCAAACATCGCCTGAGTGACACCCAGCCCGCGCTTGAACCGCTCATCAGCGGCAAGGAGGAAGCCCTGCGTCTCCAAGCCGTGCGCCTCGCGGGCGTGTGGAAAGTGACGCCGCTCGCCGACCGCATCCGCGCCATCGCCGCCGATGACGCGATTCCTTTGCCCCTGCGCAAAGCCGCGCTCACCGCGATGGGCGACCTCTCCGGCGCGGCGGCCGTGCCCGAGCTGCTCAAGGCCCTGCAAAGCGCCAAATCCGCCGATGTGCAAAGCGTGGCGCTCGATGCGCTCATCGCGGCGAGTCCGGTGGCCGCCGCGCAGGAGGTGCTGGCCAGCATTCGCACCGCCCGACAGCCGCAAGACGTCACCACCATGCTCAAAGCCATTCTTTCGAGCACCGAAGGCAGCGGAGCCTTCGGACGGGCGCTCATGGATCCCAAGGCAGCGGAAAGCCGCATCGTCGCGCCCGCGATGGGCATCATCGCGCCCGACAAAGCGCGCCTCACGCTGCAAGCGCTCAATCTCATCGGCCTCACCGACCGCAAGATTTCCTCCCTGCTCATGGCGCTCGCCGGCATCGACTCCACCCTGCCCACCTACACCACGGAATACGTGAGGCTCATCGTCAAGCGTGCCCAAACCGAAGGCAACGCCGTGGAGGGCCGCAAAGTCTTCGAGCAAACCGGCTGCATCGCCTGCCACGCGGTGAACAACATCGGCGGCAAAATCGGCCCCGACCTCTCCGCGCTCAGTCGCGGCCTGCCCATTGATATGATTGTCACCGAGACCATCTGGCCCGCCCTCAACGTGAAGGAAGGCTACGAAGCCGCCACCGCCACGATGAAGGACGGCAGCGTCATCACCGGCTTCAAACAGACCGACACCGCCGACACCATCGCCATCCGCGACATGACCACCGGCGAGGTGAAAACCATCCCGCACGCCGACACCACGAAAATCCAAACCGGCGGCACCGTCATGCCCGACGGCCTCACCGCCACCCTGACCGAGCAACAGCTCGCGCATTTGATTCGGTATCTGTCGGAGCTGGGGAAATGAAAGTCATGAAACAAGGCATCACACTCGTAGCTCTGCACGGGCCCGAGCCGCGATGCTTCCTCCCCCGAACATCGACCGGATGATTGCGAGCGTTCCAACAGAACAAAACATTGCACGTTAAGCAATGTTTTGTAGAGTCCAGCCATGCAACCATTCCGGCAACTCGATCAAGCTCTCCGCACGCTGGCGGACCGGGAGCATTGTGTGTTTGCGCCGTCGGACCTGGCGGCGGCGGTGCCGGAGTGCGGGCAGTTGGCGGTGTTGCTGTCGCGAGCGACCAAGGCGGGGCTGTTGAAGCGGGTTTGCCGGGGCATTTACCTTTATCCCGTGCCGGACTATCCGGCGGGCAGTGTGCTTTTTCATGCGGCGGCGCGGCTGCGGGCGGGGGAGTTCAACTACATCAGCCTGGAGACGGTGCTGAGTGATGCGGGCGTGATCTCGCAGGTGCCGATGAACTGGATCAGCCTCATGACCTCCGGGCGCAGTCATGTGGTGGACTGCGGGGACTATGGGCGCATCGAGTTCGTGCATACGGCCCAGCGACCTGACGATGTGAGCGCTGAGCTGACCTATGACCCGGAGCGGCATCTCTGGCGTGCCTCGGTGCGGCAGGCGCTGCGCGATATGAGGGCCACGCGCCGCAGCATGGAACTCGTGGACGAGGAGGTGGCGAGTGAGCTTGTTTGACCAACTCGTGAACGAAGCGCTGCGTTCCCGCGCGGAGCTGACTTCCCTGCGGCCAGTCGTGGAGAAGGAACTGCTGCATCACGACATCCTCCGCGAGATGAGCGAGGCGGGTTTGCTCACCGGACTCACCTTCATCGGCGGCACCTGCTTGCGAGCCTGCTATGGCTCCGCCCGGCTCAGCGAGGACCTCGACTTCACGGGCGGCATCCATTTCAAAAAGAGCGCCCTGGCCGAACTCGCCCGCGTGCTGGTGGAGCGACTGCAAACTCGCTACGCATTGCCCGTGAGCGTCAGCGAGCCAGTCAAAACCGGCGGCAAGGTGTCCACCTGGAAGCTGACCATCGAGACACGTCCCGGCCTGCGACATCTGCCCGCGCAGCGCATCCATCTCGACATCTGCGCCATCCCCAGCCACGACCCGCGCCCGATGATGCTGCGCAATCTCTATGGCATCGACCTCGGCACTTCGGGCCTCATTCTCCAAGCGCAGAGCCGCGAGGAAATCCTGGCCGACAAGATTATCGCGCTCGCCTTTCGGGAGAACCGCATCAAGAACCGCGATCTCTGGGACATCGCCTGGCTCACGCAGCAGGGCATCGAGATCCCCGCCAAACTCATCCCTTTGAAAATCCGCGATCACCAGCGTGAAGACGCTGAGTTTGTGACCCTACTCACCGAACGAACCGCAGCCCTCCAAACACAGCCCGCCATGCGCGAGGACTTCATGAAGGAAATGCGCCGTTTTCTGCCCGCCGCCACCGTCCGCGATACGATCGAGAAAGAAGCGTATTGGAGTTATCTGGCCGACCTCGTGAATGACCTAGCAAAGAAAGCGATGGCACCTTTAAAATAGCGAATGATGTCCCAAGCCACGCCAATGAATCATACCTTGGTGGGTCGCACCCATGAAAAACACCCTGATTCTCACCGACAAAAAGATGGATGACAAAAACATGAACACCCGAAGCCCATTTTTCTGCCGCCCATCTTTTTGCCGGCTCATCCTCACCGCCCTGCTGCTCGCGCCGCTGGCCACGCTGGCTGCCGATGCTCCCGCCAAGCGTCCGCTGCTGCTGGCGAATTACTATTGCTGGTATCACGACGGCCAGCATCCCAAACGGCCGTTCCTGCACTGGACGTATCCATCGTCCGAAACCAACGCGCTGGCCAAGCAGGCGCAGAAGCCTGGCGAGCCGCCGCCGAACAGCGTTTTCCGTCCGCTCGCGGGCTTCTACGACAGCGCCGATCCGAAGGTCGCCGAATGGCATGTGCAGTTGGCGAAGGCGGCGGGCATTGACGCCTTTCTCGTGGACTGGTGGGACACGCACAACGCCCTCGATCAAAACGTGGATCGCGGCATCGTGGCTGCGGCGCAGAAACACGGGTTCAAATTCGCACTGCTCGACGAACGCGCGCAGTTTCACCAGAAGTTCGAAGACTACCAGGCGATGCTGGCGAGAGGATTGAAGCGCTACAAAGACCACCCGGCCTACCTCCGGATTGATGGGCGTCCGGTGGTGTATCTCTATCAGGTCGCGACGAAGCCAGGGCTGACGGCAGCAGAGTTTCTGAAGCTGAAGAAACACGTCGAGGGCGAGGTGGGTGCCGTCTATTGGATCGTGGACAAGATTGCGCACGATGCCAAAGCGGCCAACGCCAGCGACCTCGCCCGCGAAAAGCGCATCCCTGCCGACTGGCTCGCCACGCCGGGCGTGGACAGCTTTGCGTTCTACAGCACGTTCTCGAACTTCCGGGCGCACGACTACGACGCGCTCGCCGGCAAATACCGCTACCTGACCAAGCTCGCCCACGATGCAGGCAAGAAGATGCTCCTGCCGGTCCACCCCGGCCACGACAACTCCCACTTCGTGGACAAACCCTACGTGATGCCGCGACGCGACGGCCAGACCCTGCGCGATTACCTCCGCGCCGCCACCGACGCCGGGGCCGACTACATCATGGTCACGAGTTGGAACGAATGGCCCGAGTCCACGGTGATCGAGCCATCGTCGTCCTGGTCTGATCCTTACCAATACCTGAAGATTCTGGCGGAGTGGAAAGGCGTGACTTTTAAGCCTGCACCACTTTCCAAATAGGCACAGCAACGACCATGAAGCACGCCATCGCACTCTTTACCGCACTGCTGCTCGCCAGCATCGCTCACGGCCATGAACCCGCGGCCCCTACGCCCAAGGGCACCGGACTCAAAGTGCTGGTCTATTCCAACACCGGCTACTACCGCCATCCAGAGACGCCGAAGATCAATCGCTGGCTCGTGCTCCTTGGACACGAAAACGGCTTCGAGGTGGATGTGACGGAGCATTGGAAAGACATGCGGGCCCAGGAACTCAGCCGCTACGACGTGCTCGTGCTGAACAACGCCAACGAACTCGACAAGGTGCTGCCCGAAGAGCAGCGCAAAGCGGTGGAGCAATGGTTTACGAGCGGGAAGAAAGGCATCGTCGGCCTGCACGCCGCGCTGGTGCATCAGACGAAGTGGCCGTGGCTGAATGCGCTCGGTGGTTGCGACTTCAATAGCGACTCCGACTACGCCAAAGCCAAAGTCATCGTGGACCCCGCCGCCAAGAATCATCCGGCCGTCAAAGGCCAGCCCGCCGAGTTCTGGATCGAGGCCGACTGGACCAATCACGACCGCCCCGTCACCGGCCAGCCCGGCTTCAACGTGCTCCTGCGCGTGGATGAGACCACCTACACGCCCGTGCGCGACTATTTCAAAACTCGCGGCGGCAAGCCCATGGGCGCGGACCATCCCATCGCCTGGACGCACGAGCCCGCGACTGGCGGTCGGTTCTTCTACACCGAGTTCGGCCACGATCTACGCTCGCTGGGAACTCCCTTCGCACGGCAACATATTCTCGAAGCCATCAAATGGGCGGCCGGCACCGACGTGCCCCGCGCCGTGCGGGTTCGGTAAACCCACCTGCAACTGAAACTGATTCTAAACATGCAAACCCGTCCCCTCGGAAAAAACGGCCTCCAACTTCCCATCCTCAGCTTCGGCGCATCATCTCTCGGCGCGGAATTTCGCAGCGTGAAGCTCGACGAAGCGCTCGCCAGCGTCCGCGTCGCGCTCGATTGCGGGCTGAACTTCATCGACACCTCGCCGTTCTACGGGCGCGGGATGAGCGAGGTGCTGCTCGGCATCGCGCTTAAGGGCGTGCCGCGCGACAGCTACACCCTCTGCACCAAGCTGGGCCGTTACGACCTCCCGCACTTCGACTTCTCCGCGAAACGCGTCGCCGAGAGCGTGGACGTGAGCCTGCACCGACTGGGCACCGATCATCTCGACATCGTGCTCTGCCACGACATCGAGTTCGTGCCGATGCAGCAGATCGTGGATGAGACCATACCGGCGCTGCGCAAGATTCAACACGCCGGCAAGGTGCGCTTCATCGGCTTCAGCGGTTATCCGATGAAGATTTTCAAGTTCATCCTCGACCAGACCAGCGTGGACTGCGTCCTGAGCTACAACCAATACACGCTCCAGAACACGCGCTTCGCCGATGAGATCGTGCCGTATCTCAAGGCCAAGGGCGTGGGCGTGATGAACGCCGGGCCTTTCAGCGCGCGCCTGCTCACCAACGCTCCCCTGCCCGCCTGGCTCAAGGAACCGGAGAACGTGAAAGCCGCCGCGCGCGCCGCCGCCGCGCATTGCGCCAGCAGGGGCGTGGACATCGCCAAGCTCGCTTTGCAATTCAGCCTCGCGAATCCCGACATCACCACGACCGTGACCGGCAGCGCGAACCCGAACAACATCCGCAACTGGGCCAAGTGGGCCGCCGAGCCGCTCGATCAGCAGTTGCTCGCCGAGGTGCAGGCCATCTTCGCGCCGGTGAAGAACCTCGGGCACAAAGAAGGCCTGCTCGAAAATAACTAAACTACCATGCGCCACCTCCTCGTTCTCCCACTCCTCGCGCTCACGCTCGCCGCGCAGGAGCCCACACCGCCTGCCAAGCCCGATGCGAAGCGCGACGCCGCGGGCACTGTCACACTCACCTCCGCCACGCCGGGAGTCGTCATCCGCTACTCGATTGATGGCTCTGACCCGGGGCCGAAGGGCGGGCCTTACCTCGCGCCCATTGTCTTGCCAGCGGGCGGCACGGTGAAGGCGCGCGCTTACACCGAGGACCGCAAGGTGAAGAGTGATTTGTTCGAGGCGAAGTTTGACGCCGTCTTCGGTGCGAAGCCGCGTCCTACCACGCTCGTTCCTTGCACGCAGGACCGCGATTTCCCTATCTACGACTGGGCCAAGCGCCACGCCGCCGTGACGAAGATTACCGCCGACCGCAAGGCATCGCTCGTCTTCATCGGCGACTCCATCACGCAGATGTTCGGCGGCGAGCCGCATGACCGCTCACAGCCCGGCAAGGACGTGTGGGAAAAGTTCTACGCCAAGCGCAGCGTCGCGAACCTCGGCTTCGGCTACGACTACTTGGAGAACACCCTCTGGCGCTTACGGCACGGCGAGCTGGATGGCGCGAAGGCCAAGGTCGTTGTCATGCACATCGGCACGAACAACGCCGGCAAGAATACGCCGGAGGAAATCGCCGCCAGTGTCCGCGCGCTGCTCGACGAGATTCACCAGCGCCAGCCGCAGGCGCACGTCATCCTCATGGCAATCTTCCCGCGCGGCCCCAAGCCCGACGCTATGCGCGCCAAGCTCGACACGACGAATAAGCTCCTCGCCCAGTTCGCCGCGCCGGACAAAGTCACCTTCCTCGACATCGGCGCGAAGTTCCTCCAGCCCGACGGCTCCATCACCCGCGAAGTGATGGGCGACTACCTGCACCCCAGCGCCAAGGGCTACGAGATTTGGGCTGAATCCATCGAACCCCTGCTGGTGAAGCTGCTTGGTGAGACGAAGTAGTCGTCTCCCTGCTTGCGCGGGCTTGGCGCGTGGGGTGACACTGGGCCGTTCTAAAACCGCCTGTTGGGCTCTGTGCCAATGAAACTGCTCACTTCACTCACTCTCGTTTTCGCCGCGCTCCTTTCCGCCTCCGCCGCGCCCGTCCCGCTCTTCGATGGCAAGTCGTTCGCCGGGTGGGAGGGCGACACCAATAAGGTCTGGCGCATCCGCGAGGGCGTCATCGTCGGCGGGTCGCTGGAGGGGAATCCGCGCAATGAGTTCCTCGCCACGCG
>SXGU01491683.1_pt1 | contig 15805 bp, 11 predicted proteins | sample 3174531 | NCBI WGS metagenome assembly SXGU01 (sample SAMN11356863, study PRJNA531348) | freshwater metagenome | isolation source: freshwater sample F1-140 | place: China: Fuxian Lake, Yuxi | collected 2017-12-25
GCAGGTCGCCATCGGTGAAGCTGCCGCTGACCTTGCCTGCGGCATCGAGCACCACCACCATGCCCATGCCGCCCTGGGTCATTGCCGCCAGCGCGACCGGCACCATGGCGCTTTCGGGCAGCGTGGGCAGAGCCGTGTTCATGACGTCGCCGACGTGCGTCAGCAGCTTGCGCCCCAACGCGCCGCCTGGGTGCGAGCGGGCGAAGTCCTCCGCACCGAAGCCGCGCGCATCGAGCAGGGCGACGGCCAGCGCATCGCCCACAGCCAGAGCGGCAGTGGTGCTGGCGGTGGGGGCGAGGTTGAGAGGGCAGGCCTCCTGGTCCACGCGGGCGTCGAGGTGGATGTCGGCTTCGTGGGCCAGCGACGAGGACTCGTTGCCGGTGATGGCGATCAGCTTGCCGCCGAGGCGCTTGACCAGCGGCACGATGGTCAGCAGTTCGTCGTTCTCGCCCGAGTTCGATATTGCGATCATGACGTCATCGCGGGTGATCATGCCGAGCTCGCCATGTATGGCTTCCGCCGCATGCACGAAATAGGCCGGCGTGCCGGTGCTGGCAAAGGTCGCAGCCAACTTGCGTGCGATGTGCCCGGACTTGCCTATGCCGCTGACCACGACCCGGCCGCGACTGCCGAGGATCATCGCCACGGCGGCGCTGAAGGCGCCGTCCAATCGGCGGCCGAGCGCGGCCACCGCGGCAGCCTCAATCTCCAGTACCTGGCGACCCATGGCTACGGCACGATCCGCGTCGCTGGCGGCGGCGCACGGGGGAACGGCTTGGTTCATCTCGGGCTGGCGTTTATGATGGAGCCAAATTATAGCAACCGCCACCGCGGCCCCCCTTTCGCCTGTCCTCGACGATGACCGCCCGATGACCGACACACTGCCGCTGATCCTGTTGTTGCTGGCCGCCGCGGTCGTGGTCGTGGCCGTGTTCCGCACGCTCGGCCTGCCGCCGATCCTCGGTTATCTGCTGGTCGGCGCCGCGCTCGGGCCGCATGCCGCGGGCTGGGTGCCGGATACCGCCGAGACCCGCCACCTCGCCGAGTTCGGCGTGGTCTTCCTGATGTTCAGCATCGGACTCGAGTTCTCGCTGGCGCGGCTCTACTCGATGAAGCGCATCGTCTTCGGCCTGGGTGCCGCCCAGGTCATCGTCAGCACCCTGATCGCCACGCTGCTGGCGCGCCTCTTGGGCATCCCCTGGCTGGCGGGCTTGGCGCTGGGCGGGGCATTGGCGATGTCGTCGACCGCGATGCTCTCCAAGCTCCTGACCGAGCGCGGCGAACTCGATGCGCCGCACGGCCGCGAGGTGATTGGCGTGCTGCTGTTCCAGGACATTGCCGTGGTGCCGCTGCTGGTGATGATCCCGGCGTTTTCGCAGCCGGTGGAGGCGATGGCCGAAGCGCTGGCCTGGGCGGCGGCCAAGGCGGTCGTGCTGCTGATCCTGGTTCTGGTGATCGGCCAGCGCCTGCTTTCGGCCTGGTTCTACATCGTGGCGCGGCGCAAGTCGGCCGAGCTCTTCATGCTCAACGTGCTGCTGATCACCCTGGGCCTGGCCTGGCTTACCGAGCTGGCCGGGCTGTCGCTGGCGCTGGGCGCCTTTACCGCCGGCATGCTGATCGGCGAAACCGAGTACCGCTATCAAGTGGAGGAGGACATCAAGCCCTTCCGCGACGTGCTCCTCGGGCTGTTCTTCGTCGCCATCGGCATGCGCCTGGACGTGCCGCAGATCTTCGCCCAGTGGTGGCTGGTGGGCGCCCTCCTGATCGCCCTGCTGGTGTTCAAGCTGACCGTGGTCGGCATCGCCTCGCGTCTGCTCGGCAGCGCCCCGGGAACGGCCTTGCGCAGCGGCCTGTGGCTGTGCGCCGGCGGCGAGTTCGGCTTCGTCATCCTGGCCCGCAGCAGCGATGTCAAACTGCTCGGCGCCGAGGTGCTGCAACCGCTGCTGGCAGCCATGGTGCTGTCGCTGATGCTGGCACCCCTGATCGTCCATTTCTCCGAGCGCCTGGTGTTCCGCTTCGTCGCCTCGGAATGGCTGCTGCGCTCGATGCAGCTGACCCAGCTCGCGGCGCAGTCGCTGGCCAGCGACAAGCACGCCATCCTCTGCGGCTATGGGCGCACCGGCCAGCACCTGGCCCGCTTCCTCGAGGCCGAGGGGATTTCCTACATGGCGCTCGACCTCGATCCGGAGCGCGTGCGCGAGGCCAGCGTCGCCGCCGAGGCGGTGTCCTTCGGCGACGCGGCAAAGAAGGAGACCCTGTTGGCCGCCGGCCTGTCGCGCGCACGCGTGGTGGTGGTCACCTTCGCCGACATCGATGCCGCCTTGCGTGTGATCCACCGCGTGCGCGAACTGCGTCCCGATGTCGCCGTCGTTGCCCGCGCCCGCGACCAGGACGACATCGAGAAACTCTATGCCGCCGGGGCCGCCGAGGTGGTGCCCGAGGCGCTCGAGTCCAGCGTCATGCTGGCGACCCACGCCCTGGCGCTGTCGGGCATTCCGATGCACAAGGTGATCAAGCGCCTGCGCGAGATGCGCGAGCATCACTATGCCCTGCTGCGCGGCTTCTTCCACGGCGCCACCGATGCCGGCGCCCACCTTGCCGATGCCGACCAGCCGCGCCTGCATGCGGTGACGCTGACGCCCGGCGCGTGGGCCATCGGGCGCGTTGTCGGCCAAATCGACTTGGCGAAAGTTGGCGCTGACGCCACGGCGATCCGCCGCCGCACGCAGCGCGCGCTGAAGATCGACCCCGCCCTGCAACTGATCGAGGGCGACGTCGTGGTACTGATCGGAACGGCGGCGGCGGTGAACGCCGGCGAGGAGCGCCTGCTGCGCGGCAAGTGAGGGCCGTTGCCGCACCTATCAGCGCCGCATCACGGGTGCCAGCCAGGCGCGGTCCTCCCTGACGAAATAGTGTGGCGGAAAGCCGCCCAGTGCCTGCGGCGCCGTGATGCGCGTATCGGCCGGCCAAGGCTTGCCGAGGACAGCGCGGTGGATTTCCTGCAACGGAGTTACCGCGCCCAGGGCGAAGAGGCATAACAGCGCGCCCCTCCAAACCCGTGCTTGCCCGTCGGCGCCGGCCGGTGCCAGCAGCGCTTCCGCAATCACCAGCCAGAGGATGGCAAGCGCCGGAATTGACGCGCGCATCAGCAGGTCGTTGTTGGGGCCGAACTGTAGCCAGGGCAGCAGCAGTAGGGTGGCGGCCGTGGCGAGTGTCAGCGGCGAGCGCTCGCGACGGATCAGGAAAACGCAGAAGACAGCGGCTTCGAGGACCACGAACAGCAGCGTATTGGTAACGCCAGGCGCCTGTTGCAACACGGCCGCGCTTGGGGTCAGTGCGGTCGCCCCGGTCTGGCTGCCGAACAGGCCCTGCAACAGGTAGGCAGCGACCAGCGCGCCAGGCAGCGCGACCAGGCCGAGGGATTTCAGCAGTGTTGGAGCATCGTGCAGCAGCGCGCGCCCATGCTTGGCCGCGGCGGCGAGCGCCAGCGGCAGCAGGCCGACGGCCACCAGCGGCGACCAGAGCATCAGCGGCAGGAAGAGCGTCGGCAGCCGTGCCAGGAAGTCCGGGTGGTCACGGAAGCGCCATAGCCACGCCCCCGCGATCCAGCCCGCCAGGCCGTGGTTGGGCACCCAGAACAGCAGCGTCGCGTTCGACGAGTATTGCAGGCCGCCGGCCCACCATTCGATGTGCTGGGTCGGCCACGGCAGGCTGCCGGCGCGCAGCCACAGGCCGAGCACGTCGAGCCCGCTGATGAAGGCGAAGACGAGTGCAAGCGCCAGCTTGTGGCGGCGGCTGCCGCTGAAGGTGGCGCAGAAGAACAGGGCAAGGCCGAGCCAAGTCCAGCCCAGCAGCAGGCTGTCCGCCGCGGCAAGGCTGGTTGCGTTTGCCAGCAGGGCCGGCGGCAGGTAGTAGGCCAGCGGCGCGCGCAGGAGGTGGACTGCGTCGCCCGCGGCATAGCGGGGTGGCCAGGGTTCTACCACCAGGTCGCGCAGCACCGCAAAGCGCGGCACCCAGTCGATGCCATTGGCGTGAAAGAGGTGGCCGGCGCCGCTCAGCGCGGCCCATGCCGCCGCCAGCAGGGCGAGTAGCGCGTAGTCGCCCCAGGGCGGCGAGCCCGCCCTGGCCGGCGGCCGCGGCAGGAATTGCCAGGCCGCCGCGAGCGCCAGCGCCGCCAGCGGCAAGCCGAGCGCGGGCAGGAAAAAGCCGAGCAGGAATATCGGCAGCGGCAGCACGAGGTAGGCCCACAGCGCGGTATCGACGGCGCTCCAGGCGCCGCGGTACTCAGGGCTTGCCGGCGCCGTCTTCGTGATAATCGTCATCGATGTTGACCGCCCAGATCGCCTCCTTGTCCCGGCTGCCGGCGAGGATGGCCTCGACCGCCCGCTTGGCGGTCAGCATGGAATGGTCCTGGTTGTTGTAGCGGTGCATGCCGTTGCGCCCGACCAGCCAGAGGTTGTCCACGCCGTCGAGCCAGGCGCGCAAGCGCGGGAAGTCGGCATAGGCGCCGAAGTAGCCGGGATAGGTCTTGGGTACGCGCAGCACGGTGCCGTCGAGCACGTCGGCGCGATCGATCATGCCGATCTTTTCGAGCTCGCCGGCGGCAAAGTCGATCATCGTCCGCTCGTCCATGGACCACAGGTCGTCGCCCTCGGCGCAGAAGTATTCCAGCCCCAGCCAGATCCTGTCGGGTCCGGTGACGAGGTCCGGACTCCAGTTGTTGAAGATCTGCAGGCGGCCGATGCGCACGCCGGGTTCCTGAATGTAGATCCAGTTGTCGGGCGGCATGTGGTCGGCGCGAGTGCTGTTGGACTGCGGGTTGTCGCGCATCTTTGTCAGCAGCAGGCCGACGGTGATGAAGTCGCGATAGGGCAGGGCGGCGGCGATGGCGCCGATCTCGGGCGGCGCCGGCGGGCCGAGTCCGGCGACGAGGTCCTTGATCGGCATGGTCGAGATCACGTGGCTGGCCTCGTACTCGCGGATCCGCCCGTCTGCGTCTCGCGCCAGCACCGCAAGCACGCGCTGTTCGGCATGGCGGATCCCCGCAACCTGCTGGCCGAAGTGCAACTCGCCACCGCCGGCGACGACGCGCCGCGCGACTTCCTGCCACATCTGCCCCGGCCCAAGGCGCGGATAGAGGAACTGTTCGACCAGGCTGGTGTTGCGCGCCGGCGCTTCGCGGCCCAGGCCCAGTTGCCGCGCCAGTGCGTGGCGCAGGGCCTTCAACACCGAAAGCCCCTTGATCCGCTGTGCCCCCCAGGCCGCTTCAATTTGCGCGCAAGGCACGCCCCAGACCTTCTCGGTGTAGTCGCGGAAGAAGGTCCGGTACAGCTCGGCGCCGAAGCGATTGACGAGGAAATCTTCCAGCGAAACCTCCGGCCGGCGCGGAAACAGGCTTGCGCGCAGGTAGCTGGCGCCGATCCGCAGCAGGCGCACGGGGCCGAGGTTCTTCAGCGTCGCGGCATTCAGCGTGATCGGGTAGTCGAAGTAGCGGCCGAGGAAATAGATCCTCGACAGGCGTCGGCGCAGCAGCAGGGTGCGTCCGTCGGGCGGAATCGCCGTGCTGTCAGCGCCGACTCTTCGTTCCTGGCCACGATAGGCAATGCGCGATTCGGGCTGGTCGGCGGCGATGGGCAGGATTTCGCGCCACCAGTCCATCACCCAGTCCGACCGGGAAAAGAAGCGGTGGCCGCCGATGTCCATGCGACAGCCCTTGTATTCGACGGTGCGCGAAAGGCCGCCCACCGTGTCGGATGCTTCCAGCACAATGGGCTGCAGGCGGCCGTCGCGCACGAGCTCCAGCGCGGCGGTAAGGCCGGCGGGGCCGGCGCCGATGATGACGACCTTGGGTTTCATGCGCTTAGGGATGGGCCGATTTCCGCGCAGTGTAGTGGAAGGCGAGTGGCGGGTCGGGGCTCAGGTCACGGCAGCGGTGGAGTTGCCAGGGCGCTTTGCGAAGCGGATCGAACCACTCGGGCGCGGGCGCCCCTTCGATCGGATGGGCGAGGACCACGACATCGAGGGCTGGGTCGGCGCAGAGTTCGCGCACGGCCGCAAGGCGTTCGGACGCCGATGCCGGCGCGGCCACGCGCGTTTCGAACTGCGCCAGCCGGGCTAGCCGCTGCGCCGTCGCCATCGCCGCCGGGCGCGAGAACAGCGTGCTGGCGCCCTGCTCCTTCGAGGCATAGCCGCTTTGGCGCAGCAGGAACCAGGTGGGCGGCAGGTTGTTCTGCCAATACACGGTTTGATCGCGGGCGATGCTGTTGCCAAAGGGGCGCGCGGTGCTGTCGCTGAAAAGATGTCGCTGCAGCGGATCGTCGGCCCGATACCAGCCCGCCGCGGCGACACCGAGGACCAGCAACGCGCTCGCCAGCGCCGCGCCGGCACTGCGCGCGTGCAGCCACAGCAGCAGCGCCAGCGCCAGCGGCAGCAGCAGGGCCAGCGGTCCCTGGAAGAAGGCGGCGAGGTCGCCGCGCGGCAGCAGGCTTGCCGGATCCGTCGATTCGACAAGGCGCTGGGCGAAGGCAAGGCCCTGCTGGGCTAGGGCCAGCAGCGATTCGAGCAGCACCAGCGACAGCGCGAGGCCACCCGCAAGCGGCAGCCAAGATGGCAACTCGGGCGGCTCGCCATTTGGCCGCCAGGCGCGCTGCGCCAGCAGCGCCAGCGCCAGGGCCACCGGGCCGCCCAGGGTTTGCGCCGTCATCCCGGCGGCGGCGAGTGCCAGCAGCAGCCAGCGGTCGGCCGCCGAACTGCGCCAGCGCTGGGCGAACATCATCGTCAATCCCAGCAGGGCAGATAGTTTCAGCAACCATAGGCAGCGCCAGGGCTGGGCCTGGATCAGTAGCGCGGCATGACTGGCCGTGGCCAGCAGTGCGAGGTAGTAGCCGGCGATTCCGGCCAGCGCCAGGGCGCGGCAGGCGGCGGCGAGCCGGGCTTCGGCGCGGCTTGCCGCGGCGAGCAGGATGCCGGCCCAGGCCAGGGGCTCCAGCAGTTCGCCCCAGGACCAGGCATCGAGCATCACGAAGCGCGCGCGACGGCGCACTTCGGCCAGCCAGGCTGGGTCCATCTCCGGCATCAGGCAGGCGATGATGGCAGCGCCGGCGGCAAACATGACCAGCAGCCGTGCGCCCGGTCGCAATTGAAAGCCGGCAAGGAAGATTGCCCCCGGCAAGGCCATGATCGGGTGGCAGGCGGCCGCGCCGGCGATGGCCGCCAGCGCCAGCTTGTTGCGGCCGGCGATGGCGGCGGCAACGCCCGCCAGCACCAGCGGCTCGGCCCAGCTGCGGGCGGTGAGAAAGCCTTCTGCATAGCGCAGCACGTCATGCGCGCTTTCGGCCTGCGAGCCGTAGTGGCCGGGTAGCGCGAACAGCAGGCCGAGGCCGATCCAGAGAGCGGCCCCCTGGAGGAACTGGCGCGCCAGCGCGTAAGCCGCGAGCGCCCAGGCCAGGTGGGCGGCAGCCAGTCCGAGCAGCGCCGCCCGGTCGAGCCCGAACGTGGCGATCAGTCCGGCGTAGGCCCGGCTGAACAGGCTGTAGTCGTCCTGCGAACCGAAGGCGAAGAAGATGTCGTGAGCATAGGCCGGGGGGTCGATCCGCGCCAGCGCCTGGACGGCATAGAACAGGCCGTCGTGCAGGATGCCGAAGTAGCGGTGCGTGAAGAGCCAGATCGCCGCCAGGGCGAGGATGGCGGTGAGGCGGGCGGAGTGTGGCGGCATTCGAACGGCCAGAAAAAAAGCCCGCCGAAGCGGGCTTTGAATCGGGTTTGTGCGGTCCGGCTTACAGACCCATGCAGACGATGAAGGAGGCCGAGTCATCGACAGCCGTTGTCGCGAGCGCGGCGCCAAGGCGGGAGTGGTTGGACGCGACGACGCGCATCGAGCCGGTGGCGGTGTTGCCGTCGTCGATCGTGGTGTCGAGCTGCTTGGCGTACTTGCCGAGGATGCCGGAGGAGCAGATCAGGTAGGTCGGGGTCATGCCGCTGATGTAGGCGCCACCCGTGGCTGCGGAACCGCTTTCGATGCCCATGCGGCCTCCGTCGGCGTTGGTCGGGAAATACTGTGGGTCAGCTGTATCGATCGGACCTGCAGCGAGGCCTGCGCGACGCACATGCGACCAGAACTGGGCAGTTTCATCCGTAGTGGTGGTGGTATTCCAGGTGCCGTCAATCACGCCATTGCCTGTACAGGTGGAGCCAGCACTGGGATTCGTGCAGGCGACGGCCGGGGTGCCAGATGACGTTGGCGTCGTCGCTGCCGTGGCGCCGGTTATTGCCGTCGCTACCGCGTGATGGTCCCCCGGCAGCGCCTTGTACTTGTCCTGGTAGCCGTATATAAACAGCGGAATGTTGCGGAAGTCGGTCGCCATGTTCTTCACCTTGGCGCTGTTGATGAGTTCCTGGCCCTTGAGGACGCCGCCCAGCAGCAGGCCGATGATGACCAGCACGATGGCGATTTCGACGAGTGTGAAGCCTGCTTGTCTGGATTTCATGATTTTCTCCGTTTTGGTGTTTTGGCAATCAACATAAAGCACTTGCTGTGCCAGATTTGTAAATACAATTAAAACAACAAGATAGAAATTTTGTTTGGATTTAAGGTTTTTCATCTGTCGAATATTGGACAGCATCGTCAGCTATTTGGCAGATGGTCTGGACAATCCGTCACTAGAATCCGGCCTATCCTCCCCTTGTTCGCCTTGCCGACCGACCCGTTTCCTTGGCGCCTTCCCCGCTCTCCGTCTCACTGCCGGCCCGCCTGATCGCCTTGCGGCGCTGGTTGCTGCTGGCGCTGCTGGCTGCCCTGTACGTGGTGCTCTGGCAGGGGCCGGACACCCTGTTCGGGCGCACGCTGTTCCTCGCCCATCTTGGCCTGTTCATACTCTGGCAACCCTTCGTCCATACCGGGCAGCGCCTGTCGCTGACCTCCCTGGTTGCGTTGCTGGTGGTGGCGCTGCTTTCCGCGATCTTCCTCAAGGGCTGGATGATCACGCTGTGGATCATGATGCTGGCGGGCATCGTCGGTGGCAAGGTGCTGTTGTATGACACCCGCGCGGCGCGCCTGTTCTACCTGCTGGCGCTATCCTTTCTCGTCGTTGCGCTGACTCTGTTGGCGGCGCCGCTGGCGGTGCCGCAGGCGAACCCACCACGCGAAATCGTCTGGCTGGGACACGCCGGCCTGGCCATGCTTCTGCTGGTGATGGCACTGCTGCCGCAGGAACAGGAAGTCGACAGCTCGCGCGAAGTGGTCGATTTCGTCTACAGCCTGTTCATCTTCCTCCTGCTCACGGTGCTGATGCTGGGCAGCCTGGCGGCGATGCTGCTGCTGGGCAGCGGCTACGTCGAAGCCCTGCTGCAAACCCTGCTGGTGACGGGCGTGGTGCTGCTGCTGTTGGGGCTGGTGGCCAATCCGCGCTCGGGTTTCGCCGGGATCGGCAGCCTGATCTCCCGCTACCTGATGTCGATCGGCCTGCCGGTCGAGCAGTGGCTCGAGGCCCTGTCCAACCTGGCGCTGCGTGAAGAGGATCCGCAGGCCTTCCTCGAGCAGGCCTGCGTCGAAATCGCCCAGCGCCTGCCCTGGGTCAAGGGCGGCGAGTGGATCGCCGGCAGCAACCGCGGCAGCTTTGGCGTCTGCGAGGGCCGGCGCTGGGAGTTCAGCCACGGCGGCATGGTGCTGGTGCTCTACACCCTGCATGCGCCCTCGCCTACGCTGATCTGGCATTACAACCTGCTGGCCCAGCTGCTGGCCCAGTTCCACGCCGACAAGCAGCGTGCACTGGCCCTCAAGCAGCTCTCCTACATGCGGGCGATCCACGAGACCGGTGCGCGCCTGACCCATGACATCAAGAACCTGCTGCAATCCCTGAATACGCTGTGTTCGGCCGGGCTGGAGCCGGGCGCAGAATCCTCTCTCGAATACCAGTCGCTGCTGCGCCGCCAGTTGCCGGCGGTCAGCGAGCGCCTCGCGGAAACTCTCGGCAAGCTGAATGCGCCCCAGGGTCTGGCGTCCACCCGGCGCATCGACGCCGCCGAATGGTGGCGCGAACTGGGTCAGCGCCTGTCGGGCCTGCAGTGGATCGATCTGGAAAGCGAAGGGCCGCTGACAGGAGACCTGCCGCTCGAGGTGTTCGCCGGCGTTACCGACAACCTGGTGCGCAATGCGGCGGAGAAGCATTTACGCGAACCCGAGATGCGCCTTTCGATACGACTGACGCCGACCCGGGACGGATTCGAAATGGCGGTCTGCGACAGCGGGTCGGCGATGGACGACAGGCTGGCCGCCAGCTTGTTCCTCGGCCCAGTGCCGTCCGAAAACGGTTACGGCATCGGGCTCTACCAGGCGGCGCGCCACGCCAGGGCTGCCGGCTATTGCCTGGAACTCGCGGAGAACCACCGCGGACGAGTCTGCTTCCGCCTGGCGCTGGCGGATTCCTAGCCCGGGCTGCCGGGCTGGCTGCGTCCGGATCAGAGGACTATTCAGCCGAACTCCCCAGATCGGCTTCCTCGGTGCCGGCGTTTTTGCGTCCGATCAGGCGATATACCGTCATGTTGCCCTTGCCCTTGAGGTAGATGGTCTGCGGCTCGTGGAACTCGAAATTCGCCGAGAGCCGGTGGTAGGTCATGGTGTCGCACTGGATCATGCCCGGCACGCCTTCGGAGGTGATGCGGCTGGCGATATTGACGGTATCGCCCCAGAGGTCGTAGATGAACTTCTTCTTGCCCAGCACGCCGGCAACGATGGGCCCGGTGCCGATGCCGATGCGCACTTCGAGGTGCGAGGCATTGACCGAGAAATCGCGCCGCAGCAGGTCGCGCATGGCGATCGCCATGTCGGCGACGGCCGCGGAGTAGTCGGACAAGTCCTCGCTTAGCCCGCCCGCGACCATGTAGGCATCGCCGATGGTTTTGATTTTTTCCAGGCCGTACTGCTCGGCAAGCTCGTCGAAGGCCGAAAAGATCCGGTTCAACATCGCGAACACCTGGGAGGGCGACATGTTGGCCGCCACCTGGGTGAAATTGACGATGTCGGCAAACATGACCGTGACGTCGGCGAAGCCATCGGCGATGGTCTTGTCCGAGGCGCGCAGGCGGTCGGCGATCGAACCGGGAAGGATGTTCAGCAGCAGCTTCTCGGAGCGTTCCTGCTCGATCTTGATCTGCTCGTTTGCCACTTCCAGGCTGCTGCGCATCTTGCGGTTCTGCGCGATCGACAGGCGCAGCAGGAGGAAGACGATGACCGAGAAGGCGATGAAGTTGAGCACGAAAAACACGATCGTGGTGCGCGTCGGGACGATGGGCTTCGGCATCATCATGGGATCGGCGAGGTACCAGTCGGCAAGTCCTGAGATTGCCGTCAGCACCACCCAGGCGAGGAACCAGCCGAGCGACTTCCTGGCGCCGATGCAGAGGATGGCCCCGATGGGCGCCAGCAGGGCCCAGAGCAGCACGCCGCTGCTCGAGATGATGTCGCTGCTCCATTGCGCGACGAAGGGCAGGAACAGGAACAGACCGAGTTGGGTGACGCGGAAATAGTCGAAATTGCGCGTGCGCAGGTAGATCAGCATGTTCCCGGCGAGCAGCAGCTGGAAGACCAGCGGCATGGTCGCGGAAAACTGTGGGCCCAGCCACCAGTAGACGGCGACCCAGAACACGATGGCGACGCTGGCGAGACCCGTGGCGAGCATCAGCAGCGTTTTATTGAGCCTGACTTCCTCGCTGTCGTCAGCCTCGATGCCACCATTGCGCAGGCGCTCCATGAAGCTGGAGTTCGGGGAGGGGGGGGCTCCGGGATTCATGGGACGGTTGCGGGCCGGGGTGCCGGCGGCCAAAGGATATGCATGGGCGAAGTGTCGCGGAATCGGCCGCAATGGTCAAGAATCAAGATCGCCTGAGGAGAGTGGATGCCGACGATGCAGGCGATCGGCATTTGCGATGGCGAACATGCAAGGCTTTCTTGCCGGAGCCGGCGAATTGGTGTTGAATGCGCTCCCTATGGCCGAAGCAAGAAAATACGATATCAAGGTGACGGTGACCACCCACTATGTCGCCGAGCAGTCGGACCCGGCGATCAACCGCCATGTCTTCGCCTACAGCATCGAGATCCGCAACACCGGAAACGTCACTGCCCAATTGATCTCGCGCCACTGGCTCATTGCTGATGCCGATGGCCAGGTACAGGAGGTGCGCGGGCTTGGCGTGGTCGGCCACCAGCCGCTGCTGGCACCGGGGCAGAGCTTCGAGTACACCAGTGGCTGCCAGTTGGCGACGCCGGTGGGCACCATGAAGGGCAGTTACCAGATGACGACGGAGGACGGCGTGCAATTCGAGGCGACTATTGCCGAGTTCGTGCTGTCCATGCCACGCGTCCTGCACTGAAAGCTCGTGAATCCCACAGGGGGACTTGCTTTGCGGCGTAAATCTACTGCGCGTGCCGGATCGGGGTTTGGGCGGTGCTCGCTATCCTCATGTACAAACTCGTACATTCCGGTACCTGCGCTCCGCCCGCACCCCGCTGCGGCCCGCTCGCTACGATTTCTTCACAAGCTTTGAGCGTAGCACTCGGTGGGGCTCCGGTTCATTGAGCCGATTCGGCGTGTTGCCAGCGCCGACTTTCGGCTTGCCGTGACGGCGGGGGCCGATGTCGCTTGACCTGCGTGCTGGCAAGTCGCTACAATATCTCGAGTTTTTTACTCAACTATTATTGGATCGAACCATGGACGTCAAGCAGAAGATTCACGAGACCGTGACCGGAAGCCCGGTCGTGCTGTTCATGAAGGGCAACAAGCAGTTCCCGCAATGCGGCTTTTCGGCGCGGGCGGTGCAGATCCTGCAGGCCTGCGGGGTCAATGACTTTGTCACTGTCGATGTCCTGACTGACCCGGACGTGCGCCAGGGCATCAAGGACTATGCGAATTGGCCGACCATTCCGCAGTTGTACGTCAATGGCGAATTCGTCGGCGGCAGTGACATCATGACGGAGATGTATCAGGCCGGGGAACTCCAGAAACAGCTTGAGCCGCTCAAGACGGCCTGAAATCCCGGCTCCGGGGTAACCTCGCTGTGCGGGCGCAAGCCTGCCCTGAAGCGCCGGTGCGATTTAGCGCCTGAGGTCCGCCAGCAGGCGCTCAATCATGCGGCGTGCCTGGCCGAGATAGGCGCTGCCGAAAAGGTTGAAGTGGTTCAGGACGTGGTAAAGGTTGTAGAGCGGTTTGCGCCGCTCATAGTCGCGGTCGAGCGGCCAGGCGGCCCGGTAGGCCGCGAAGAAGCTGGTCGGAAAGCCGCCGAACAACTCGGCCATCGCGATGTCGGTCTCGCGATCGCCCTGGTAGCAGGCCGGGTCGAAGATTGCCGGCGTACCGTCGGGGAGCATGCCGGCATTGCCTGACCAAAGGTCGCCGTGCAGCAGTGCCGGCCGCGGACGGTATTCGAGGAAAAGCCCGCCGAGTCGTTCGACCACCCCCATTCCCTGCGCGACGAGGGTCTTTTCCATGCCATTTCGAAGGGCGAGTTCAAGCTGCGGCCGCAGCCTGCGAGCGCCGAAGAAATGCGGCCAATCCGGATGCGGAGTATTGGCCTGGGGCGTCGAGCCGATGAAGTTGTCCCCCGGCCAGCCGTAGTGCTCACCGCTCACGCGGTGCAGGTTCGCCAGAGATTCGCCCAGCCGCGCACCGGCGGCGTGATCGAGTGGCGCCAGGTCAAGGGCTTCCAGTATCAGGCAGGCATCGCTTGCGGAAGATACCTCCGCAATCACGGCGGGGGAGCGAACGGTATTTGCCGCCGCCAGCGCCCGCAGTCCGTCGGCTTCGGCGGCAAACATCGGCCGCGTGCCGGCCGGCCCGGTCTTGACGAAGAACTCGCGCTTGCCGTCGCCGATGCGCCATGCGGAATGTATCGAGCCGCCGCTGACGGCGCGCACCGCTGCAAGCGCAAACGGCTCTCGCGTCGCCTCGCCGATTGTGGCGGCGATGGCCTTCCAGTCCGGGCTCACAGCGATGCCAGGCGCGCGTTGGCGTCGGCCAGGCGGCCGGCAATGACGTCGAGAAAGCCCTGGTAGAAATGCATGCGGCAGGCATCGGAGGCGTGCTGCAAGGCCTGCGCCGAGATGGTCACCAGCTTGGCGGCGGTCTGGGCGACAACGTCGGCGCCACGGGTGTGCTCGCCGCGACGGATGATCGCCATCTCGCCGAAGCATTCACCGGCGGCAAGAAACCCGAGTGCATGGTTGCTTTTGGAAACCACCAGTTCGCCGTCGAGCAAAAAAGCAAAGAAATCGCCACGCTCTCCGTCGCGCATGATCATCGTGTCGGCAGCGACGTCGTCCCAGCGTGAAAAGCGCACTACCTCCCAAAGGTCCACGTCGGAAAATTCACGGAAAAAGGGCAGGCCGCGCAGGGACTCGAACTTTTCGCTGTCGGGAAAAGCCTGGCGTTGCGCCGACAACTGCTTGTTGCGGAAGGATTGGGCCAGATCATGCGAGAACTCTTCCCAGCTCTGGTAGCGCGCATCGGTCTCCTTCTGCATGGCGCGGGCGACCACGGAATCCAGGCTCGCCGGGAGGTCGGTACGAAAGGTCGACGGCGGCGGCGGATCGGTGTTGCAGATCTGGTAAATCATGCCGTAGTTGGAGGTCGACTGAAAGGGCAGGCGGCCGGTAAGCAACTGGTACATCACCACGCCCAGGGAGTAGATGTCGGTCTGGTGGTTGAGCGGCATGTCGCGCACCTGCTGTGGCGACATGTAGGCCGGCGAGCCGACGCCCGACACCTGGGTGCGGGTCTCCTCGCCGCTGGTCAGCATGGCGGCGCCGAAGTCGGAAATCTTGATGTCGCCGCCGACGTGGTCCGGACTTTCGGCCGGGTTCACCAGCAGTATGTTGGCCGGCTTGATGTCGCGATGGGTGATGCCGGCACGGAACGCATAGTCGAGGGCCCGGGTGCACTTGAAAACCATCTCGACCAGCCTGTCGACCGGCAGCAGAGTGCTCGGCGAACAAAAGGGCTCGAGAGTTCCGCCCTTGACGTACTCCATGACGATGTAACTCTGGTCCTCGGCGAGTACGGCGTCGAAAATTTGCACGATGTGCGGATGGTTCAGCTTTCCGGCCAGCGAGGCCTCGGTCATCAGCAGGTTGCGGTAGAGCTTGCCGCGTTCCTTGTCGCGCAGCACTTCCGGGAAGATCGCCTTGACCGCTACGTTGCGCTTGGCGAAGGGGTCGAAGCCAAGGTAGACGATGGACGTCGCGCCTTCGCCCAGCCTGGAGTGGATGTCGTACTTGCCGATGCGCTCCGGTATCGCCATTGCTCAGAGTCGGTTCCGTGCCCGTTCTATCGCGGCGCGTACCTGGTTCGGCGCGGTGCCGCCGGGGTGATTGCGCGCGCCCAGAGAACCGGCAACCGTCAATACGTCGAAGACATCGCCTCCGATCAGGGCCGAAAATTCGCGCAATTCGTCCAGCGACAGGTCAGGCAGGTCGCAGGCACGAGTTTCGCAGGCGCGCACGGCACGTGCCACCGCTTCGTGGGCATCGCGGAATGGCAGGCCCTTCTTGACCAGGTAGTCGGCCAGGTCGGTTGCCGTGGCATAGCCCAGGCGCAGCGCAGCGGCCATTGCTTCCGCCTTGACCCGTATGCCCGGAACCAGGTCGGCGAAGATGCGCAAGGTATCGACCAGCGTGTCGGCGGTGTCGAACAGGGGCTCCTTGTCCTCCTGGTTGTCCTTGTTGTATGCCAGAGGTTGGCCCTTCATCAGGGTCAACAGACCCATCAGGTGTCCAAACACACGGCCGGTCTTGCCGCGCGCCAGTTCGGGGACGTCC
>SXGU01019007.1_pt1 | contig 15803 bp, 10 predicted proteins | sample 3174531 | NCBI WGS metagenome assembly SXGU01 (sample SAMN11356863, study PRJNA531348) | freshwater metagenome | isolation source: freshwater sample F1-140 | place: China: Fuxian Lake, Yuxi | collected 2017-12-25
AAAGCACGCCGGCCGCCCCCGAGCGAGCGAGGACGTGGGTGCGATAGTTGCCCAACCCGCCCCTTTCCCAGCTGCCTTGAATTCTCTCACGCTTTCGACTTATACACTCGTTTCACCCACGAATTGTGCCCTGGAGCCCACATTCCAATGTCCCGGTGGAGTCTCCGAGTTGGGGCCGTCGGCCCAGTATTCCGCCAGCACGCGCGCATAATCGCCGCGCATGACGACGTTGGCGGAATACGGACGGTTCGTAAACGGATTGAGCGCCCGGCCGGTGCCGGCGTTGCTGCCAAGCGGATTGTTCAGCGAGGCGCCCGGGGAAATATCGATGGTCACACCATCACCCGGATCGAGCATGGCCGAGAGCTGGATGCAATCGAGCGCCTGCTGGACGAACGCGGCATGCGTGGCACCGCCAAACTGCGGCGGCGGCCCCGGGTCCAGAGAGATCGTCGTGGGCGTCGGCTTGATAAGCGCAAACGGCGCGGTGTTGCGCGCGTTCACGCCGACAAAGTTTTGGACATTGTTGGGGAGCGGGATACCGTTCTGCGTGATCGACTGGGTCAGCGCGAGTGGCTGCCAGCGGCTGGGATCGACCATCGTCGTGCCCGGGCGCGCGACGGGCATTGGTTCGTTCCGTGACTTGTAACCGGTTGCATCGGCGTAGCCATTGGCCTCGTTGGCGCCGTCGTTGATCGTCGCCGCCAGCACTCCGAAGCCGATGCGATTGCCCACCGCCGCCGGTGAGTTACCGCTCGTGCTGATGAAGTCAGGATCACAGCCGAGTTGCTGCATCAACCAGCGAAAACCGAAAAGAGTGCGCGCCGCGCCGGGACTGTTCTTGAATCGCTGCGTGAGCACCCGGTAGGCGGCGTAGCTGATCGCCTGCCGCTGCGCCAACTCGCGCCCTCCGAGCCAATCGGCGGATCGCACGGTTTCCTTCACAAAAATCGGTGTCGCGGTGCCCCATCCCTCGCTTTCATAGGCCCAAAATGCGTCCCACATCGCCGCCGAAAGATGGAAAAGATTGCGCGCATGGACGGGCGGGTTGGGCGTGTCTTTGCGGATGCCGTCGAGAAGGAACTCATTCCACCACCGGGCCGCCGAGCGCGCCGCGGGATCGATGGTGACGACAACATCCACCGCGGCACTCGTCACCGTGCCCTCTGCGTTGGTGGCAAACGCCGTGTAGCGGCCGGCATCGAACGGATGGATGCGCGCGATGCTAAGCGTCGGCTGATTTGCACCAACGATGGTGACACCGTCCTTTTGCCACGCATAAACCGGAGCCGGCTGCCCGACGGCGGCCACGGTGAGAACGAGTGGTGCATCCTTTGCGATCCCGCCCGCGATGGTGGGCTGTTGGACAATGACCGGCCTGCTCAACACCGCCGCTGGCTCAACGATGGTGAGAATTTGCCGCGACGGGACGTTGGAGAGTGTTTGAACGGTCCCACTCGGCCAGGTGATCTCGATCGTTTCGATCGTCGCCGCCGAGGAGCCAAGGCCGGCGTGCAACACCGGCTCGTGGGAACCGAGAAACGCATTGGTCGGGTGATAGAGCAACGACTGCGTCTTGCCGCCAACGGTGATCCTCGCAACTGCACCCACTCCGTCGCGATTTGACGTAGTGCCCCGAAATTTCAGCCGAATCCAGTCATTCCTGATCGCCACGGTATTTCGATAAATCACGGGGCCCGCGTAGGTGTCCGCGATCGCGAGGTCGAGTGAGCCATCATTGTCATAGTCCCAAACGACCACGCCTTTGCCGAGGCCCGTGTCGGTGATGCCTTCAGTGGACGCGAAGTTGGTGAAACCGCCCCGCCCGTCGTTGCGGAAGAGCGCCGTCGGATCCGTGAGCGCATCGTTGTAGAAACCGCCCGGGATGCCGGACGACACGCCGTCGACGCCATTGGTGACGACGAGATCCATGAAGCCCCGATTATTGTAGTCGAGAAATGCGGCCCCCCACGACCAACCCGAGCGATCGACTCCGGCTGACTTCGAGACTTCGGCAAAGCGCCGATTCCCCAGATTGCGATAGAGTTTGTTACCGGTGTTCGTCCCGAGACGGGAAAAGATCGGCTGGTCGAAGATGGAGCTGACAAAAAGATCGGGCCGGCCGTCGCCGTCAAAGTCCGCTACCGCCACCCCCATGCCAAACTCGTCGAGTCCAAGGCCCGCCGCCTGCGTGCCTTCGGTGAAGGTCCCGTTTCCGTTGTTCCAATACAACCGGCTGGCGCCGAAGTCGGCGATCAACGCCAAGTCCGGCCAGCCGTCGCCATCAAAGTCCGCCCACGCCGCCGAAAACGCCGTTTGCTGCGGCTTACCGGCGGGATTCACATAGAAGGATTTGAGTGCGGGGGACTGGAGGAGGCCGGCTGCCACGGTGACGTTTTCAAACCGGCCCGGTGACCTGGCGCCGAGATTGTGCAGCAGGACCGAGTGCAGCGGGAATTCGCTGGTTGGGCCCCATTCGCAGACGTGGATGTCAAGGTAGCCATCCCGGTCGTAGTCGACGACACTCACACTGAACGCCTGATGGTCTTCGACGGTGGTGGGGACGGCCGCACCGCGGGCCAAGGCATCCTCGGTAAAACGACCGGTCCCGTCGTTGACGAAGTAGAAAAAGCGCCGCCCTTTTTCCGGCACGATGAAAATGTCCTGACGGCCTTTGTTTTCAAAATCCGCCATGACAAACGAGCCCGCATTGAGCGCGGTGCCCAAGCCGCGCGCGACGGCCTCTTCCTTGAATGTGCCGTTGCGTTGATTGACATACAGCACCGGCGCTTCATTCCAGCGCGCCCCGAGCAAGTCGGGCCAGCCGTCTCCATCCACATCGACCACCGCGAGCCCGCCGTGGCCCTTCGCCGGCGACACCGGGCCGCCGGGCGCGGCGTGAACATACTTGATACCGGTGGCCGCCGTAGCATTGGCGAAAGAGGCCCCCTGCGCCAACGCCGTGGCCCCCGCCACGACCAGAGCCGCGATGATTGCCAAGGAGCGCACCCCTCGCAGCCCCCGCGCCGTCCGCGGGAGGATGCACTCAGTGGTGAAGATCACAGAAAAACCGGTGGACCGTTGTCGGGCAGTCCACCGGGGTTGATCAGAACTTCAGATCAGTGGTCAGATGGAAACTCCGCGGCTGGACAATGCGGTAGGAAGCATGCGCTCCATCGGAGTTCGCCCGGACCGGTCGGAAATGCCCGCCTTCCTGGAGATCGTAGCCATGCAAGGAGAACGACAGCACGTGCTTCTTGTTCCGAAACATGAACGGCTTCATCGAATAGTTCAGCCAGGCGTCGACCGCGAAGTAGGAGCCCGCCGTATAGGGACTGCTCAAGTTCAGGCCCGTCACTGCGCCTGCGGCATTGGTGATCGCCGGATTCCCGATGATCGCCTTGTCCACATAACGCAGACCGCCGCCCACGCTCAGCCCCTTGATGCGATTCTCCGAGAAAGTGTAGTTCGTCATCGCACTGCCACGATATTTCGCAAGCTGCTGGGACGGTTTTCCGTCCGAGGCCTTGTAGGCGATGTAGTCGCCCGCGACCCACGTGTTGAACTGCTCCTCGCCCGTTCCGGTTACTCCCCAGATCGCGCCGCCCTTGGGACCGTTCCACAGGCCCTGAGTCTTGTAGTAAGCAATGCGCTTCTCAATCAGCGCGGTGAGATTCGGGGCGATGCCGGAGAGCTTGGCGTCGTTTTTGGAAAAGCTGCCCATCACGCGCCAGTTCTTCGTGACGTTGTACGTCGCCTCCATCTCATACCCGCTGGCCACATTGTTGGCGGTATAACCGTTCAACAACCGCGGATCACCCTCGTTCAGGGCCGGAAGGATGCCGGGTTGGTAAGCAATGTTGTTTTCCCTGGCGATTTGCGCGATCTGCACCTTGTCGAACCAGGGGAACGACCATTGCCCGACAAACTGGGCCTGGCTTCCGGCGGAGCCATCCTTGGCCTCGGTCTTGTAACGCTTGAGGCGGATGTTCAGCGTGTCATCCAGCAAACGGAAAGACACACCGTAGTCCTTGCTTTGACCGGTGGGTGCCGGCGTGGTGCTGCCGAGCAAGTCGATCGAGCCCGCATTCGGGATGAAGTTTTCCGAACGATTCAGGTCAAAACTCAGCCATTTGGTGGCATGGAAAACCACGCCATAGGATTTCGTCTGGGCGCGAACCTCTGACACCGGTCCATAGGGGGTCGAGCCAACCGGGGATCCCGACTTTGAGACATTGGACGCCTGGTTCTTGTCCCGGCGGAGGCCGAACAAGCCGACGAGGCGATTGTCCCACAAGTAAACCTGACCGACCACGGCCGAAGTGCCGAGCTTGGTGAGGGCCTTGTTGTCGGTGTTTTGTACATAACCCGTGCTGATCGTCCGGGTGGCGAGGGAACTTCCCGAGACATAGGTATTCTGCACCCCTGACAGCAGACCCTTGTAGAGAACCGAACTCGTGGCGCGCGTCGTGGCACTGCCGCCCAGGTATTGCCGGACTTGGATCTGCCCCAGGTTCGCCCCGGTGGCGTCAAACGCGTTCGTCGTGTAGCCGACGCCCTGCGTCTCCGTCTCGCGATCTTCCACATAGCCGGTCGCGCGCCAGCGACCAAACCACTTGTTGTGTTTCGTGAGATCGAGGTCGTAGGTCAGCGTGGCCCGCACCGCCTCGTTGGTGTTATGCTCGGTGCGCTTGTTGTCCAGGCCGCGCTGGTCCACGTAAAGTTCGCCAAAATGAGGATTGGCCACCCCGGTCGGCAGGGTCTGGTTCACGTCGACGAACACCACCGTATACTGGGGACGGTTAAGCACAATGCGGCGGCCACGGAAGTCCTCGTGGGTGTAGGCGACATTCGCATCCAAGCCGGGGAGAATGGACTGATCAACCGTGGCGGAAAATGCCTTGAAGGTGAGATTCGCCAGCTGGGCGTTCATGTTCGTGTCCTGGAGATTGATATACCGGTTGTTGTTCATCGCGAGCGGCACCCAGAGGCCAACCTTGTTCAGATTCTGTTGCAGGTAGGTGTGAGCGTTGGGCGGCGTGAGCGGATACGACGCCTCGATGGCGTGATTCTTATTGATCACAATGGTCGGTCCGCTGCCCTGCTCGCTCCAAACCGGGAAGGAAAATGTCGGACGCGCCGGCGGCGACGCGGTCGGCGAGCCAAGCGCCACCCACTGGGAGACACTGTCGATGGGCGTGAGGGAATTGGGCAGATTTCTGGTCACGTGATCCAGCTCGTAGGAGGCGCGGATCGTTGTCTTCGTCCACGGCTTGTAGGCCGCGGCAAAATACCCGCGGCGATCATGGGAGAAGGCCGGCTGCTGCTTGAAGCCCTTTTCCGTGTAGGCACCCGCCGCCCGAAACGCCAGGGTATTGCCGAGCAACGTCAGGTTGCTGTTGAAGGTCGCGCGCTGGCTGCCCCAGCTTCCGAACTGATAGCTGACCCGATTTTCGTCTTTCCGCAAATCCGCCTGCTGGGGCGAGTAGTTGATCAGTCCCGCGGCCGACCCAAGTCCGGCCAGAATTGAGTTCGGGCCGCGGCTTACCGTCACTTGATCGAGGTTAAAGGTATCAAAGCCGATTTGGTTGCCGATCGTGTAGAAATAATCGCGGGTGTAGTCAGGAGCACTGAGGCCGCGCAGACGGGTGGCGCCGGTCGGATTCTGCACGATCTGGTCGTCGGGATAGCCACCGATACTCGGCAGCGAAAACGTGAACGAGCCGGTGCCCTCACCGCCGGCGACGTAGTTGAGCACATCATTGATGTCGACGGCCTTGAGATCCTCCAAGAACTCCTTGGTGAGGACAGTAATCGGCGCCGCCACATCCTTGAGCTCGGTGTTGATGCGGCTGCCAGCCAGGGTGCTGGTCGCTTGGTAGCCCTTGTCCTTCGCCACCGACACTTCGAAGGGCGACAACGCAATGATCTCCTCCTTCGGCAAACTGGCGGCGGCACTATTCGCGGCGGCGGGCTTGACGGTCTGCGCCCAGCACGGGCTGAGTAACACGGAAAGCACAGCCGCCAGGATGGGGCCGCGGGTCTTGGTTGATCGGAGGTGGGTCTTCATTGGGTCGTGGTATTTTTTGAGAATTCCCAAGCGAGGTACTCCAAACAGTGGGCGCGCCTTGCACTTCGGGTGGGAGACGTATCGAACGAGCAACGAAGCCAGCGCAAAAAACTTGTTGGTTTAATTGTAAACTAGCCACGCCCCTTCGCCTCACGTCTCCCGCCCGCGCGAACCGGTCAAAGCCCCGCTCCCTTGAGGCGGGCGCAGGGTCGTGCCCTCAAACCAAGTCCCGTCGATGCCGATGCTCTGTCGCACCGAGGGCACGCCGTAGGAACTCCGCATGAGTTCGAGATGTAACAGATCGACCGACGCGACGCCGACGTTTTCAAAGTGCTGCGCAATCCCGGAGATCCCCTCCGCCGGATTCACCTCCAGCCACGAAAAACCGATGTCGTCCGGTATTTTCCGCCCCAGTTCGCGCAACCACTGGAAGGCCGCGATATGGGGAGAGATAACCACATCCGGTTCGTTCTTCCGGAGCCACGCCGCAAAAGACTCCCGGTTCCACGTCTGCGCCACGAGCGGAGGAATGGGCTGTTCCCCGGGCACCTTGCGTTGCTGCTCCACCAAAAAAGTCGCCAGCCATTGCCGGCCCGCAATCTCCTCGGAGAATTCCCGGATCGCGTAGCCCACGCGACGGTAGCCGCGTCGCCGCAGTTCGCGCCACGTGAGCGCCATGCTGTGGGGGTGATTGTGATCGACCACGTTGATATCCGGAAAGGCCAGGTTGCGGCAAAGCGACACGGAACAGAATCGCTCCCACGCGAGCGAGATGCGGGCGGAGGGCGACATCACTGGCGCGACCAACAGGCCCTTGATGCCACGGGCCTCCAATATTTGGACCGCACGCTTCGCCGTCATTTGGGGTTGGGCCAACCAAAACGGCTCCACGCGGTAACCGAGCATTTCCGCTCGGTCGCATGCCCCTTGGAAATACAGGCGCGTAAAAACTTCCTCCTTCCATCCACCGGCCGTCGAAAAATTGGTGACGAAGGCCAGCGTGCGGTAATCCCGCACGGTCTGTTTCTCATGGCGATAGCTCATCAGCGCTGACAATGCGGGGTCGGGACGATAACGGAGTTTTTCCGCCGCCCGCTTGACCTTCTGGCGGATGGCCGGGGAAAGCCGTCCCTGCTCGCGAAGCGCGAGTGAAACAGTCATCACGCTGACCCCGGCGGCTTCGGCAATTTCCCGCATGGTGACGCGCCTCATTGTTTCCCAACAAAGCAAGCCCCCCCGCACCGCGGCAAGCCTGCGCTGGAAAATGCTGTACAATTAAACCACCGCGTAACTGTTCTTGCCCCCAAGGGTCCGCTTCATGAAGTCACGTTGCTCGATACACCCACTTCCCCGATGACGTCCGGTCTTGTGCTGTTCTTGTTGGCTCTATGCCTCGGCCCCATGCTCCGCGCGAAAGAAATTCCGCTCTGGCCCGAGGGCGTGCCCAACGCCAAGCCCAACCTTGGCGCCGAAACCCTCGAAGAGGGCCGGATCGGCCGGGTCTCCGTCCCCACCCTGACGTGGCGGGCTCCGACCGCGACCAAGCCAAACGGGACGGCCGTGGTTATTTGTCCGGGCGGCGGCTATGGCAGCCTCTCCCTCGACTTTGAGGGCACCCAATATGCCAGGTGGCTCTCCTCCTTGGGCGTCACGACATTTGTGCTGAAGTATCGACTCCGCGATTTCGGTCACCCGGCACCGTTGCAGGACGTGCTCCGCGCCGTGCGCCTCGTTCGTTCGCGTGCGGCCGAGTTCGACATCAATCCCACCCGCATCGGGGTCATCGGCAGCTCGGCCGGCGGTCACCTCGCCGCCTGTGCCGGCACCCTGTTCGGTCATGCGGCCGGCCGCACGGGCGCGACCCTCGACGCCACCGACGCGCGCCCCGATTTCCTCGTGCTCCTTTATCCCGTGATCTCAATGGTAGGACCGGCGGCGCACACAGGTTCACGGCGGGCGCTGCTGGGACCGGATGCATCCGACGAATTGATCCGTCTCATGTCGCCCGAATTGCACGTTACCACCCGCACTCCACCGGCCCTCCTCATCCACACGCAGGCGGACGACGTGGTTCCGATCGAAAACAGCATTCTATTTTTTCAGGCGCTCACGCGCGCCGGGGTGCCGGCGGAGTTCCATGCCTTCGAACGCGGACCGCACGGCATCGGCATGACCGCCGGCCACGGCACCGCTTCAAACTGGACCAAACGAACCGAAGAGTGGCTCCGTGGTCGCGGCCTGCTCGCTCCAGATCGACCCTGACCTCCGCTCCCCGCTCGATCGGCAAACTTTCGGGCCTTGCTCCTTTGCCGCAGCACCCCTTCTGACCGCCTGAAAATCGTCTCATGAAATCCGCCCCCACCGACCGCGAACATCTCGGTTTCGGCTACCTCACCCTTTTCGGCGTCAGTGGTCTCGCGGGCTACTATTCCACGATCGGCGTGCAGGCGCTCGCCACCCCGGTCTATCAAATGACCCTCGGAGTGAACCCGGCCTGGCTCGGCCTGGCCTTGGCGATTCCGCGGGTCTTGGACGCGTTTGTTGACCCCATTGTCGGCAATATTTCCGACAACACGCGATCGCGCTATGGCCGCCGCCGGCCGTTCATTGTTTTCGGCGCCATCGCGATGGCGCTGACGTTTGGTTTGATCTGGATGGTCCCGACCGGTTGGGGGCAGGTGGCGCAACTCAGCTGGTTCGTGGCGACATCCATTCTCTTCTTCTTCTGTCATTCGATTTTTTCCGTTCCGCTCCAGAGCCTTTCCTACGAGATAACACCGGACTACGACGAGCGTACGCGCGTCCAGGGCTTTAGTTCATTCTTCAATCGGATCGGAGAACTGACCTACTCCTGGGTGTTCCCTCTCTCGCAGTTGGCCATCTTTGCGAGTCCGATGATCGGGGTCAGGTCGGTCGCGTGGGGCGTCGCCGTCTTTTTTCTGGCGATACCGGGAGTGATCGCCGGCGTCGTGGGACGGGAGCGGTTTGCCAAGATGGCCGCCCAGCAGGAAAAAGTTCATTTCTGGTCCACGATCCGCGCCGCGTTCGCCAACCGTCCCTTCCGCTACCTCATCGTCATGGTCGTGACGACCTACCTCGTGGGCATGCTCGCCAGCAGCATGGATTACTACCTGTTGGTCTATTATGTATGCCAGGGTGACCTGACCGAGGGCTCATTCTGGAAGGGCGTGCTGTCGTCGAGCTACGGGATCGTGGGCCTCATTTCCATTCCCCTGCTCACCGCCACCTCGAAGCGCATCGGGAAAGAAACCACTCTGATGGCGGTGTTGGGACTGCTGGTCATCGGCGCCTGCGCCCGCTGGTGGATCTTCCGGCCCGGCACCGGCTGGTGGATCATTTTGGACCCCATCCTCGGAGGTGGTGCCCTCTGGGTTGCGATCAGCATGGTGGTGCAGTCGATGTTCGCGGACATTTGCGATGAGGATGAGCTCAAGAGTGGTCAGCGACGCGAAGGGCTTTTCGGGGCGGTGTTTTCGTGGCTCACCAAAGCCGGCACGTCGCTCGCATTTCTCGTCACCGGCGTTGTCTTGAATTGGGTCGGCTTCGACGTCGCACTCAAGGCCGACCAAGCGCCCGGCACGATTCTCGCCATGCGTGTTTTCCTCACCGCTGCGCCGGCGCTCGCCGCGATCGCGTGTATCATCCTGCTCAAGAATTATCCGCTTTCCCGCGCTCGCGCGGCGGAAGTCCGGCGCCAACTGGAAGCGCGGCGGGGCGTGGTTTGAAGCCCGCGGTCGCGACCCGAAGCCCTCGCCGTTAGCGTCATGAACGCCCCCTGCATCCGGTTCATTCTCTGCCTTCTACTCTCAGGACCGGTGCTGGCGGCCAAGTCATACTATGTCAGTTCGGTCTCCGGAAATTCGTCCGCTCCGCTGCAAGTGGCTCGGATTTTTGCCGACAACATGGTGCTGCAGCAGCAACTCGAGAATCCCGTGTGGGGCCGAAGCGCGCCGGGCGCCCTCGTTCGGGTGAAGTTGGCCACGGCAACGACGGAGGCACGCGCCGGAGTCGACGGGCGTTGGCGCGCCTTGTTACCCGCGCTTCCTGCCGGTGGCCCATACGAGATGTCGGTCAGTGGGCCGGAGTCAGTCGTATTCAAGAATGTGATGGTAGGAGAGGTCTGGCTCGTCTCCGGACAATCCAACATGGATTTCCGCCTTTCCGGAGCCACCGGGGCCCCGGCCGACATCGCGGCGGCTGACCTGCCCGGCATTCGCTGCCTGCGTGTCCCGCAAGCCGTCAGTCGGACTCCTCTCAACGAATTGAGCGAGGCATCCTGGCAAGTCTGCTCGCCGGCCACGGCCGGAGGTTTCTCCGCGGTGGCTTTCTATTTTGCGCGCGAGCTTCAACGGCAGCGCGGAGTCGCCGTCGGGCTGCTCAACGCCACGTGGAGCGGCACGCCCGCCGAAGCGTGGACCAGCAACTCTGCCCTCGCCGTGCTCCCGGATTTTGCCGAGCCGCTGAAAGCCATCGCCTCCTCCAACGAAGATTGGGCCGCCGGCATGATGAACGCCGTTCGCATCGACGCGGAACGCGATCTGGTATTCGAAAAAGGAACGGTCGGCCTCGCACTCGGAGTCCACCGGCCCGAATTCGACGATCGGGAGTGGTCCGTCGCCGACTACCCGCTGAGCGCTGCGCAGATGCGCCTGCCGGATTATGCGATCGTGTGGGTGCGAAGAACGGTCGACCTGCCCGCGAGCGCGGCCGGAAAGGAGCTCACCTTGAATCTCGGCCGCTGCTATGAATGGGACCAAACCTATTTCAACGGTGAACAGATCGGTTCGCATCGCTGGGATGGAGTGCGCGAATACCGCGTGCCCAGACGGCTGGTCAAGGCGGGGCGCAACATCATTGCCGTCCGGCTCTATTCCGAATGGTCCGCCGGCCAACTCGGCAAAGGCAAAGACCAACCCCGACTCACCAGTGCGGATGGCACCGTGAACGTGTCGCTCTTGGGGCCGTGGAAGCATGACGGCCGGTTCGAACCGACGCTCATCGTCCCCCGTTATTTTCAGCGTGAGCCCACTTCCTTGTTCAATGGCATGATCGCACCAATCGCGGGCTATGGACTCCGGGGCGCGCTGTGGTATCAAGGTGAGGGCAACGCCGGCAAACCCCGGCAATACCAGTCGCTCCTCCCCGCGCTCATTCAAGAGTGGCGCTGGCACTGGGGCCAGGGCGACTTCCCTTTTCTCGTCGTGCAATTGCCCGGCACGGTTGATTACGACTGGCCTGCACTCCGCGAAGCGCAGGCGATGGCGACTCGCCTGCCCAATGTTGGCCTGGCGGTGACGATCGACATCGGCGATCCCGAAAACCTCCACCCCACCAACAAGCGGCCCTTTGGCGAGCGCTTGCATCGAGTGGCGCGACACGTCGCTTACGGAGAAAAAATCGTTTGGACCGGCCCGGTCCACGGTGGCGTCGAAAAAGCTGCTGGTTCCTTGCGCGTGCACTTCCACGAGACGGGGAGTGGCTTGATCACCCGCGATGCCGCCGCCGTCCGGGGCTTTGAGGTTCGCGCCGCGACCGGCGAATACGCTCCAGCTGAGGCGATCATCGACGGCCCGTCCGTTGTGGTCCGGGCCGCTAGTATTCCCGCGCCGGTCGCCGTGCGCTACGCCTGGGCACCGAACCCGGACGCCAATCTAATCAACCGGGAAGGCCTGCCGGCTGCGCCTTTTCGCGCCGACCTGCCCGCCTCTCCCTAACCGCCAAAAAATCATGCGAACGCAATTGGAGCCCCCGCGCGCGGATCCACGTGGAAACAAAAAAAGCAACCCGGCGAATCGTCTCTCCCCAGTCCACCAACGCCGACCGTCACCGTAGCGAGTCCGACCAGATTCATCACTCATGTTTACCGCGGTCCTAGACTATGCTACCAATTCCGTTCGCACGCTCGTCGCGCACTGCGTTGACGGCACGAAACTCGGCCTCCGTCATTCCCACCCCACGGCGGCCCTGTTGCTCGCGCTCTGCGTCGCACTCCCCGGCCGGTCGGAGCCTCTCCCCACCGATCTCCAGCGCTACGCAACGGAGATCGCCCGTTATGAACAGGAAGACCGTCAGCGATTTCCCGCCAAGGGAGGAACGCTGTTCGTGGGCAGCTCAACGATTCGGATGTGGTCGACGATCGCCCGCGATTTCCCTGCTCACTCGGTGATCAACCGCGGCTTCGGCGGCGCCCGGATTTCGGAAGTGACCCAAAATATTCATCGGATCGTTTTCCCCTACGCCCCGCGGCAGATCGTATTTTTTGCGGGCGGGAATGACCTCGCCGATGGGCATGCTCCGGAACAGGCGGCCGCGGATTTTCGCACGTTTGTGCAACTCGTGCGCAAACGCCTGCCAGAGATTCCCATCGCCTACATCGGCATTTATCACAATCCCTTCCGCTGGATTTACCGGGAGAAGTTTGAGACCGCCAACGCACTGATCGCGGAGTTCTGCCAGCGCACGCCCGGATTGGTCTTCATCGAAACCGCCGGCGCCTTCCTCGGTGAGGACGGATTTCCCCGGAAATCTTCCTTCGCGGAAGATCAACTCCACTTGAATGCCAGCGGATACAACGTCCTCGCGGACTTGGTTCGTCCCCACCTGCACAACCAAAAAAAACCCGGCCCCAACGGCCGCTGACCCGTTTTCAACGAACATGAATCGCCCGCCGATCAGCCGTCTCTCCACGTGGACCCGGGGACAAACCCAAGCCATCCTTGCCGCCATCGTTTCGCTGGTCGCCCTCGCCGCATCCGCGCACTCGGCCGGGCCGACCGCGCCGACGCTCGGGCAGCCGGGCGACAGCCTGACCGCCGCAACGGTGACGGTGCCGCGCGCGCAGCAATATGACTTCACCGCCAGAACGAACGGCCAAAAATATCGGCTCATGATTTCGACTCCGGCGCGCCTGGAGCCAGGCAAACGCTATCCCATTCTCTACATCCTCGACGCGTATTGGTATTTCGTTCCCGCGGCGCTGACCGTACCGGCCAGCGACGCCGATCACCTCTCGTCCGCCATCGTGGCGGGGATCGGCTACCCCACCGATGAGATGGACGAACTGCTCCGTCGTCGGACGTTTGACCTGACACCGCCTCGCGTCGCCGGTGCGGAGACTCCGGTCGACCCCTCGACCGGAGGGGTCGATACCTTCATCCGGATGCTGCGGGAAGAAATCAAACCGTTCGTGCAGTCGCGCTATCCCGTCGACGAAAAACGCCAGGCCATTTTCGGGATGTCCAACGGTGGTCTCGCCGCCCTCCGCATCCTCTTTCGACACCCGGAAACGTTTCAAACCTACATCGCGGGCAGCCCGGCCATTTTTCAAAACAACCGCGCGATTCTTGCCGATGAAGCGGCTTTCTCAAAGAAGGTCCGGAGCGGAGCGGTCAGTCTCAAGCTGTTGATCACTTCGGCCGGCAACGAACAATACCGCGGCTCGGATCCCAAGCTTCTGGCCGATGATCCTCGCTTCGTCGACGATGCCTCCGAACTCGCCACTCGCCTCAGTTCGCTCGACCCGGCGAAAGTGAGCGTCGTTCGCACGATATTCCCCGACGAGAGCCACAAGTCTGTCTCCCTTGCCACCCTCAGCCGCGCGCTGTATTTTGCGCTGCAACCAGCGGCAACGATCCCGCCGTAGTGATCGCGCCGGGCAGGTTGGCGTTCGTCACTACGTCGTAGGGATCGTCGGTGGCGGCATCGGAGACCGTAGAGCGCGAGAAATTCAGGCGTGGAGCGGGAGACACCGGGTCATGTCGCGGCTTGCGGATCCGGCGCCGAAAATCGGCCGAGACCGCGTGGTGCGATTCGAAGCTTATGCCAAATCCGCGATTCGCGACATGACACCGCCGGCTGCTCCGTGGTGGGCATTTTCATCGTTTCTTCGGTCGCGGCTGCCGCGGTAGGATTCGCCGGGACGTCGCAGGCCGACTCGCGCCACGCCGGTCGGCATCATCGCCGGAGTTCGCCCGCAGCGGCTTCGGACCATTTTACGACTCATCGTAAGACAGTCTGGACTATTTTACGACGGCGGCACTCAATTGCTTGTTGTTAACTCATTCGTTAATTGAGGGAAATCGGGACTCAGAATCGCTATTGCTTTTTATTAACGTATACGTGAACATGCAGCTATGACGGAAAGAGAAGCAGTCGAGCGATTTCATCTTGTTTTCCTTCGGCACTTCGCATCCACGATTGGCGTCGGGACGATTTGCCTGAAGGGCGGTGTGAACCTGCGTCTGTTTCACAACAGCCCTCGGCTTTCGGAAGACATCGATTTCGACGCCCGGATTGTGGCTGTGAACACCTTGAAGAAGAACGTAGAAAAGGTTCTCGCGAGTCCGGCCCTGAGTCGGGAATTGGAAGCCGCGGGGATCGGTCTGAGCGAAATCAAGCCATCGAAACAAACGGATACCGCGCAACGGTGGAAGTTTCAGGTCAGGCATGAGGGACAATCATCGCCCACTCGGCTGGAATTCTCGCGGAGGGACAACGAACCCTTTGACCAAGCGCTAGCCGAGCGGCCTTCCCCAACCCTGCTGGCGACGAATCAGGTTCTGCCATTTGTATTTCATCACTACGGCGGCCCGCCTGCTTACCGGCAAAAAATCCACGCGCTCTCCACCCGCAGGGAAGTGCAGGCCCGTGACGTCTTCGACCTGGATCATCTTCGTCCGCACGCCGCGGCGGCGAAGACGGCTCCTCTCGACGAGGTAAAACAGGCGCTTGAGCAACTGGGCCTGATCGATTTCGCGATGTTCAACACCCAGGTGGTTCCTTTCCTTCCGTCCGATCTCGCGGCATATTACGGCACGAACGAAGCGTGGTTGGAGCTGTCCGAAAAAGTCCGCCTCGATCTCTCCGCGGCCCTGCCGCCTGCCTAGCCATGAGCACGCTCAAATTCTATCAGAAGCTCGCGGGGAAGAAGCACGTCACGACACGTGAGGCGGCGCAACTGACCGGCGTCAGCGTGCCGGCCGCATCGATGTCGCTGCGGCGCTTGGTCGCCGAGGGCCTTGGCACGTCGCTAAAACGAGGCCATTGGCTCATTGGCACAACCTCCGGTCAACCGGGCGCGCTCGTCAGCGCGGCGGCTTCCCCGTATGCCTCCTATTTGTCCGGCTGGTCGGCGCTCCGCCATCACGGCCTGATCCAGCAGATTCCCCAGACGCACTTTGCGGTGACGCTGGGACGTCCGGGCGCAACCGTCATGCCGGGCGGCAATGTCATTTTGCACCGGCTGAAACCGGAATTGTTCGGCGGCTATTCCTACGAGCCGCGCGTGGAGGGCTTTGTCGCTTCGCCCGAGAAGGCGATCTTCGATCTCGCTTACCTTAGTGCGATGAATCGCAGCCGCGTCAGCACCGATCTTCCCGAGACGGACCTGGGGAAAATTCGTTGGAAGGAAGTGCAGAACTGGCTCCGTCGGATTCCCGCGGGCAGCATTCGGACTTCCGTTGCTGCGGCGCTCGAGCGAGTCCGCGAAAGACAAGCGACGAGCGCAGCGTAGTTGCCTGCGTCGAAGAGGCGAACTGGTGTAGCATCCGAGCGACAGCGGCCGGCATCTTTCGACGTGAGCGTGATTTCGAAACGCGATGGCCTCATTTTTTGGGTATCAGATGGCGGGCGCGGCGCTGGATCGGCGTTTCGCACGGTATGCGATTGTGATTGAGATATAGAACGGGAACGCCGGCGGGGATCAGAACAGCGT
>SXGU01302762.1_pt1 | contig 15803 bp, 13 predicted proteins | sample 3174531 | NCBI WGS metagenome assembly SXGU01 (sample SAMN11356863, study PRJNA531348) | freshwater metagenome | isolation source: freshwater sample F1-140 | place: China: Fuxian Lake, Yuxi | collected 2017-12-25
GCGACTACGTCAACAGGGTATTGCTCAGGGAGGCGGATGCCGTGGTGGCCATCGGCGAGAAAATGGCGGCTCATATCCGGGGGATCGTTGAAAAGCCCAAACGCCTGGAGGTTATCCCCAACTGGGCGGACGGCAACAAAATCGCTCCAGCCGGCAAAGAGGCCCAGCGGGCCCTCGCTGAGACCCTGAATCTCAGCGACGTATTCACGGTGATCTATGCCGGAAACATGGGGTTGGCCCAGGAGATCGACGCCCTCATCGAACTGCTGCGCGCCCTAAAAGACCGGCAGGATATCCAATTCCTATTCATGGGTGGAGGGGTGCGGCGCAGAGACTTGGTGGCCGCTGTGGAGATGAATCAGATCACCAATGCCAGGTTCATTGCCTATCAGGAACGAACAAGTCTTTCGGAATATCTGGCCCTGGCTGATATGGGGATCGTGACGCTCTCCCCTGCATTGGAAGGCCTGGCGATACCCACGCGGACATACAGCTATATGGCAGCTGGGTTACCTATTCTGGCCATCGCGGGACCAACCAGTGAATTGAAGACTTTTGCCGAACAGGGGCTCGGGGTGCATTTTACACCGGACTCGATCGCGGCAATCGTCGATTTCTTGGACACCCAGATCACGCGGGGACGCAGACCAGCTGACCCTGCCATCCGCATGTATTTTTCCCGCCATTTCGACCGGTCCTACCGGACAGCCAGGTACTGGGCCTTGTTGTGTGATCTCCACCGCTGACGGGGGGTTCTCCGGTCTAGACTACATCGTGGTCAGACCAGCTCAGATAGACCCTTTGGTCAGGCATTTGGGTGATATCGTCTGAAAATCTCTTCTCACAAAAATGAATTCCGTGCGGCATCAGGAAACCTGGTGCCCGCAAAAAGCGGTTCGTTCTGAGGACCCCGCGGTACGGGTCGGCATTCGTGAACAGGCAGGTGATCATCCCACACCCTGAATGCTTCAACACCTGGCAGGCATAGGCCAACAACGCCACCCCCACTTCCTGCTCCAGGAAAATCAGTTCTGCGATATACCCCATCTTGACCCCGAATTTGATCTCTTCCCGGATTATCACAAAACCCCTGACGTGATCGTTCGCCTCCGCGGCGAAGATTCGGTAACTCTTAGGGTTTTGATCAAAGCGCCACGCCAAATACTGGCGGTTCCGCTCGACGCCGCTGGTGATGCCTTGCGAGAACTCATGCCACAGCTCGTCGAAGCGCGCGTCAACAGCGGCCAGCTCCGCGATTGGGACTCGAGCGCGCCTCTTGAAAAGGGAGGGGGGGATTGATATCAGGGAATAGGCTAGCCCGACGAGTTTGCCGCCGGCCCACTGCAGGAACCGCAGGGGGGTGTAACGCCTCAGAACCACACTCGCATCCACGATCCGGAAGTGAACAGGTAGGATCTCAAAAACCTTCCTCCAGCCGAAGTACGTGGTATACACCGGAAGCGAGTTGTCGTTCAAAAAAGTGAGCCCCAGGGCGATTCCGTCGTCCCGAAGTTGTTTGTCGCACGCCTCGGCCAACTTCTTCAGCAGGCCCCGTCGCTGGAAATTGGGGTGAACCATACTCAGAATCGAAAACGCGGCCTTCAGGCTCCGGCCCTCATGGTAATAGGGAACCGGGATTAGGCAGTAGTGGCCGGCGAGTACCTCGTCTTGGTTCTCTGCAACCCAAATGATCGGTCTTGAAAACGGGTTTTCCCTGAACTGCCACCACCAGTCCTCCACGCGGTAACCAGGACCAAAAACATCGTGGAACAAGTGGAGTATTTTTGTTTCGTCCCCTTCTCGGTAGTAGCGAATAACAAACGATTCGGCGCTCATTGGCGGATCACCTGCGAGGGGGCACGGTCAATTGGAAGGGGAGCAAGTCTGAGCCAGTCCCTGAAATTGGTCAACACCTGCGACTGCACGAGGCGCCGCAATTTGGTTTCGGTGGAAGAGAGGTTCACATAGGATTTGAATCGGCGAAAAACACCCATAGGCAAGCGCGGATGGTGGGGGTCAATTTCCCTCGGGTGGAGATAGTAGATTACGGGGCGGCCTTCCGCGTTCACTTTCGCGGCCCTGGCGCTGATGAAGGACCATGGGAACAACCTGAAATACCCACCCCCGGAAAAGCAGATCTTGGCCCCCAGGACCGCCGCCATGCTGATAGGAAACTCGGTAAGTGGTCCATTGATGGTGTCGAGTTGATGTGGATGGAGCGAAGCCCCGACGAACCCACCGTGTGCCCGTCTGGCGGGAAAGACGGACGAGTCGTAGAGGTAGCCTGCTTTTGTCAGTGCGTCAAAGGCCCACGGAGTTTCAGGGGTGATGGAAAACCCAGGGGAACGGTGACCTAGTACCCTTTCTCCTACGAGGTCCTCGAGGATATCCTTGGTCTTTGTTATATCCCTCAAGAACGCGTCAGGAGCCATCGTATAAACCAGTTGATGGGCATAACCGTGACTCGCAATTTCGTGGCCACGCCGGTGGGTTTCCTTGATCATCTGAGGATATCGCTCAGCGATCCAGCCCAGGACAAACATGGTGGCCTTGGTGCCTTGCAGGTCCAGGATATCGAGAATGGCATATAGATTTTGTTCGACTCTGGGTTCTAGTCTGTGCCAGGCTTCAATATCTGGTGCGGTTGGCAAATCCAGGATATGAAACCAATCCTCAACATCAAAGGAGAGGATATTCTTCATCGACTTCTCTGAGAACATAAACGCAACAGGGCGGCGATTCTGGTGGCGGTCTGTTCCCAGGAAAACCGCTGTACCCATCGGTACCCAGAGGCAATTTGTGTCCTGCGGAAATGGTTGTCATCTGTCATTTTCCCCAGGGCATCTGCCACCTGTGCTGTATCGTAAGGGTCGACGATCACGGCGCCTTCACCCACTACCTCTGGAACAGAAGAAAGATTGGAGGCGATCACCGGCGTGCCCCATGCCATCGCCTCGAGCGGAGGCAGCGGAAACGCCTCGCAGGCAGACAATAGCAAAAACGCCCTTGCCTGCTGGTACCACATCCCAAGTTGGTCGTGGGGTACATAGCCCATGAAGTGGACCGCGTGGGCGATCCCCAAACCGGCAGCGACGCCCCGCAAATGATGCTCGTAGCCATGGGAATTCAGCCCGAGCAAAACTAGTTCGAGGTCCCTGCTGGGGTTTTCCTTCCTTAGCCGAGCCAGACCGGCCATCGCCCGGTCGATGTTCTTGTAGGGGGATAGTGCCCCGACCATCAGGAAGAAAGGCTTGGTTCCCGGGGATCGCGCCCCGGTCGGATTGGCGGTCAGACCTGGAAGGGGTGCGGTGTTTTTGGTAGCCACGGCCAAGGGGATGGTGGTGATTTTCGCCAAGGGTATGTTTTCCCGACGAGCGACCTCCTGGCGCACGTTTTCGGAGACGGCAATGGTGTGCACCGCGCGGCGGACCGATATGCCTTGTAGCGACGAGTAGTAGAGGTTGCGGAGTTCCGCTCCCATCCATGCTGTCAGGCGGGAACCAGAGAACCGGAAAAAATCCCGGTAATGATAGTAGAGCAGGTTTTGCACGAAGGCTATGGTCGGACATGGCAACAGAGGTGAGGCAACCTGATTGATAGAAAAGTAGAGATCGACTCCTCGCTGGCGCACCACCCAGGGCAATACCAGCAACTCATAGAGCACCCGGTTGGCTGGTGAACAAACCCAGTTGGGTACTACCCTTAGGGTTAGGGCGGAACCATGCTCTGCGAAAAGGGACTGATTTTCCTGGGTGACAAAAATCAAATACCTGATACCAGGATCGGCCAGCGGGAGGTGGTGGACCAGGTTCCTGAGGACCGTCTCCCCACCCCCAGTTCTGTCCGGTTTCACCGAAAGGGCGCTGATGGCGACGTACATCGCTGCGCTAAGCCAGGACCTCTCTGTAAAGCCTAAGGGTGTCTCCGATCATGATCTCTTGCCGGAAGAGTTGCTCCACTCTTTGCCGGGCCTGCTGGCCAAATTTGTACTGCAATTCTTTGTTTTCGAAGAGCAATTTTATTTTTTGAGCCAGGGCCACGGCGTTGCCAGGGGGGACGACGAAACCGGTTTCGTTGTCCAGATTTACAAAGGATGTTCCGGTGGAGAGTTCGGTGGAGATCACGGGCCGCCCGCTGGCCATGGCTTCTGCCAGAACCATGCCAAATGCTTCGGAGCGGGCCACTGAGGGCAACACAAAACATTGGCAGGCACAGTATAGAGCCCGGAGGTCTTCGTCGGGAATCTTTCCCAGGAAAGTCACGCGCGCATCGAGTTTCAACCGGGCTACCAGGTCCCGGCAAGTGCCCTCCAACGGACCTCTGCCGACTACGACAAGCCTGATATCCTGAAGTAGCCCAACGGCCTCGATGAGGTGCTCCAGCCCTTTGTAGTACACGAGTCTTCCCACGAAGAGCACAAATTCCCCGTACTGCCTTCGCATGGCCTCCACACCTTCGGTTTCCACCGGTTGCAGTGACGCGGTGTCGACCGGAAGCGGAATGACGCGGCATTTTTCGCGATAGCGCGCGAGTACCGGGGACGAGTTCACGTAGTTGGTGGAGGTGGCGATGATGGCACTCATCTGCCGCATGAGGATGTGGATAAAGGGGCTATACAACCGCAGGAACAGTTTCTGGCGAAAGATGTCGCCATGGTAGGTCAGGACGGCTTGTTTCCGGCGACCAAAACACAGATACGCCAATTCTGTCCAGGGGTTGGGAAAGTTGAGATGAAGCAGGTCGAAGCGCGGAGCCAGGCGGCTCAATAAGCGCGGCAGACCCGGTGAGATCGGGACACCGCTCAATCCCAGGAGGGTGCCCAGGCGATGGACTTTGACACCATCGATCATCTCCGCACTTGAATGGCGTTGGTCCTCGGCAGCCGCGACGACCTCTACCTCAATGCCGCTGCGAACTAGCCCGGTACAGAGCAAGTGACTGTAACGTTCTATGCCTCCCTCCGAAGGGGGGTAGTGTTTGGTGATGAACAGCACTCTCATGTAGCAGGGGACCCTTGTTGGTCCAAGATGGACAACCGATGTACGAGCGCGGCGAGGACCCAGAATGGAGTGCCTATCTTCGTCAAAATAAAAAGTTCGGTGAAAAAGGACTGCCCGAGCAGGCCGGCCAGCCCACAAAAAAAGCCTATACTCAGGCCCTGAACCATGGGGTCCTTGGATAGGCGATAGGATTTCAAGGCAATATAGGCAGTCCTGATCATTATAAACGAGAACAGTCCCGCTCCCAGCAACCCTCCCTCCACCAGTTCCCGGATCAGTTGGCCCTCGGCAATACGGCCGGCACCACCGGGTCCCCAGCCGAACACAGGACTGGATAGGAAGGTGTTCCAGAGAGCACCGAAGAGGTGGATCCGGTTTCTGGCGCTGTCGTCCTCTATCGTGCCCGAAAGCATGCTGAAGAGTTCGATCGTGCGACCTTCTGCAAAGGCGATCACGTCGATACCCCAGACGCTGTTCAAGAGTACGAATCCACCCACGACCAGGAGGGACAACGACAGCAGCCTATCGAGCTGTCCTTTCTTAAAGGCGAACCAAGCGAATACCGTCAGGGCACATGCCCCGCCGATCCATGCGCCGCGCGAGGACGAAAAGATCAGGCAAAACACACATCCCATCCAAAGCAAACCGGCGAGGGTCCGCTGCTTGGTCCCGCCCGGCCACCGGCACAGGAGCATCCCGCCGAGCAGACATGCGGACAGGATGGCAAAACCACCGAGGTGCTCGTGGCCTACCCCACTGGCAACCGTCCATGGATCGCTATAGCCAAAACCGCCACTCTCTGTAGGCGCGCTGAGTACATGGATGTTCCTGAAGGTGGAGGTCAGGCTGCGGTGGTCTAGAGCGAAAAACTGCACCAACCCCACCCCAACCACCACGGTGATGCTCAAGAGGTAAAAATTCAACACGGAGCGTATGAGTTCCATACTTCGCAGAGCGAAATACAGCAACACATACAAAAGGAAAAAAACCAGCGATTTGGAGATTACCAGGATCCCCTCAACGACCAAGACGCCCTTCCCGATAGCCCATCGATTAGTCCATGGTAAGTAGAGGCTGAGAATACCCAGAACTAGGCACTTATAGAGTATCAGGAGTCCGAGAACGGGCGCTAAGCGGGAAAGGGTAAGGCGAAGATCCCCAGTAACACATGCTTGGAGCAAGAGCCGTGACACCGCGATGGTTAGGGCGGAAAAAAGAGCAAGATCGTCCAGGAAAAAGGGGGTGCCTCCCAGATAGGCCACGACCACCTTTGGCATGAGGGGGACGAGGACCAGAATGCCAATCCAGAGGCGCTCCGTCAATGGTCGGTGGCCCCTGTGGTTCCGGTGCTGGTGAAAGTAGACAGGGTGAGAGCCACGCCTGCCAGCATCCAGAAGGCCAGACGGAGGGTGGGGTCATTCAGGGAATCCCAGGTGGTCATATTGGCGAGAAAACCGCTGGCACCGGCCATAAAGGCCATTAACAACCCGCGGTCGGCACCCTGAAGATGATGCCAGGTACTGCCAACCCGCCACAGGAGGACCGCCAACAAGGCGATGGCTGCGAGGAGGCCGGTGATGCCGGTTTCGGCGGCAAACATCAGGTACATATTGTCGGTAGTATGGAAAGGTGAACTCTGTTCGCCGGGGAACAGCGTCGCCCGGTGGTCCTCGAAATAACGGGTAAAGTTGCCAAAACCGATACCGAGAAAGGGGTGTTGGCTCAAGATCTCGACGACATTGTCGAACTGGGCGAGGCGGAAGTGCTCTGTCTGGCCGAGTTTGGAGCCGGATAACAAACTGGCGCGGTGTTCCATGTAAGCGATCTGGGGGGCAAAGATACGGTGCAATCCCGTGGTCTGGAGTAGTTGCCAGGCCACCGGCAGGGCAAGGAGGGCGACGAGCACAATCGTCGCCACGCGGGCCCGAGGTTGCCGCCTGCATCCCTGCCAGGCCAGAGCGAGGCCTGCCACCAGCGCTGCGGTGCCAATGGCAAGCCAACCACCGCGGCTTTGCGACAGCAAGGTGACCATCAGCGCCATCAGTGCCAGCGCTGCGAAGGCCGCGCGGCGCTGGAGCGGGCCCCTGCGCCAGGCCTCCCAACAGATGAAGGGACAGCATAGGCTCATGTACGAGGCCGTGGATATGGCGTTTCCGAAGGGGGCTGCTGCCCGCCAGGTGCCCCCATAATAGGGATTGTTTTGGCGTTTGATTTCATCCCAGAGCAAGTCTTTCCCCAGCCAGTGGCTCAGGAGGGTGTAGGCGGCGCATACCCCGGCGACCAAAGCTATGCCGCGAACCAGGCGGTGTACGGCGTACTGGCTGTCTAGCAACTGAGCTAGAATCCATCCGAACAACATGCCGGTAGCACTGTAGTACCCCCATTTGACTATCCCGATCTCGGGATAGGCGGCACCGCAGAGGCTCAGCAGGCTGATGGCCAGGTATAAGGCACCCCAGGGGGCGGCGGCGAGACGGCGCACTGGTTGCCGGTGTTGCCGCAACCCAATCAGCCATAAACCCGCGAGGAAGGCGACGAGGAGGAGGGGGAGATATTTGAGGAAAACGAAGGAGGGAACCTGGGTGCCCAGCGCGATGGGCTCGAGGTAATAGAAAGGTACGAAGGAAATGTAGGCGAAAAGAGCAAGCGGGACGTACTCGCCCAAACGGGCCGGAGTGAAGAATCCATGGTTGGATAAGCCTTGGATTTTCATCGCTGGCGCAGGTCGATCAGGCCAGCAAAGAGTTGTTCCACTGCATCGGTGATCCGGTCCCAGGAAAACCCTTCGGCATAAGGGCGGACGCGCAGCGACAATTCGGGGTCCGGTAGCCGGGACAGCGTTCTCAGGATGCCGGCTGCCAGGGATTCCGCACCCGCGTCTGCCAGCACGAAGTCGGGCAGAACCCCGTTCAGGATCTCCGGTGTCCCGCCTACAGGGGTGCCGAGCACCGGCACCCCGCAGGCCAGGGCCTCCAGGGTGCTCAGGCCGAACCCCTCGAGGGCCAGGGAGGGCATGATGAAGAGATCGCTCGCCTGATAAAATGCAGGCAAGTCCTCGTCGGCGACATAGCCGAGCAAACGAGTGCGCTGCAGGCCAAGTTCGCCGATCAGTTGCTCGAGACGACCCCGTAATTCGCCGCTGCCGCCTATCAGGAGGGTGACGTCCTGACGAACTCGTTCCACGGTGGCCATGGCTCGCAACAGGCCTTCCAGCCCCATGCGCGGGGAAAGCCGGCGCACGGTCAATAACACCAACCCCTCCTCGGGGAGAGCGAGCCGGCGGCGCACGGCGTTGCGGTCGGCAGCCGGCCGGAAGCGATCGATATCCACCCCACCCGGAATCTTGCAGAATTTGTCGGCAACACTCGGGAAGATGGCCGCAGCTTCGGATTTCATGTAGCCGCTCAGGCCCACCACCCGGTCACAACCGCCGAGTATAAAACGATCGGCAGCGCGCCGGAAGCGGTATCTGAGGGGGAGGTCGTCTTGGCTGCCACCATCACTGGGCAGGGCACCCTCCTTGGCCTGTGCTTCCTTGTGCCAGGGGCCGTGAAAGAAAAAAACCGAGGGGACCTCGCGATACTGCTTGAGGGCCAGCTCGGCTGCCAGGCCAGAAAAGGCGTGGTGGGCGTTGACGAGGTCGATCCGCTGGGACGCCAGCAGGCGGGTCATGGCCCCCATGCAGCGGGCCACCGAGAGCGGGTAGAGGACTTCTTTTGCCGCAGGGGTGTAGGAGATGACCTGTATGCCGGCGACGGAATCAGGGGTTCCGGGTTGCTCGCGGATGAGCGCTGTCACCTGGTGGCCCCGCTCCACTAGCCGGCGCATCACCTCGTAGATGACGATGGAGGCGCCGCCGGTCACGCCCGGGTAGAAAAAGTCCGCAACCGTGAGGATTCTCATGCCGCAGCCAGGCCTGAGGACGACCTATTTGGTGACGTAATATTCCGGGCTCACGTAGTCCGGCCCGGCTGCCTGGTTGTAGCGGCTATGCACCAGCTGGGCACCGCTGGCGCTGAGCACCTGGTGCACTGTCGACTCCGGCACCGTGTACATCTCCATCACCGCGGCGGACCCGTACACCACCCGGCGCAGCAGGTTGACGGCGGCAGCCGGGAGCAGGATCTTGAGCATCTTTTTGTAGCCATGCTGGCCACTGGGCAACTGAAAAACCAGCATGCCGCTTGGTTTGAGCACGCGCACGAACTCGCGGATATAGGCCAGCGAGTAGGTGGGTTCCATGTGCTGCAACACCCGGCTACAGTAGATGAAGTCGAAGGTGGCGTCGGCAAAACGGCCAAGGTGGTCGGCCTGGTTGTGTGCGTACTGGCAGCGGTCGCCATGGGCATTGTGCTGCTGCGCCAACTCGATCATCTTGGCAGAGATGTCGACCCCGGTACACTGGTCGAAGTGTTGTGCCAGGGCCTGAGTCAGCCGGCCCATGCCGCAGCCGAAGTCGAGCGCCGCGCCGCGCGGCCGGTCCCTGCCCAACTGCGCGATCCCCGCCATAAGCAGGTCGATCTCGTCGCGGCCCGAAGCAAAAAATCCCTCGGCCTGCCAGCCGTGGTTGCGCTTGTCGGCATCGGTGCAGACCGCCCACATCGGGTCTGCCTTGGCCCAGCTTTCCCAATTCTGCCGCAACTGATCCAGCTTCATTCGCGTTATACCCTCCCTGGCTCCATCACCAGCGTCGCACCAGGCCGTTAAGATACCCAAACAGGTAGGACACCTCGTAGATCGCCCCCAAAGGGCGCAGGGTCAACAGCTGGGCGAGAAACCTTGCACCCTTGCGCAGCACCCGGTAGGGTAGGGTGGTCTGGGCCGCGAAGTCGCCGACATGCCCCTCTGGGCAATCGTACATCAGGTCGCGGGCGAAGCGGTACTGCCAGGCGGTGAGGTGGCCTTTCTTGTACCCGTAGCGCACCAGGGCCCCCAGCGTGTCCGGTGCCGGGTGATAGGCCCAGGCGTGGGGCACGACCACTACCCGCAGGCCCGCCTGTCTGACCCGGTGGCGCAGATCCGGGTCCACCCCTGCCAGTAAGCGGTCGTTCATGCGGCCAACGCGGACAAAGAGGTCGCGCCGGATGGCGAGGCACAAGGTGGTCACCATGTCGCTGTCCACCAACTGGTCAACCACCGGCGATACGGCGCGCGGAATCTGGCGGGCACAACAGCGCTGGAAGAACTTGGCGTCCCGGGGAATGAGCTGGCTGACTCCGGCCAAACCCACATCACTGCGCTCCTTGAGGGGGGCCACCAGGCGCTCGAGCATCTGGTCGTCGCCAAGGGTGGCATCGTCATCGATAAAGACCAGGAACTCACCCCGCGCGGCCTCAGCGCCCAGATTCCGCGCCCGGCCGTTGGGCGATTCGCCGATGCTCAGGATTACCTCGATGGCCTTGAGGCGCTGTGCCCTTAACTGCACCAACAACTGGGGCAGGATGCCGCCGCGTTGTCCGTCCCAAGTGGGGATGATCACCGAGACCTCGGGGGGGGAGGCGCCGCAGTATACGAGTTCGACGGGCATAAGGAGACGCTGGGGAGTCTACTGCTGGTTGGGGTGAGGGCGACGTACGTAGAACTGGTCACTTCCGACGGTGTACTCCTCAACCAACGAGTAATTGGCGACAAAGGCCTCGGAGAGCAGCAGCTTTCGATAGTAGGGTTCGTTGTTGCGGAGTCCGCTGCCGACGTGAACCAGATCGGGCTGCTGGCCGAGGACATAGTTGAGGATCACGTCGTAGGCGTTTTCCCTGGTGTCGAAGAACCCCCTATTGTGATGGAAGGTCATGGCGATAAAGTCGTCGTTCAACCCCATCATGTCGAGGGTCTTCAGCTGCGAGTAATAGGGCAGCATCCCGCACTCGGTGGTCGCCAGGGTCTTGCCCTTGAAGTGGCTGCCGATTTGTTGGTAGTGCCTGGGCAAGGTGGGATTGGCTGAGATGGCGGCGTACTGAACATAAGGCTCGACATTCGCAAGGGTAGAACTCAGCACGAGGGGGATTTGCAGGAGGTTAAAAAAGATAAGCGTAGCCGGGAAGATGGCTGCGTATTGGCGTCCTGAAAACAGCATAAATTCTGGGCTGGAGATGAGGAGATATACCAGGGGGAGAAGGGGAACAAAAAACCGAAACTGCGGCATCCAGTCGCCGCCTACATTGATGACAAAGAGGGTATACCAGACAACAAATCCCGCCAGCAGCGTCAGCGGCGGGCAGGAGAATCCATGGCGCATCGGCCGCCACTGCCAGAGCCGTTTGAGGCAGCAAATGAGCAACAGGACAAAGATGCCGCCACCGCCGTAGGTTTTGGCAAAACTCACGAAGTAGCGTCCTCCTCCCAATATCTGTCTCACGCCCCGGTACAGGTACTCACCGGTTGCCTTGGCATAAACAGGCATGGGAAGCAGGTAGCCGTAATAGGTATACCTCAAGAGCAAAAAGGGGAGGAAGATGATGGCAATTTGGGCCAACCAGATACCCACAGGCCGTCTCTTGCCCGGATCGCGGTAGGCCTGGAGGAGGCGCAGCGGCACAAAAATCGAGAGCACCACGAAACCCTCGGGCCTGGTCAAACAAACCATGCCGGCAACCACACCGGAAAGGGGTACCCGCAGGGACCCAATCTCCTCCAAGAGAAACAGGTACAGGAACAGCACCAGGAGGAGGGTATAGAAAAGGGTCTCCATACCCGAGATCGCGTACACTGCCAGGGCCGGTGCCGTTGCCACCGCAGCGATGGCCAAGGTGTAGTCCTTTGGCTTGCTGCCGACGACGCGCATGATGAAGGCCACCACCACCAGGATGCCGATACCGCACGAAACCCCCAGTATTCTGGATGCGGACACCGTGTCAAATCCCGCCAGGTGAGCGCAGGTCAGGGCGATTACCCAGAGGAAATTGGAGTACCCCTCGACGGGCTTTTCGCCCGCGTTGAAGACCAGGCCATGGCCTGCGGCGAAGTTCTCGGCATACCTGTACGAGATGAAGGAATCGTCGATTACGCCGCCCTGGGCATAATAGAACGAGAGGAACAAGAAGGCGATGCTTGCGGGGAAAAGCGCAAGCAGCATAGGGCGCTCTGCCCAGGCTGGTCGAGAATGGGATGAGGCGGGGTTTCCTGGGATGTCCATCAACTCGGCGAGCCCTATCCGGACGCGGGTACGGGCCGCTGCCCCAGGCCCACAAAGGAACCCAGGCGGTGGACCCGGCACTCGGTCAGGCCCGCCTCCTGCAGCCAGGATTCCAGGGTCGAGGCCTTCTGCGGCTGGTCGTACCAGCAGGCCAGCCAGTCGAAGGTGTCGATGATCGACCACTCCCGCTGCATCTCCCGGTCGAGCGGGAAGGTGCCCAAGTAATTGGCGACCGGCAGCAGCGGGAACAGGTAGCGGCCGATGAGCGGGATGCGCTTGAGCGCAATGCTGAGGGGCAGGAACACCCGCACCATCCCGCACACCAGGGAGTAGAGCAGTGGGGCCGGCAGCCGTTTAGTGAGGGGGCGCAGCAGGTAGCGGGGGTAGTGGAGCCTGGCCTTGAAGGTGTCGGGGTAGACGTCCACGGCGATCCGGCCGCCCGGGGCTAGTTGCGCTGCCAGGCAGAAGAAGGACTTCTTCACCTCGGGCGTGTGTTGGAGCACGCCAAAGCAGAACACCCGGTCGAATCCACCCGGTGCGAAGGGGAGGGCGTAGATATTGCCCTGGATGAGGTGCAGGTTGGGCTGCAGGCCGTGGTTGGCCAGGCAGGCATCCACGGCATTGCTGTAGTCAACGGAGAAGACCTCCAGGCCGGCTTCGATCATCACCTGGGTAAAGCGCCCTGCCCCGCATCCAGCCTCGAGAATCCGCTTGCCCGGCAACTCGGCCCGCTGCCACTGGGTGCCGGCGTAGAAGCGGTCGGCGGTAATGGTGGTGCCGTTGAACTTGTCCACCAGGGTGCGGGCGTGCCGGTTCCACTGGAAACCGAAGCCCTTGGCGTAATTGTCGTCGCTGACGAAGCGGGGGATGAAGTTGCGAATCGGGTAGGTTGCCCCGCAGCCACTGCTGACCAGTTGGCCTTCGCGCACCTCTCCCTGATCGTAAACCGGCTTGTCGAGCTGCAACAGCCCTCGGCAAGCGGGGCAGCGCAGTAATTCGAGAATACGCTCTTTCACTTCGTCGACTCCATCAACTTATCATATGAGTCCATATAGGCCGAGGTCATGGCGGCGAGCGAGAACTGCGCCTCCACCTTGGCCCGGCCGCGTTTCCCCATCTCTGCTCTGAGTCTGGCATCCTGCGCCAGTCGTGCCAACGCGCAGCACAGCGACTCTGGATCACCTGGAGGGACCAGCAACCCCTCCATACCATCGGCCAGCACCTCGCGCATTCCGCCTACATCCGAGGCCACCACCGGCAGCCCCATGGCCATCGCCTCCAGCACCGCCAGGCTGATGCCTTCGGAGAAGGAGGCCAGCAGGGCGATATCGGTCTGGGTGAGTATGGCCCTGGTACCATCCACCGCACCGAGAAAGTCGACATTGTTGAGGCCCAGTTCGCCGACCTGGCGTTCCACCGCGCTCCGGCCTTCGCCGTCACCGACCAACTGCAGCCGGATGCGGGCCTGACAGCGTTGCTGCAGCCGCCGGAAGGCCTCGATGGCGGTGGTATGGTCTTTCTCCCGGAAGAAATTGGCAACCATGGTGATGCACAGTTCGCTCCGGGCGGCGTCGCGGGTTGGCGGGGGTTGCCAGTAGGCGGTGTCTATGCCGTTGTACACTTGGAGCACCCGGCGGCGGCCAGGGGCCAGCAGGTTTGATTTTGTTTCCTGTTCAACTTGGTGCCCAACCGCCACCAGCAGGGGAAAGAGCTGCCTGACCCCCCGCTCCACCCAGCGCAGCGGCCGGCGGCGGGAGAGCTGGCCGTGGATGGTAAAGAGGGCCGGCAGACCGAGACGGCGGGCAGCCAGGCCACCGTAAAGGCCGGCAGCGGTCAGGTGAGCGTGCAGCAACCTGACTTCTTGCTGGCGGGCGAAGGCGGTGATCTGCGGCAGCGCCGCCAGCAGTTGTTGCGGGCTGAAGGGATGTCGCAGCGACAGATTTAAGGTGGGGACACCTGCGGCCACCAGCGCTTCGCCCAGACTCCCCAATTCGAAGAGCGCAACCAAGCAAGGCTTATACCGGTCGGCGGGCAGGGCGCGGATCAACTCGTAACACACCTTGGGCCCGCCGCCCTGGATCATGGCGTCGATAATAAACAGAATCGAACACGGTTTCCCCTGGATCTCAGGGGAAGTCATGCCGGGAGAGCCAGTTGTGGATCAACTCGGCAGCCACCTCGTTCCCCACCGGGTTCCAGTGGGAGTCGATGGGCCAGTAGAGCACCTCGGAGCGGCCGGCGGCGATCAGGTCTTCGGTGAGATCGTAGTAGGTAATCCCTTGGGCCTCGAGGGCCTGGTTGACGATGTGATTCGGCTTGAAAGGGTCGTAGCGCTCCGGGTCCTTCAACCGGTGGCTCCATTGTTCCCAGTAGACCTGTTCCTTGAAGGGAAAAACAAAAGCGCAGAGTTGTTTGCCGTCCTGCCTGACCTGCTGGACCAGTTCCTTTAGTGCTGCGTCAAACGCCGCCACACCCTGCTCCATCTCGGGGGAATAGTCTTTCTCGCAGGTGCGGACCAGGTAGTTCTCCTCGTAATCGATGGTGAAGACGAAGGGGCTTCCTTCGGGTTGGTAGACCTCCCTCCGGGTATCCAGGTTGTAGTAGCCGACCTGGGCCCAGTAGCGGAAGGTCAGGTATTTGGCCAGCCGAACCGCATAGGAATGGGACTTGAGATAGACGACCAGGTTCCCCTGCAGATCTCTAGGCCGGGGCGATGCCACGGGGTTGGGCGGCGGTGCCCCTGGGCTGGCCAGCTTCTTGGCGGCATTGATCTGGCAATCGAGGAATTCGTTGCCCAGGTAGATACAGAGCAAGACGGTGTCGTGGGCGAAGCGGTTCTTGTAGAGAGGATACAGGTCGCGAATATCTGCCACGGAATTGCCCAGGTCGCGCAGGTTGAAGATATCGACCTCGCCCTGGTAGCGGCGTTCCAGCTGCTCGTGCCACACCTGCGCGTCGTCGACGCCGAAACCAAAGGTGTAACTGTCGCCGCAGGCAAAGGCCTTGCGCCGGGCCTGCGGATTGAGACCGTCGTCGCGAAACCCCAACTCCGGGTCGTCGGGAAAGGGAATCGTGGTGATGGTCCACTTGCCGTCCATGATCGACCAGGTGAGGGTCTGGCCCGGGCGCAGGGCAGTGATGCCGGTGCGCGGATCCTTGACGTAGGCGGCCTGCTGTTCCTCGAGCATGCCGACCACCTTCAGGTAGCTGCTGAAGCCGGCGGGCAGGGGCGCTACTCGCAGGGCCAGCTCCACCAGGACCACGGTCAGGCCCAGGTTGAAGAGAATGAGTCCGGCAACCCGCAGGAGGCGCCTCATAGCCCGTGCCGCTCCCGCCACAGCTGCCAGAAGACCAGGGCCCACAGGATCGCCTCGCGGTTCCGCTGGCCGGAGAGGTGTTCGCGCACCAGGCCGGCGACAGCGGCGGGGTCGAAGAATCCTTCGCGGCGCAGGCGGCCTTCCCCGAGGTAATCGTCCAGCAGCCACCGCATCTCGTGGCGCAACCAACTAGCCAGCGGCACGCTGAAGCCTCGTTTGGGCCGCTCGAAAAGCGGTCTGGGCAGGTATTGGGCCAGCAGTCGCCGGAGCAGCCGTTTGCGGTCCTGCCCCCAGGCCCCGAGCTTGGCCCCGGCGCTCAGGCCCAGGGCGAACTCGGCCACCTGTACGTCGAGA
>SXGU01289129.1_pt1 | contig 15801 bp, 13 predicted proteins | sample 3174531 | NCBI WGS metagenome assembly SXGU01 (sample SAMN11356863, study PRJNA531348) | freshwater metagenome | isolation source: freshwater sample F1-140 | place: China: Fuxian Lake, Yuxi | collected 2017-12-25
CAACACCATGAAAATGGGGGTTCATGCCGATGAACTGGCGGCTTCGCTCAGTTCAGCCGACCGGGCCTATGTCTACCGGGCACCCGGACTGGGCTGGGACATCAACGGCAGCCTGGCGGCGAATACCGCCGTCCAGGTTGTGGCTGACATGGAGGATTTGATTCAGACGGTGGTTCAGGATACCCGCCCCGGTGATCATATCGTCATCATGAGCAACGGCGATTTTGGCCATATCCATGACAGGATCGCGGATCGGCTGACGCTGCTGGCGGGTGAAACCGGCGTGAGCTGACTGACCCGGCTCAGGCCGGGTCGGCATCCACCCCGCCCGCCGGCGGGAAACGGGGTGAATGCCTGCGATGTATCGTCCAGTCCCGGGCTTTATTTGTCAGGTGTCACGCTCAGGCGATAGATTGACGTGGTACCACTGACCTCATTGCCCACCACCAGAAGGGGTTTACGGTTCGGGCTTTTGTTCGCCGGAATGAACGTCAACCCTTCAGGGCCCAGATCGCCTGCCGCCCGATTGGTCGTACCATCGGCCTGCAGCGTTTCGACTGCAAAGTTGCGCGGATTGAAGTAATCAACGAAGCTGACCTGATACGGGTTGGTGACGTCGTATACCATGATTCCGCCCATTCGCTCCAGCCCGACGAAGGCATAGGTGTGGCCTTGAATCTCACCCAGGGCGATCCCTTCCGGTTCCGGCCCCTTGTCGTCGGAACGATTGTCCAGGGTGTCGTTTTCCTCGTGATTGCTGTTGAAGTTGTCAGGGAACCGGGCAGCGGTGATGTTTTCAAAATCGGCTCCCGAGTCATAGACCAGGCCACCCCGGGCATTGCGGATGGAGAATGAACGGGCACCGAAGCTGTAAATCTGGTCAAAATCACCGTCACCGTCGGTATCGCCGCTGGCCAGGGTGGTTTTGAGGCGGCCCAGGGCGGCATCGGCTTGCAGCGTGGCGGCGTCAGGAAACGCGACGGGATCCAGGGTGAGATCCTTGATGCGGGCTTCTTCGCTGTAGCCATCGTAATCCCGGCTGTCACCCTCGTTGGCTGTCACGATGAAGGTATCCCCCCGGTAACCAAAACTGCTGATTGAATCCGGCATGTACAACCCCTTGACCGGCCAGTTGGCGATGTTGACGCCACCGTCCTTGTCGCTTGCATCCAGTGCGTTGCCCGGTGTTGTGTGGTCTTTGCTGCCCAGCGGCTGGAGTTCCAGTACCCTGGCGTTACGGATGTCGATCAGTGCCAGGGCGTTGGCCTCCTGCAGGCTGACCCAGGCGTGGCGGGAATCGATGGTCGTGATGTACTCGGGTTCCAGATCCTGTGCTGCTGAGGCATTGGGTCCGAAGATGCGGATGCCCTGAGCCCGCAGTTCAGCCTCGCGGCCATTGTAGGCGGTGAAATCAGCGGTACGAACCACCGCTTTTTTTACGCCGCGACGCAGATCGATGATACTCACCGAACCCTCGGGATCTACCGTGTAATCGGCGTTGGGTTCGCCTTCGTTGGCCACCAGGACATAATTGCCATCCGGCGTGAAGGTCACCATGTCGGGCAGGGCACCGACCTTGACGGTGCCCACCAGGGACAGGTCAGCCGCCTGGTAAAACGCCACCAGGCCGGGTTCCTGCTTGTTGGCGGCTTCAATGGCCACTGCCACCAGCCCCTTGCGTACCGCCACACTGTTGGCACTGCCGCCCAGGGCGGTGGAATCAATGGTACCCACCGGTTTGGGGGCGGCCGGATTTTTGATGTCCAGCACTTCCACCATGGCCGCCTTGGCGTTGACTTTGAACAGGCGGCGGGTGTCGGCATCGTACGTGACGATTTCAGCGGCCCCTTCGTTATAAATTCCGGTATGGTGGCGTCCCACCAGCTTCATGGACAGCGAAGCGGCCTCAGTGCCGACGTTAAAGGCCAGGCCCAGGGCCAGTGCAATGGCGCGATGTTTCATGGATTGTTCCCGTTGGTCGAGTGATTGACGAAAGGGAACACACATTAAGAGGCGATTGTTAAGGTCGTGAGACAGACAACCCGGCACCGTCAGGCCGTGGGCGCACTCACCCGTGGCCGGCTATCGTAATGCGGTCGAGCCAGATCGAACCGGTTCGGATCGAACTGCGCGGGTCTATGTCGTTACCGATGGCGACCAGTCCGCAGTACATGTCCCTGAGATTGCCGGCAATGGTAAATTCCTCGACCGGATGACTGATCTGGCCCTTTTCGACCCAAAAGCCTGCCGCGCCGCGAGAGTAATCCCCCGTAACGATATTGACCCCTTGTCCCATCAGTTCGGTCACCAGCAGGCCGGTATCCATCTGTTGCAGCAATTCGGTCAGGGAGGCGGAACCGGTTCTGACCAGAATATTGTGTACCCCGCCCGCATTGCCGGTGGTTTCCATGCCGAGTTTGCGGGCTGAATAGCTGCTCAGAATGTAGGATTCGAGTACGCCGTCACGGACGATTGAATGGGGTCGGGTTGCCACGCCTTCGGAATCATAGGGGGCACTGGCCAGTCCCCGGGGGATATGGGGCGATTCCTCAATCTGGACGAAGGCCGGAAAAACCGCTTTGCCCAGATGATCCAGCAGGAAGGTCGATTTGCGGTAGAGGTTGCCACCCCGAATGGCTCCGAGAAAATGCCCCACCAGGCTTCCGGCCACATCGGCTGCAAAAATGACCGGGCACTGTCTGGAACCCAGCGGTCTGGCTCCCAGCCGTCGCAGGGTACGTTCAGCCGCCTGCCGTCCTACTGCTTCGGGGGCTTCCAGAGCCTTGGCCTCGCGGGCCACCGTCCACCAGTCATCCCGCTGCATTTCCTCACCGCGTTGACCGATTACCGAGCAGCTCAGGCTGTGACGACTGGTGGCATAGCCGTGCAAAAAACCCAGCGAATTGCCCAGCACCCGCATGCCTTCAAAAGTATTGAGGCTGGCTCCTTCCGAGTTGCGTATTTCATAGTGGTGACCCAGCGCGGCATTTTCACAGGCCAGCGTCAGGGCGATGGCCTCCTGGGCTTGCAGCGACCAGGGGTGGTAGAGATCAAGTTCGGGAAATTCAGTCGCCAGCCGGTTGACATCCGGCAAACCGCCGTAAGGGTCTTCGGCGGCGTAACGGGCAATGCGGCAGGCGGCCTGCACGGCCTCCCGCATCGCGTCACGGCTGATGTCGGAGGTACTGGCACTGCCTTTGCGCTGACCGATGTAAACCGTGATGCCCAGTCCCCGGCTACGGTGGTGTTCGATGGTTTCGACCTCGCCCAGTCGCGAGGTGACGGACAAACCCTGTTCGATGCTGGCACCGGCTTCGGCACCGGTCGCGCCCTGACAGCGGGCTTCTTCCAGGCATTCGGTGATGAGGCTACGCAAACTGTTCAGCGCGGCCTGACCCTGTTCCGGGGTTGAGGATTCCTGCATGGTATGCTCCTGTGTGGTTGTTTGGGGGGAAATCAGGGAGAAACCCGGGATGCGTGCCGCCGGGCGCGGCATGGGTTCACGGGGGTGATTCGACCGCAAGGGCGGTCATCCGGAAACCCTCGGCAGTCCAGCACAGTACCTGTTCCTGGCCGTCCCATTCAGGCAGGACGATGCGGCGGGTTCGGGCCGGACTGGCGACCGGCTGGTTGAGTCCGGGCCGATGGGTGTGACCGTGTATCAGGATGGACACGGCATGGGTCTGCAGGGTGGTTTCAACCGCATCAAGATTGACGTCCATGATCGCACCGGACTTGCCGCGCTGATCCAGCCGACTTTTCAGGCGATACCAGCGTGCATGGAGTCGGCGCAGCCACAGCGGTTTGCCCAGGGCGTACTCCCGCCATGCCGGTGTACGTACCCGGCAACGGGCCGCCTGGTATTGCACGTCGTCGGTACAGAGCAGGTCACCGTGCATGAGCAATACCCGCTGGCCGTATGCCTCAACGGTGTGGTAATCGTCCAGCAGACTTACGCCGGTGGCCCGGGCAAAGGCGGAACCGAGCAGAAAATCCCGGTTACCGGGCTGAAACGCCACCCGGGTGCCCCCGGCGGTGAGTTGGCCGAGGGCGTGTCGTACCCGGTCATTGGGGGCAGCCAGATCGTCATCTCCGAGGTAGGCGTCGAACAGATCGCCCAGGATATACAGGCATCCGGCCGTGCTGGCCCGCCCTTCAATGAACCGGACGAACCGGTCAGTGGTGGCGGGACGGGCCGACGACAGATGCAGATCGGAGATGAACAGGATTTCGTCAGTGAGCGGTTTCAATGATGCCAGCCTGTTCCAGCACGATGGGGGTTTTGGGAACATCGCTGGGCATGGGCCCGCCCCGACCGGTGGGGATGGTTGCCATCTGGTCGATCACGGCCATGCCTTCGACTACCTCGCCAAACACGGCATATCCCCATCCTTGCGGGGTGGGGTTTTTGTAGTCCAGGAAGGCATTGTCGGCAAAATTGATGAAAAACTGGGCCGTGGCTGACTGTGGATCGTTGGTGCGAGCCATGGCGATGCTGCCGCGCCTGTTTTTGAGGCCGTTGTCTGCCTCATTTTTAATGGGGGCGTGAGTGGGTTTCTGGGCAAAATCGGTGTTGAAACCGCCGCCCTGTGCCATGAATCCCGGAATCACCCGGTGGAACAGGGTGCCGTCGTAATGGCCTTCGCGGACATAGGTCAGAAAATTACTGACAGTCACCGGTGCCTTTTCGGCGTCCAGTTTGAGTACCACATCGCCGAGACTGGTGTGGAATTTAACGTAAGGGGCCGATGCATCGGTCATGTTGGGCTTCTCCAGGGCTTGGGCGGTAAGGGTACAGAGGCTTAGAGCCAAAAGGTAACAGGGTTTGAGCATGAATGGTCTCTTCTTGCCGTTGACAAACAACCCGGTGCGTTCAGGTTGTACGCCGGGTCGGCAATCCTACAGAGTTTTGCGTCTGGTTTTCAAGGCGTGACGAAACGCGAAACGCCCGCACGAACGCGGGCGTCGACTGAAATCAAGGGGTGAGCGGAACCGGACAGGCTCAACCCAGTTCAAAATCACCGGGATTCAGGTTGAGTTCTGCCGCAATTTTGCGGGCCACGTGACGTTCCCCGTCGTCAAAGACGCCGTCGGAACAGGCAATGCAGATGATGAGGCGCATGATCAGGCGGGCTGCGTCGGTATTGGTTTTCATCTTGCCCAGGGCTTCAAATACCCGGGCTTCGCCCAGATCCCGGTCAAATTCAATTCGGGCCACGGTGTCATTGAAGGTTTCAACCAGTTCCTTGCTGCTGAAAACCGACAGCGGGTCATAATTTTCAATGAATCGCATCATTTTCTGTTTCTCTTCCGATGTGATGGTGCCGTCTGCCATGGCAATCAGCACCGAACCGCCGATGGCGGCATTGAGAAAATCACGATTTTTGAACTTGAGTGCCTCGGTTTTCAGTTCGTCGGCTTTTTGTTTAAGGGTATTGAAGAAATCCTGAAAGCTCATGATGGGTCTCCCGATGGGTAATGGGTAAAAGGTAAAGTGAAATGAGGGGGCAGAGGCTCACAGATGAGCGACGATTTGAGGCAGCAACTGGTCGAAAGTTCGGCCCTGGCCGACTTCACCGATGGCGTGCATCTTCCACTCATCATTGTGTCGATACAATTTGGTCATGATCATGGCGGTGTGGTTGCCCTGACAGCTCAGGTCGTAACGGGCGATTTCGCTGCGGTTGCTGCCGTTGACAATCCGGCAGAAGGCATTGCGTACCCGGGAGAAATCCTGCCCGGTGTAATTACTGACGGTAAATACCAGGCTTTTGATCCGGGCCGGTACCGCCGTCAGATCCACCATGATCTGCTCGTCGTCGCCGTCACCTTCTCCGGTGCGGTTATCGCCACTGTGACGGATGCTGCCATCCTGACTGGCCAGTTGCCGGAACCAGACGACGTCCTGCGGCTGGCCGGACTCATCAAACAGAATGCAGGAGGCATCCAGGTCAACAGCCTCCTGGTCACCGCCCCCGAACAGGCCGCCGAGAAATCCCCGGCCTGCCGGTGGGCTGGAATCCCAGCCCAGCCCCATTACAATGCGGGACAAACTGCCACCGGCTTCTTTTTCCAGCGAAATTTTCTGGCCTTTCTGTAAACTCACGCTCATGGTTGGGTATAGCCTCTTGGTTGTGTAATGAAGGGTTGATCGAATCCGGCCTATTCCACCAGCAGATTAACCATGATCTGGTGATAAAGATCGGTCAGGGTCTCCAGTTCCTCGACCGCAATGCACTCATTGACCTTGTGGATGGTGGCATTGCAGGGGCCCAGTTCCACCACCTCGGCTCCGGTCGGCGCCACAAAGCGACCGTCCGAGGTACCGCCGCCGGTGTCGAGCCGGGCGGTTCGGTTGTGTAATAGCCGGAGGGCGTCCTGGGTCGCCTTGATGAGGGTGGTGCGGCTGGTCAGGAACGGTGCCCCTGACAAACGCCATTCCAGTTGGTAGCTGACACCGTGCCGCTCCAGAATGGCTTCCACCCGCCGGCGGATGTCGGCTTCGGTAAGGGCCGTCGAATAGCGAAAATTGAACAGCAGCTCCAGTTGGCCGGGGATGACGTTTTCGGCTCCGGTACCGGCATGACTGTTCGATACCTGGAATGAGGTGGGCGGGAAGAAATGATTGCCTTCATCCCAGCGTTCGTTGCAGAGTTCGGCCAGGGCCGGTGCCAGTCGGTGAATCGGATTATCAGCCTTGTCAGGGTAAGCCACGTGGCCCTGAACCCCCGCTACCTGCAGGGTTCCACACAGGGAACCGCGCCGCCCCACCCGGATGACATCGCCCGTGGCGGTGGCACTGGACGGTTCTCCCACCAGGCACCAGTCGATTTTTTCGCCCCGGGCCGCGAAGCTCTCCATCACCCTGACGATGCCGTCGGTGGCCATACCTTCCTCGTCACTGGTCAGCAGCAGGGCCACCGAACCCCGGTGATCGGGATACTGGTTGACGAAACGGGCCAGGGCGATTGTCATGGCAGCCACGCCGCCCTTCATGTCGGCGGCTCCCCGGCCGTACAACAGACCGTCACGAATCACCGGCTCGAACGGTGGTGAATCCCACTGTGCCAGCGGGCCGGGCGGCACCACGTCGGTATGACCCAGGAAAACCAGCAGCGGGGCGTCCTCTCCGTGCTTCAGGTAAATGTTGCGGGTCAGGCCAAAATCCAGCCACTCGACCGAGAAACCGGCCGGTTGCAGACAGGCAGCCAGAATATCCATACAGCCAGCATCGTCCGGGGTTACCGAGGGACGGCGCAGCAGGTCAAGGGTGAGCGTCAAGGTGTCAGTCATGGGCGTTCGGTGCCGGATTGCGGGGTAAAACCAATCAAAACCTCATCGCCCCGTTCCAGGACGGGACGCTTGATGAGGGCAGGATATTCGAGCATGAGGGCCAGTGCCCGGGCCGGGGTCAGATCGGCCTTGAGGCTGGCGTCCAGTTGCCGCCAGCTGGTGCCGCGACGATTGATGAGTGCTTCGTAACCCATCCGCCCGATCAGGGTTTGCAGCCAGTCGGGGTCGAGACCGTCCTTGCGGAAATCGTGAAAGCGATAGGGTTGGCCCTGTTCATCCAGCCAGTTTCGGGCTTTTTTGCAGGTGCTGCAGGTGGCGATGCCGTAGAGTATTGTCTGGCTGGATGTCATAGTTCCAGGTCATCAAGGCTGGAGAAACGCGGTTCGCGGCGCCCGTCGGTTTCGACGGCGAACAGCGGATCGCGTTTGCGGGCGGATTCAATCAGTTCTCGCAGGGTTTTGGGATCGGTGTTTTTTTGTGAATCAACCCGGATCAGCATCAGGCCCGCGCCCTCACACAAGGCGAGCAACGGGTCGCCATGCGGCCGGGTCGCCGCCGGGGCGGGCGGTGCGTCGTCAACCTGCAGGACGCAAATCACACCCAGATCGTTTTTGTCACAGACCACAAAACTGAAACGGCAGTGTTCCAGGCTGTGAAACTGTTTGCGGGTGGTGGCATCCTTGTCCGGATTGCGCGGCGTCAGGACGTCTGTCACCGGGATTTTGCCGAACACCCGCCAGGTATCGCCCACCGCCTCATCCAGAACCTTCAGAATGACCCGCTCGCCGGATGAGAACAGAAAATCCCGTTTCTGGTAGTTGACCCGCATCACCCGTGTGTTGTTCGGGAAAATCAACTTAATGAGCAGGAAAAGTGCTATCAGCAAGGTTCCGCCCAGCATCCATTCGTTCATTGTAAAAACCTCATCGGGGGCAACTGGATTGGGGGCGATTATACCCTGCACGGTCAGGTTTGCGGCAAACCGGCCTGCATTCAGGAATCGGTATCTTTGCCAAACATCTGGCCGACGGTACTGATCAGCTTTTTGTCAAGCAGGAACATGATGACATGATCGCCTTCCTCAATGATGGTGTCATGATGTACCTGAATCACCTCATCCCCGCGAACCAGAGCCCCCATCACCACCCCTGACGGGATTTTGATCTGGTTGATCGGGATGCCCACCACCTTCGAAACCCCGGGTTTACCGTGGGCAATGGCTTCAATGGCTTCAGACGCGCCGTTACGCAGCGAATAGACTTGCACCACATCACCTTCCCGCACAAAACGCAGCAGGGCACCGATGGTGGCCTGCTTGGGAGAAATCATCAGATCCACCTGGCTGGAATCAATGATGTCGGCATAGGCGCTTTTGTTGATGAGGCTGATGACCCGGCGGGCACCCAGCCGCTTGGCCAGCATGGCTGACATGATGTTGGCTTCATCGTCATTGGTAATGGCGCAGAAGATATCGGTGTTCTCGATATTTTCACTCAGCAGCAGTTCCCTGTCTGAACCGTCGCCTGCCAGCACGACCGCCTTTTGCAGGTCACCGGCTATCTTTTTGGCCCGCTTTCTGTCCTTTTCAATGATCTTGACCTGATAACGGTGCTCCAGAGCCTGGGCAACCCGTTTGCCGATGTGGCCGCCACCGGCAAAAATCAACCGTTTGTAGGGTTGTTCCTGTTCGCGGATTTCCCGCATGACGTCCTTGATTTCGGTGGTGGAGGCGACGAAAAACACCTCATCGCCATCTTCAATCACCGTTTTGCCGTTGGGGATGACCGACTGCCCCTTGCGGAATATGGCGGTGATGCGGGCATGGGCATTGGGCATGTGCTGGTACAGTTCCTTGATCTCACGCCCGATCAGCGGGCCGCCGTGGCGGGCCGAAACCGAAACCAGCCTGACCCGGCCATCGGCGAAATCAAGTACCTGGGTCGCACCGGGATATTCCAGCAGGCGTTCAATGAACTCGGTCACGATTTGTTCAGGGCTTATCACCATGTCGATGGCGATGGTTTCCGGGGTGAACATGCCGGGAAAGGCAAAGTACTCCAGAGCCCTGACCCGGGCAACCTTTTTGGGAACCTTGAACAGGATGTCGGCAATCTGGCAGGCCAGCATGTTGGTTTCGTCGTCACTGGTGACGGCAATCAGCATGTCGGCATTGGCGGCCCCGGCCCGCGCCAGAATGGTGGGATGGGCGGCATGACCCTGCACCGTGCCGATGTCATAGCGATCCTGCAATTCCTTCAACAGGGCGGGCTGGGTATCGACCACCATGATGTCGTTGGTTTCACTGGCCAGGCTGGCCAGCACACTGCTGCCGACCTGGCCTGCACCCAGGATGATGATTTTCATGTAAAGTCTCGTGTCAGGGAATGGCTTGTTATTTTGAACGCTCCCCCCCACTATCGCAAACGCTTCCTCCCTGCCAATCGCCAGGGTCCGCCTTTACTCAAGCCTTGCCATACAGCGAGTGGCGCAGGCCACTGAACATACACACCGACAACTACCCACCTGAACCCTGAACCAATCGGGGCTTTAGCGGTCTTGTGTGATACCGCGTACACCGAAGGAAAAGAGAGGAATAATCCAATGAAAAACCTGCGTACCCTTTTCGCTGCTACCTTGCTGGCGTGTTCAGGTAGTGAGACAGCCCTGGCTGCCAACCGGCCAACCTACCTGGATAAAATTGAGCACATCGTGGTGATTTATCTGGAAAATCACAGTTTCGATAGTCTGTTTGGCCTGTTTCCCGGAGCCAGAGGTCTGGCCGATGCCCGCTACGTTCCCAAACAGGTGGATCAATACGGTCGGGTCTACGAGACCCTGCCGCCGGTGATGGAGAAGGACGCCCATCACAAACTGGTCCGCTCGCCCCATTTTCCCGACAATTTACCCAACCAGCCGTTCGACATCGGCCAGTATCAGACACTCAACGATCCGCCGCCGGATCTGACCCATCGCTATTATCTGCATCAGATGCAGATCAATGGCGGCCACAACGACCGCTTCGCCCAGTTGTCTTCGGCAGGTGCCCTGACCCTCGGACACTATAATCTGGAGGGATCAGCCCTCTGGCGGTACGCCCGCGAATACACGCTGGCCGACAATTTCTTCCAGGCGGCATTCGGTGGTTCTTTCCTCAACCATCAATGGCTGGCCTGTGCCTGCATGCCGCAATACCCCAACGCCCCGGATGAACTGAAAAAATGGCAGATTGACCCGGCAACCGGACGCATCCTGAAAGACCCGGACGTCACCCCGGAAGGTTATGCCGTGGCGACCATTCAGCCTCATTACCCACCCTTTGACCCGGAAAAGGCCCGGCATGGCCAGTTACCGCCGCAAACGGCCCCAACCCTGGGTGATCGCCTGTCGGAACGCAAGGTAAGTTGGGCCTGGTATTCGGGCGGATGGGATGATGCCGTGGCTGAGGTCAAGACCAAAGGCCGCTTCCAGTATCATCACCAGCCATACGCTTATTACGCGAACTACGCACCCGGTACCGATGCCCGCCGCCAACACCTGAAGGACGAAAAAGACCTGATGGCCGCCATGGCAGCCAATAAACTGCCTGCGGTGGCTTTCTACAAACCGGTAGGCATTGAGACCCAGCACCCCGACTATGCCTCTATCGCCGATGCCGACCGCAAACTGGAAAGCCTGGTCGAGAGCCTCAAGGCCAGTAAGGCCTGGAAGAACATGGCCATCATCATAACCTACGATGAGTTTGGTGGATTCTGGGATCACGTCCCGCCGCCGAGTGGCGATGCTTTCGGGCCGGGTACCCGCATCCCTGCGATCATTGTGTCGCCGCTGGCCCGAAAAGGCTATATCGATCATACCCGTTACGATACGACCTCCATCCTTAAATTCATCGAACTGCGTCATGGTCTGAAGCCACTCACGGCGCGGGACGCCCGGGCTGATGGTCTGAGCGGGGCATTTGAAGCAACTCAACCATAACCACAAACCGATATCGGCTCCTGCGTCGAGTCAGTCATCCTGCGACTGCGTCCACGCCAGTGCGAATTTCCGGGCTGCCCGTTAATCCCTGATCCAGTCTTCGACTGCCCGGGCGGGTATGTGGGGGGATTCGCTGAGGGGCGGACAGGGGCGAAAAAGTTTTCGCCCCTGTCGTCGGGATTGCGACCCGGGAGCAGTACTGCCAACATCCACAGATCCATCCCGGGCTGTACTCGTTGGGTAAAAAAAAGAACCCTGCGCCGTCAGGGGACTTATCCCGAATTCACGTTATTAACCTTCAGGCTCAGGTCGGCAGCATGGCTTCAATGTCACGCAGAACCGATGCGGCTGATTCCATGCCCGCAGCACGCAGCGGGTAAAGCGGCAAGGCTACCACGCTGTCGCAACGGTACTGGTGACCGGCAAAGTCGATGCCGGGAACGCCCACCGGGATGAACACGTCCGGCTCCCGCCCGAAGCACAGGCCGGAGCGGCCAATGACGACCGTGGGAATGGCTGTCACCGGCGGCGGTGTCAGTCCCAGGCTGGATACCCAGACCAACACATCGGCCTCGCCATTGTCCAGCAATCGGGCAGTGGCGTTGTGGTAGGGGTCGTACTCGGGATAGCCTCTTGCGTAGCTGACCCGGGTGGGATAACCGCTGATCCAGGCGCAAACCTGACTGGCCGTCTGGTAACCGTTCTGCCCGCCCAGGTACAGACCGGCAGACCGGGTGTTACCGGCCTGGTTCAGGCGTACGATCATGCGGCAAAGTTGCTGGATGGTCAGTTCGGCATGGGGAAAATCAAGCTGGGCGGCGGCCCAGGTCACCACACTGTAGCGGGCGGCCCGCATCCGCTCTACCACGGACTGCAAGCGGGCCACGGGAATGCCGCCAACTTCATGACAGCCCGGTACCTTGTCGTGGGCCAGGGCCGACAGAACCGCAGCAATGGCCGGCCAGTGTTCCGGAGAGGCTGGCAACACATCGGGGGCACGCCCTTCCGGAGATACCGCCGCCTGTCCCGAGGGTTCGGCCCCGATGTAAATGATCTCGCGCTGGTTGCCATCAACGCCCAACAGGGTTTGCCCTGTCCAGACGAAACGCTCAAAAAAACGCGGAAACTGGGCTTCGATATCGGTACCGAACGAAACCAGCACATCAGCCCTGTTTTTGAGTTCGCCCAGGGTTGTCGTCATCCATCCCGAATCAGCCAGTACCAGCAGGTTTCTCAGGCCACTGTCGGCCGACTTTTGATCAAATACCCCACGACAGCGATCAATCAGGGCCAGGGCGACCCGGGTTTCGTTGACATCGGTACCAAACCCGTTGAACACCGGCAAACCGGCCTGACCGATCAACCGGGCAGCTTCGGCCACAGCCTCGGCCCGGCTGACCGGGCGACCCTGTATCCTCGGAACCGTGTCGGTCAGCGGTGTTTCAAAACCGGCGATGGTGACCGGATCGCCCTGTCGGGTCACCTTGACCTGGTGGCCGGTGACGGTGATCTGCAGATCATCCGAAGCGATGCCACAGAAAGGGCTGGGAACATTTTCAAAAACCCGGGATTCTAATTGGTTGGTCATGCCTTGTGCCTGAACGATGGATGGATTGAAAAGCAAAGAATAGGTGTTTCGCCCCGGCTTTTCAACGGCGTAGCCGTGTCGTTCCTCAGTCTTCACCCCACACGATTTACCCAGAAGAAACAGTCTTACGTAATTCCGGCTATTGTCGACCAAAAGTCATCATCATAGACTTTTGCCCGGCATGTGACCCCACCACAATGTCCCATTTTGTATTTGATCTTTTTGACTTTTTCACTTGACGGAAGGATAGAACAGTGACCAGCAGCAGTACCGTTATGGCTCTCGTTTCACCGGCTTTTCAGGAATTGTGGAACTACATTTCCCGCCTGGAGGCTCCTTTTTCACTGGATGACATTGAGGGGTTCAACACCCTTTACAAGCGTTCTTACCATACCCTCAGTCGTGAGGAAAAAAGACAGGTAGAAGCCTTTGTCGATACCATGATTGAGAAGGTCGGTCGCAGGGAATGGGCCGCCCGTATTTACGGGGTTGTATAGGACACGGCGTGCTAACCGGGCCGCTCGTCCGTCGCCCATCGCGGTTGCAGAATCGCCGCCTGTTCCGGATCCAGCGTGAGTTTAACGTCATGTTGCAGGCCGGGTGTCCGGATGCCCTCCGCCCGGAACAGTGCGTCGATTTCAAAACACAAGTCACTGGTTACCAGGAGAATATTGTCTACGTCGGTGATAAAGGCAAACAACTCAAAATTAAGGGTATTCTCTCCAAATCCCCGCAATACTACAAACGGAGCTGGTTTACGACGTACTTCCGGATGTGCTTCGGTAATCTCCAGCAACAAGGTGCGCAACCGTTTGGCATCCACGCCGCAGGGGACGCGCAATGGCAGCAGGATACGTCCTACCTTGCTATTTCGGGTGCGATTCATCACTGTGCCGGAAATAAGGCTGGAATTGGGAATGAACACCGAGGCCCGGTCAAAAGTGGTGATTTCAGTCGCCCGGACGCTAATCTGCCTGACATAGCCCTGATGCTCGCCCACAACCACCCAGTCACCCACCTTGATGGGGCGTTCTACCAGCAGAATCAGGCCGGAAATGAAGTTATTGACAATATTCTGCATCCCGAAACCAATGCCCACCGACAGGGCACCGGCAATGATGGCCAGACTGGAAAGATCAAGCCCCAGGCTACTCATGGCAGAAACCACCGCCAGGATAACCCCCAGATAGCCCAGGGCAGAGCGAATCGAATGACGGATACCGCTATCCCAGCGGGTTTTGGGGAAGATGCGGGTATCGAGCATCCGTTGCAGTAACCGGGTGACGGTGAGCAATCCAATCAAAAGGAATGCTGCCCACAGCAAACCGGCCAGCGAGAACGACAGGTCACCAATGCGGAAGCCGAAAAATATTTTGTAAAGCCAGGTGGCCATCTCACCGCTTCCCGCGCCCCATAACAGCAGAAAACCGACTCCGGCCGTAATGAAAATGGCGAGGCGAACCAGTTCGTGACTCCAGAATTGCAGGAGTTCGCCGCCTTCGTCATTGAGCGTCAGAATTTGTCGCAGGTGTCTTCCCGGGGCCGAATCAACCGCAAATATCCGTTCCATAACCGCTGAATTGAAGGCCAGCAATTCCCGGGTGAGCCAGTACAAGCCGACAGTCAACAACCACTGAATAACCATGACATGGGCCAGCACCACATAGCCAGCCAGCCCGGCCAGCGGAATCAGCAGCAACGACCCGCCTGCCATCCGTCGCACGTTGGCCCAACCGGCCGTGACAAGGCCGGATTCGCTACCCTGACCCGGCCGGATCAAGCCATACAGCAACCCGGACACCGTGATGGCGAAAACAAACCGTTCCAGCAGCAGAAGCTCTGCCGAATCCTCGGTCTGCATGAGCATTTTTGCCAGTATCCAGTCCAGCCCGAGGCAGAGTGCCAAACCGGCCAGCAGCAACGGCCTGATGGCGTACCGCCCATTTGAGCGGTACCAGTCGGCGACGACGCCCGCCAACGGGCACACAACCACAATCAGCACGGCCTCGACCTGCCACTCACCCCAGACTTGCTGCCAGAATGGATCCAGTGCCAATCCCGCCGCCAGACCCAATACCCCACTCAGCCACAGCAGGGCGGGAGTGAACCCGCGATACACCGCTCCGCTGTCCGGGTCGGTCGGGGTACGGCGTGCAACCACATAAGCAGCTATGCCACCGGCTGTGGTCATCAGCAGGGTGATCCACCCCAACCGCTGCAGGGCGTCGTTAAATCCGGCCTGACTGGCCAGTTGCTGCCACTGTCGCCGGAGCCGCTCATGTAATTGATCCCATTGGTGCCGGGCGGCCACCCTAACCCCGGCCGACAGTGGCGAAGAACCGTGCGTCAACAGCCGGGTGGTAAAACGACTACGGCGGAGATCGCTGATTTGATTGGCGAGTCGGTCAGCCCGGTTGATCAGCAGTTCAGCCTCCTTGATGCCGCCCTTCGCCAGAGCCAGTTGTTGATTCAGCGATTGCCGTCTTGCCACGACGCTGGCCGATTCCGGCGGCTCCCCGGCGGCAGGTGCCTTGCCAAGGGCCGCCAGATCATCTTCAATCAGGCTCATCTCCGGCTGGGCCTCATCGGCAGTCATGCGGATGGTCAGGCGGAGTCCGTCCAGCGACTTTTGCAGTGCCGCCAGGCCGTGTTCATCCTGACCGGACAGCCCCAGCCGTTTTTCCAGTTCATCCAGATTTTTCTGCCAGGTTTTAACTTCGACCACAATTACGGGCGGTGTCAGCACCGGATTGCGGGCCTCAACCGGGCTGTTCAGCCCCAGGCTAAACAGCAGTACCCATACGCTCAAGGCCCGTCCGCAGCCGCGCACGTCAGTCGATGCCCAGTTCATGCCAGAGTTGATCGATTCGCTGCCTGACAGCGGCATCCATTTGTATGGGGGCACCCCATTCGCGGGTGGTTTCGCCCGGCCACTTGTTGGTGGC
>SXGU01415904.1_pt1 | contig 15801 bp, 11 predicted proteins | sample 3174531 | NCBI WGS metagenome assembly SXGU01 (sample SAMN11356863, study PRJNA531348) | freshwater metagenome | isolation source: freshwater sample F1-140 | place: China: Fuxian Lake, Yuxi | collected 2017-12-25
ATCATATTCACTTCTTCAATCAAGTTGTAATATTTTTCAAAGACCTTTGAAAAAACAATACATTCACTCTTTCCAAAAAAATCTTCAAGAGTAAGAAATGCCATTTGATTTCCTTTTTTATCTATTTTTTTTACAACATTTGAAATTACTCCACAAATTTTTACGAGAGAATTATTTGGAATATTTTCAATGTTATTCAATTGATGAGTTGCAAACATTTGAATTTCCGTTTGATATTTTTTCAATGGATGACCAGAAACAAAAAATCCTAAAACACTTTTTTCATATGCAAGTTTTTCATTCTCTTCCCAATCCAAAGTATCAGGAAGTTTAGGATAAACTACATTTTCTTCATGCGAAAGAAACAAACTATCTTGATTATTGGACTTTTGTTTGAAAGAAGATTGTCCAAATGAAAGAATTTTTTCAACCATTTCAAAAAGTTGTTTTCTGTTGTCATGCAAAGAATCAAATGAACCAGATTGAATGAGTGATTCAAGAGTTCGTTTATTTACTTGACGAATATTTACATTTTGAATAAAATAAAAAATGTTGGGAAATTTTTTTTCATTTCTTGCTATAGTTATATTTTCAACAGCATTTTCTCCTACTCCTTTTATTGCACTTAAACCAAAACGAATTCCATTTTTTGTAATTGTAAAATCAGAATTACTTTCATTTATATCTGGAGGAAAAATTTGTATATTTAATTTTTGACATTCGTCAATAAGTTCTACGATTCTTTTTGTGTCATCCATTTCACAAGACATTGTAGATGCCATAAATTCAAATGGAAAATGAGATTTAATATAAGCCGTTTGATAAGCAACAGTTGCATAAGCAACACTGTGGGATTTATTAAAACCATATGATGCAAACTTTTCAATTAAGTCAAAAATTTCTTTTGCAATTTTTTCTTTTATTTTGTTTTGTACTGCTCCTTCTACAAATTCTTTTTTCTGTTGCTTCATCAATTCTTTATCTTTTTTTCCCATTGCACGACGAAGAATATCTGCTTTTGATAAAGAGAATCCTGCAATTTCACTTGCCATTTTAATCACTTGCTCTTGATAAACAATTATTCCATATGTTTCTTTTAAAATTGGTTCAAGATTTGGATGAATATATTCAATGGCTTGAGTTCCATTTTTCCGTGCAATAAAATCATCTATCATTTGCATTGGTCCGGGACGATATAACGCATTCATCGCAACAAGATCAGAAATCGAATTGGGTTTTAGTTTCCTAAGAGCATCTTTCATTCCTGAACTTTCAAATTGAAAAACTCCTGTTGTAATTCCTTTGGAAAATAAGTCAAAAATTTTTTCATCATCATCAGGAATTTTTTCCAAATCAATTTTGACATTATGATTTTTTTCTACTAATTCAATTGCCTTATCAATTATGCGAAGTGTTTTGAGTCCCAAAAAATCCATCTTCAAGAGTCCAACTTTTTCCAAATCAAGCATACTATATTGTGTCATCAATTCCGTTGATGGTGTCTTAAAAAGTGGAACATAATCAGATAAATTTCCAGGAGCAATTACAATTCCTGCTGCATGCATTCCTGAATTTTTATTCATTCCTTCAAGTGTAAGAGAAATTTCTAACCATTCTTGAATTTTTTTATCGCCATTTTTTTTTAGTTCTTTCAAATCAGGAATTTGTTCATATGCATCTTTTAGCTCCATAACTTTTCCTTGAAAAGTTGGAATTTGTTTTGTAAGTGGTTCAATTGTAGAAAGTGGAATTCCTAAAACTCTTCCAACGTCTTTTAAAACCGCTTTTGATTGTAGTGTGTTAAACGTGATAATTTGTGAAACTGCATTCTCTCCATATTTTTGTTTCACATATTGAATTACTAAATCTCGTTTTGAATCAGTAAAATCAATATCAATATCTGGCATTGAAATTCTATCAGGCTTTAAAAACCGTTCAAAAAGTAAATCATATTTAAGAGGATCAATTGTTGTAATTTGAATCGCATACGAAACTAAACTTCCCGCAGCACTTCCTCTTCCGGGACCAACTCTTACACCAAGTTTTCTTGCTTCATTTATGAAATCTTGAACAATCAAAAAATATCCCGCATAACCCATTTGATTTATAACTTTAAGTTCATGTTCAAGTCGGGATAAAATTTTTCCATTCACATTTGGATACAATTTTTTAACTCCTTCGTGTGCAAGTTTTTCTAAATATGTTTCAAGCGATTTTTCACTTTGTGGAAGTGGAAAATTTGGCATATAACTTTTTTTATTATCCAAATTTAAATCGCATTTATCAGAAATTTCCAATGTGGAAAAAATTGCTTCAGGAAATTCACGAAAAAGTTTTTGCATTTCACTTGCACTTTTGAAATATATTTCATCAGTTCCATATTTGAGTTTTTTATAATCAATTTGAACTCCATTTTGACTGGCTTCAGGAATCAAAAGTAAAATATTGTGAGCAAGTGAATGTTCTTTTTTTACATAATGATTGTCATTTGTAGCAACAAGTTTTATATCAAATTCTTTTGCAAGTTGTGGCATCCAATGTAAAATTGGTTTTTCAATTTCAAGAAAATGATTTTGAATTTCAAGATAAAAATCATCTCCAAAAACATTTTTGTAATCTTGACAAATTGCTTTTGCTTTATCAATGTTTCCAATCACTAAATAATCCGCAATTACTCCAACTGGACACGCTGAAAGACAAATAATTCCACTGGAATTTTCTTTGAGTATTTCAAAATCAATTCGTGGTTTGTAATAATATCCTTCAGTGTGTGCAAGTGAAGAAAGTTTGATTAGATTTTTATATCCAATTTCATTTTTCGCAAGAAGAACTAAGTGATTGTATATACCTCTTCCTGATGAAGGTTGTTTCCCTTCAACTCTACTTAACTTATCAAAACGACTTGTGTTATGAGGTGCAATATAAAACTCACTTCCAATAATTGGTTTTATATTTTTCGATTTTGCTTTGTAGTAAAACTCAATTGCTCCAGTTAAAACACCATGATCTGTAAGAGCAACAGAAGACATTTTATTTTCAATTGTAGCATCAATTATCGCATCAATTGTAGATGCGCCATCAAGTAAACTATAATGCGAATGATTATGAAGGTGAACAAATTCTGACATTTATATAAAATAAAAAGCAAAAAAAAATACAAAAAAAATTGGAACTAAAAGGAAAATGTTTTTCAAAAATAATGTACAAAAGAGGAAGGCAAAAAAAGTATATGAAGACAAAATAAAATATTGGATTCTATTTTGTCGGGGCGAGAGGATTCGAACCTCCGACTTCTTGCTCCCAAAACAAGCGCTCTAGCCGGGCTGAGCTACGCCCCGAAAAAAAATATTCCAAAGATACAATTTTTTTTACACAATTTTATTTTGATAAATTGGAATTGAAAATACAATTTCAAGATTATATAAGTAAAATGTTTTAAATCAATAATAAATGATTTTAAATATGTTTTTAATTTTTCACCAGATAATTTCGTCCCGTTTCGTTCAAAAATGACTTCATTTTCGTCTCAGTGAAGCATATTTGTGACCAAAATGATTACATTTTCCGGAAAATAGAGTGTATTTTTACGAAAGTACTATCATTTCGGTCAAAAGTAAAGCATTTCGACGAGGAAAAATACTCTTCTTATGAAAAAAAATGTTTCAAAATAATGACTTCCATTATTGACAATTTTCCAAAACCCAAACTTTATTTTTCCATCGCTTCTTCCACCATTTGATTTGCTAATTCTTTTCCCAAAAATTTATCAATCATGTTATGAATTAAATATAACAGTGGCGTCATTAAAATTGCAATGAAAAATTTGTATATATAATTTACAATTGCAATTGCAATAACTTGATTAAAACTCCATCCGCTTCCAATATAAAACGCAATAAATAACACGACAAAACTATCAATCAATTGAGAAACCAAAGTTGAACCCGTTGCACGAAACCAAATTTTTGAACTTCCAGTTATTTTTCTCAAATATCTAAACACAGTAACATCCACAATTTGCCCAATCAAAAAAGCAACAAGCGAACCAATAATTATCCAATTTCCTTGACTAAAAATTGTGTTGAAGGCAACATCCATATTTATTTTTCCAAAACTTGTTTCACGAAAAATCCAAAAATCAGATGGCGCCAAATTCATAGAAAAATAAATCATCACATAAGCATAAGCAATTAAAATCGCAGTTGTGTAAGAAATTAACCGTACACCTTTTTTTCCAAAATACTCATTGATAATATCAGTCATTACAAATACAATTGGCCAAAGTAAAACTCCCGCAGTAAAATTGAATGATAAATTTTCAATTCCAAATAAATTTATTTCAAACGGCAAAATGCCAATAGTTTTTTCAAGGGAAAAAATTTTTACACCAATAAATTCTGCAACAAGTGCATTTGAAATAAAAAAACCTCCAAGAATAAAAAACAAAATATCTTTTTTCTCACGCATATTTTAAAAATATAGAAAAAATAAATTGAATATATTTAAAAGATTTTTCGAAAGAATTTCTATCCTAAAAAAACTAACAGATTAGACAAACAAAAAAATATCTATGAGCAATTTTCAAACACGACATATTGGAACTTGGAATCAAACTGAAAAAAATGAAATGTTAAAATCAATTGGTCTAAATTCACTTGACGAATTGATTGAAAAAACTGTTCCCAATAATATTAAATTAGATAATGAAATCAATATTGAAAATGGAATCAGTGAATTTGATTTGATAAATCATTTGAGACAAATCGCAAACGAAAATAAAGTGTTTAAATCTTTTATTGGACTTGGATTCTACAACACAATTTTGCCAAATGTAATTCGCAGAAATATTCTTGAAAATCCCGGATGGTATACACAATACACTCCATATCAAGCAGAAATTTCGCAAGGAAGATTGGAAGCACTTTTAAATTTTCAAACTATGATTTGCGATTTAACTAAAATGGAAATTGCAAATGCATCTCTTTTAGATGAAGCAACTTCATCTGCAGAAGCAATGTTAATGGCATTTAATTTGGTCAACAAAACCAATTTGAATAGAAAAAAATTTTTTGTTTCAGAATATATTTTTCCACAAACAATTGATGTAATAAAAACACGCGCAGAAGCACTTTCCATCGAAATTGAAATTGGGAATTTTGAAAAAATAAATTTTGACGAAAACTATTTTGGGGGAATTATTCAATGTCCAAATTCAAACGGAGAAATTTTGGATAATAAAAATTTTATTGAAAAAATTCATTCTATTGGTGGACTTGCAATTGGAATTTATGATTTGATGAGTTTGTGTATAATTGAACCTGAAAAAATATTTGACATTATAGTTGGCTCATCACAAAGGTTTGGAATTCCATTTGGATTTGGTGGTCCAAATGCAGCTTTTTTTGCAACTAAAAATGATTTTATAAGACAAATTCCTGGAAGAATAATTGGCGTATCAGTTGACGCAAATGGAAATAACGCATATAGAATGACGCTCCAAACTCGTGAACAACATATAAGAAGAGAAAAAGCAACTTCTAATATTTGCACTTCACAAGCACTGCTTGCAATAATTTCTGGAATGTATGCTATTTATAATGGAAGCGATGGACTAACAAATATTGCAAAAAAAATTAACCACCTAACTGCAACATTAGATAATGTATTACAACAACTTGGATTTAAACAATTAAATAAAAATTATTTTGACACTTTAAAAATTGAAACAGAATTTGTTGATAAAATAAAATCAATTGCTTTAAAACACCAAATCAATTTTAGATATTTTGACAGTGAAAATCATATCGGAATTTCACTTGATGAAACAACAAGTTTAAAAGATGTTTTTACAATTGCAAAAATTTTTGCTTTAGCAATTGAAAAAAGTTTTGAAGAAAAAAAAATTACAGAATTTGAAAATAAAAGTTTGATTGGATTTGAAAGAAGTGGAAATATATTAAATCATAAAATCTTCAATAAATATCGTAGTGAAACTGAATTGATGAGATATATAAAAAAATTGGAAAATAAAGATTTATCTCTTACGCATTCAATGATTCCACTTGGTTCTTGTACAATGAAACTCAATTCGGCAAGTGAACTTATTCCAATCTCTTGGCAAAAATTTTCTGACATTCATCCTTTCGTTCCACAAAATCAAGCAAAAGGATATTTGAAAATAATTTCTGAACTTAAAAAGTACCTGTGTCAAATCACGGAATTTGACGATGTTTCATTTCAACCAAATTCTGGAGCACAAGGAGAATATGCAGGACTTCTTGTGATAAAAAAATATTTGCAAGACAAAAAACAATTTCAACGAGATACGGTTTTAATTCCTTCTTCTGCACATGGAACAAATCCTGCAAGTGCTGCAATAGCGGGATTTAAAATTATTATTGTAAAATGTGATGCGTTTGGAAATATTGATATTGACGATTTAAAATTGAAATGTAGTGCGAATAAAAAAAATCTCGCTGCTCTTATGATAACATATCCATCAACTCACGGTGTATTTGAAGAAAACATTGTTGAAATTTGTGAAGTTATTCATAAACACAGTGGACAAGTTTATATGGATGGAGCAAACTTAAATGCACAAGTTGGTTTGACAAATCCAAAAAAAATTGGAGCAGATATTTGTCACATCAATCTTCATAAAACATTTGCAATTCCACACGGTGGAGGTGGTCCTGGAATGGGGCCAATTTGTGTTGCAAAACATCTTTCAAAATATTTGCCAACTCACACACTTGTAAAAGTTGGTGGAAAGAAAGGAATATCATCAGTTTCTTCAACACCTTTTGGAAGTGCAAGTATATTGATAGTTTCTTATGCTTATATAAAAATGTTGGGAAAAGAGGGATTAAAAAACACAACCCAATTTGCAATTTTAAATGCAAATTATTTGAAAAATAATTTGGAAAAATATTTTAAAGTTCTTTATAAAGGAAAAAATGGAACTTGTGCTCATGAATTTATTTTGGATTTCCGTGAGTTTAAAAAATATAATATTGAAGTTGAAGACATTGCAAAACGATTGATGGATTATGGATTTCATGCTCCAACTGTTTCATTTCCAGTTGCGGGAACTTTGATGATTGAACCAACTGAAAGCGAATCCAAATATGAACTTGATAAATTTATTCTTGCAATGCAATCAATTCATAATGAGATTTTAGAAATTGCAAATGGTGTTGCAAATAAAAATGATAATGTATTAAAAAATTCTCCTCATACAGAATTTGAAACTGTAAATGATAACTGGAAACATTCTTATACAAGAACAAAAGCAGCATTTCCTGTTCAGTACTTAAAAGAAAACAAATTTTGGCCAAGTGTAGGAAGAATCAATAATTTGTATGGCGATAAAAACTTAGTTTGTAGTTGTCTGCCAATTGAAGAATATGTCTGATTATTTTTTTGTTGAAAAAAAATTTATTTTTAGAAACCATTTGATAATTGATGAAAATGAACTACATCATTTAAAAAATGTGTTGCGAAAAGAAATTAGTGAAATAATTTTTGTAGTTGATGGAATTGGAAATTGTTATGAAGCAAAAATTTTAAGTTATACAAAACTAAATTGTGAATGTGAAATAATTTCTATTCAAAAAAATTTTTCTGAACCAAAAAATGATTTGACACTTGCTGTTGGAATGTTGAAAAATTCATCTAAATTTGATTTCATTGTAGAAAAAGCAACAGAACTTGGAATAAAAAAAATTATTCCAATGATTACAAAAAATACTATTACAAAATTTGCGAAAACAGAACGATGGAATAAAATTGCACTTGCATCAATGAAACAATGTGGAAGAGGATTTTTACCAATTGTAGAAGAAGCAAAAGAAATTAAAAAAATAATTTTGGATTCAATGCATTACGAAAAAAAATTGATTCCGTACGAATTTGAAAATGAAAACAAAGAAATAAAAATCCAAAATTCAGGAATTATTTTAATTGGTTCAGAAGGCGGTTTTACAAAGGAAGAAATCAAATTTGCCATTGAAAATAAATTTGAAACAATTTCTCTTGGAAACAGAAGATTGCGAACCGAAACCGCAGCAATTGTAAGTTGCGCTAAATTTGTTGAATAAAGTTTAGTATTGATTTTACTACTTCATTCTTTGTTTTTGTAGAAGTAGAAATTTTAAATGTAGAAAGTTTTTCGTAGTATGGTGTTCTTTGTTGAATTAAAATTTTTATTTCTTCATTTAATTTCAAATTGGGAAAAAACCTAACTCTATTTTTACTTTTTTGAATTCTTTTTTCAATTATTTTAATATTAGAAGTTAAGTAAACGCAAATATTTTTTTTCAAAATATTTCTATTCTTTTTCTTTTCAATAATTCCTCCCCCACAATCAATAATATAATTTTCTTTATCAACAAGTTTTGCTAAAACTTCGCTTTCAATTTTTCTAAAATGATTCCATCCTTTTTTTTCTATAATTTGGAAAATTGTTTCATCTTCTTTTTTTTCAATTAAGTTATCTATAGAGATATATTTTTTTTCCAACTCTTTTGCAACTAACTTTGAGATTGTAGTTTTTCCAACTCCACGAAACCCAATAAAATAAACGTTTTTCATCGCATTTCATTCAAAACTTTTAAAACAATTTTTTGATTTACATCAACATTGAATTTACAATTTCCAATTTTATCAATAATAGAATATTTTACTCTTCCTCCAAAATTTTTCTTGTCGTTATAAGTTTTTAAAATTATCTTTTGAGAAGAGATATATTTTGGAAGTTGAGTTGGAAGTTTAGAGTTTTTTAAAATTGTTTCAATTCGTTTGCATGTATTTTCATCAATAAAATTAAGTGTTTTTGCAATTCTACTTTCTACAACCATTCCAATTGAAATCGCATACCCATGTCGCAGTTTGTAATTGGAAAGTGTTTCTATTGAATGACCAATTGTATGTCCGAAGTTTAAAATTTTTCTTATTCCAGATTCTCTTTCATCTTGTTCAATCAATTTTGCTTTCAATTTACAATTCCATTTAATCACTTTCAAAAGGATTTTTTCATCACAAGATAAAATTTTTTCAATATTTTTTTCAAGAAACAAAAAAAAATCTACATCTTGAATAAGTGCTTGTTTAATAACTTCAGCAATACCATTCACAAATTCACTTTGTGAAAGTGTGGAGAAAAAATTTATATCTGAATACACAAATTTGGGTTGATGATATGCACCAATTAAATTTTTTCCTACAAAATGATTTACAGCCGTTTTTCCTCCAATACTACTATCACATTGCGAAATAAGTGTTGTTGGAAGTTGAATAAATTTAACCCCACGAAAAAGTGTTGCAGCAACAAATCCCGAAACATCCCCAACAACTCCTCCTCCGAAGCCAATAATTGCACAGTCCTTTCCAATATTTGAACTTAAAATTTTATCTTCCAACAATTCTTTTGTTTTTCTATTTTTATTTTTTTCTCCTGATGGAAAATCAATCAAAATAAAGTTTAAATTATTTTTTTCAAATAAATTAGAAATAAATTTTCCATAATATTTTTTCACATTTGAATCAGTGATTATTACATATTTATTTGCACAAATATGTTTTTTTAAATATGATGGAAATTTTTCAACAACATTTTTTCCAATATGAATGCTATAAGAATTATCCTCAATGTTTTTGAGTTTAATTTTAATCATAGAAAATTTTTAGATAAAGTTTGGATATATATTTTTCAGTCACTATATAAAAACTAATTTTACCTTTTTACAAAATAATTTGCTGAAAAATTTTTACAAGAAGAAATGTAGAACTCTAAATAACACAATAAAAAATAATGCAAACATAATTCCCTTTTTATTTACAGTTTTTCAATTAAGAAAAAACTTATTTTTTCCATCTTTCAAGTTTTGGAATCCCTTTTACAAAAAATCCCGCAATAAATTTTGGAAAATGCATCTCTATCAATTTCATTTTTACAAATTCCTGCATTTCACCAACAGTTATATTTTCCTGCAAAAACTTTCCATCAACATAACAATAACTGCAATACATATCGCTAACTGTTTTATCAGCGTTTGTTCCTCCACCATTAGGATCTTTTTTAAGTGGCATTCCACAACTTTGACAGTTTTTGTTTTTTTTTATATCACTCATACTTCAATAGGTTCTTTTTTTATAGTTTTTGTTTTAGTTGTTTTAACTCTATTACCAACTGTATTTATTGGCTTTTCTTCAACATCAGGATATGTGTAGATATCGTATTTATAGTTTCGTAAAATTATATCATTTCCATTTCTACCAACAACATATTGAGGAAGAAGTGGAATTTTTCCACCACCTCCGGGAGCATCAATTACAAACTGAGGAATTGCAAGTCCTGATGTATGGCCACGAAGTTTATCCATAATTTCCAAACCAACTTTTACAGGAGTTCTAAAATAATTTGCTCCTTTTGTAATATCTGCTTGATAAATATAATATGGGCGAACTCTCATTGTCAAAAGTTTTCTCATAAGTTCAAGCATAGTATCAGGATTATCATTTATATTTTTCATTAACACTGTTTGGTTTCCAACAACACATCCACTATCAGCTAACATTTCACACGATTGTTTTGCTTCTTGAGTACATTCCCATGGATGATTGAAATGTGTATTGACATAAATAGGATGATATTTTTTCAACATACTGCACAATTTTTTTGTAATTCGTTGAGGAAGTACACATGGCATTTTTGTTCCAAGACGAATTATTTCAAGATGGGGAATTTCTCTCAATGCTTTCAAAATCTTTTCTAACATATGATCCGTTAGCATAAGAGGATCTCCTCCTGAAAGAATCACATCTCTCACTTCTTTGTGTGAAGCAATATAATCAATTCCATCTTGAATATATTTCATATTTATTTTTGTAGAATCACCAACTTTTCTTTTACGAGTACAAAATCTACAATACATTGAACATTGACTTGTTACAAGAAATAAAACTCTATCGGGATAACGATGTGTTATACTTGGAACGGGAGAATCTCGCTCTTCATTCAATGGATCTTCGGGAAAACTATCTTCATGTAATTCTTTTTCATCAGGAATACATTGAAGCCAAATTGGATCTCCCGGATATCTGATTAAACTTAAGTAATATGGGTTAATTCTGATATGAAAAAGTTTATTTAGTTTTACTGCAAGTTCAGGATTAAAGTTGAACCGCTCTACTAAATCTTTTCCACTGTCAATGCTTCGTCTTAATAATTCTTGCCAAAGTTCCATAAAGTATTTTGTGTTGGTTATTAAAAATATTTTGAGTAAATGATTAAATCGTCATTTTCATTATAAAATTTTTTTATGCGGACAATTTGTGTGTAATCACAACTTAAATAAAACTTATTTGTATTTTCGTATTTAGATTGAGATGATGTTTCAACAAGAAGAAGTTTGCAACCAATTTTTTTTAAATAGTTTTCAGCATCGTTTAAAAGAAATTTTCCAACTCCACTGTTTTGAAATTTTTTCTTCACAGCAATCCAATACAAATCAAATGTAAATTTTGTCATTGGTCTTTTCCCAATACAATAATATCCAATAACAATATCCATATCATCCACACAACAAAATATGTGATAATCATTTTGATTTGAATTATTCAAACTTACATCAATAAGTTCCATTGCAACATCAATTTCTTTTTTTTTAAATAGTTCAATTTCTTCAAGAATTATTTTTATTTCTTCTCTATCTTTTTTTTCTAATTTTCTAATTAACACAAAAAACTTTTTCTCTTTCAATTGCACAATTTACAATTGATTCAATTAACTTTTCATAAGTTAATCCAAACACATTTGCTGCTGCTACAAATCCTGAATCAGTTGAAAGATCTGGATTTGGATTTATTTCCAACACAAATGGATTACCAAACTTATCAATTCTCATATCAACTCTTGCGTAATCTCGAAGTGATAAAATTTCATACGATTCAAGTGCAATAGTGTGAATTTTTTCTATAAGTTTTTGTTCGATATTTACAGGACAAACTCTAATGGTATTTTCAAATTCAATTGTTCCTTTCATCCACTTTGCATTATATGTTACAATTTTTGGAAAATTTTCTGGAAGTGAAGTCATTTCAATTTCAGAAAGAGGAAGCACATTTATATTTTCTCCATTTCCTAAAATTGCAACATTGATTTCTCTTCCATCAATAAATTCTTCCACAAGTGCATCTTGATTGAAATTTGTGTGAATGTATTTTATTCTATTAAAAAGTTCAGTTTGATTTTTTACAACAGATTCATTTTCAATTGCTATACTTGCATCTTCTTTCAATGGTTTTACAATGAGTGGAAATTGCAAGTTGTGTGAAATTTTTTTTGAATTTAATTTTGCAACAAAAAATTTTGGTGTTGGAATTTTGTGATATGAAAGAATTTCCTTTACACGAGATTTATTCAAAAGCGTTCCAAGTGTAAGTGCGTTTGAGCCAGTATAATTTATACTCATCAACTCATACATTGAGGCAACACACATTTCTTTACTTGCATCGTGTCCAACCGATTCACAAAGATTGAAAACCAAATCAGGTTTTTCTAAATCTAAAAATGAAAAAAGTTTTTCAACATTTCCATCTGTTCCAAAAACACTTGCATTTGAAATTTGTTTTAGAGCAGAAAAAATTGTATCAATTCCTTCTTGAATTTGAGATTGTGATAAATCCACATTTTCAGTTGGAATTCCTGCTCCTTCTGCAAATACTGGTAAATTGTAAATAAGTGAGATTGAAAAATCAGATTCCATTTAAGTTAAATTATTTCGTACTGCTGCTAAATGTAAAACCGTTAAAAGCAATTCATCATAACTAATTCCTGCACTTCGTGCTGCTTTTGGAAAACACGAATTATCTTCAACCTTTGGCAAAATTCCCGGAAGTGGATTTATTTCAATTATGTTTGGTGTTTCAAATTCATCCAAACGAATATCAATTCTTGCCCAATCTCTACAGCGAAGAACTTTGAATGTTTCCAAACAAATTTTTTCAATTTTATTTTTGAGAGTGGAAGAAATTTTTGCGGGACATTCAAAAATATCAAGTGGCGATTCTTTTGTATCCCAAATCCATTTTGCTTCATATGAAAAAATTGGATTTACATTTTTGGGCAATGAATCAAAATTGATTTCAACAATTGGAAGAACTTTCACATCATTTCCATTTCCAAGAAGTGCAACTGTAAATTCTTTTCCAGTTAAATATTTTTCAACTAATGCTGGTTGATTGTATTCAACTAAAATTTTTTCTACAACAGATACCAATTCTTTTTTATTTTTTACGACACTTGAATTAAAAATTCCCTTGCTTGAACCTTCGTGAAGTGGTTTTACAAAAAGTGGAAATGAAATTTCAATAGAATCTATTTGAGATAAGTTTTCAATAACACAAAATTGTGCTGTTGGAATTTTATAATAACTTAAAATTTCTTTTGTGCGAGATTTATCAAGACAAGTTGCAAGTGTAAGCGGCTCAGAACCGGTATATGGAATGCTTAAAAAATCAAGCATCGCAGGAATTTGTGCTTCACGAGAAATTCCATTTATACATTCTGAAACATTGAAAACAATTTGGGGTTTATGCAAAAGCAAATTTGAAAAAACATTTTCATTTGCTTCAATTGGAATTACATTGTGAAGAACAGAGAGAGAATTTTTTACTGCATCAATTGTTTCTTGTGAGTCCCATTCAGCAAAAACATCCACATTTTTTTTTTGAGAAACTTCTTCTGCTAAAAATTTTTTTCCGTTATTGTTAAAATTATTTTTTTCATCACATTGATTTGACTCAATATTTTCAGGCTTCAAATTATATATGAGTGCAACATCAAGATCTTGTACAAAACTATTCAAATAAAATTTTTTCTTTCGTGAAACATATTCTTACAACAAATATGAAAAAAAAAAAATTCACAAACAACAAAATTGAGAAAAAATTTTATTTTTTTTTAAAAATTTTTATACACACCAAAAAAATAAAAGGATTTTATCACACGATAAAATCCTTTTTGAAAAAAAATTTAAATTTCTAATCTACTTTTTCAACTTTAATCATATCAATTGAATTTGTTTGTAAAAGAGGAAGACCTGCAACTTCAATAACCATCTCTCCTCTATTTACATATTTTGTATCCACAAGTGTTTCTCTAATACTTTTGAAACCGGTTTCCATACTTTTAGGAAAATGATGAACATTTATTCCATGAACTCCCCAAAGTAAATTTAGTTTTCTCAAAATAATATCGCTATTTGTAATTGCAATAATTTTTGCTTTCGGACGAAAACTTGAAATTGTCTTTGCAATTTCTCCATCAGTGGTTATTATCACAATTGCATTTGCATTTACTTTTTTTGCAATTACACAAGATGCTCTTGCAATTGCATCATTTACATCAGATGTTGTTTCTTCTGACAAGTTTACATCTTGTTCTTTTAAAATTTTTTCAGCACTGCGAACAATTTTATCCATTGTCACAACAGTTTTTACGGGAAATTTTCCTACTGATGTTTCACCGCTTAACATCACTGCATCTGCTCCATCTAAAACAGCGTTTGCAACATCATTTGTTTCTGCTCTTGTGGGAAAAGGATTTTCTGTCATTGTTTCAAGCATTTGTGTTGCGATGATTAGCATTTTCCCTTGCTCCACAGTTTCTTTTGCAATCATTTTTTGAAGTACAGGAACTTGTTCAATTGGCATTTCAACTCCCAAATCTCCACGTGCAATCATAATTCCATCGCTCATTTCTATTATACTTTTTATATTTGTAACTGCTTCTGGTTTTTCAATTTTAGAAATTATCGGAACATCAAATCCATTTTTCAAAATAAATCTTCGCAAATAATTCACATCATTAGCAGTACGTACAAATGAAAGTGCAATATAATCAACTCCGTTTTGAAGTCCAAAAAGCAAATCTTCTTCATCTTTTTGGGTAAGAGACGGCGAACTTATGTTTGCATTTGGAAGATTGATTCCTTTTTTAGGTTTTAGAATTCCTCCAACAATTATTTTACAAATTATATTTGGATGAGTAGTATCAACAACTTTAAGTTCAATTTTTCCATCATCTATCAAAATTTTATCATCTGGTTTTACATCTTTTGCAAGATGTTTATATGTTGTAGAAATTTTTTCCTCATCGCCAACATAATCATTAACGGTAATTGTGATTTCATCATTTTCTTTTAAAAAAATTTCTGGTTTGGAAAGAAGCCCAACTCTAATTTTTGGACCTTGTAAATCTTGAATAATTGTAATATTCTCTTTACATCGTTTTGCAGAATGACGTACAACATCTATCATCTTTTTATGTTCAGCGTGTGTTCCGTGAGAAAAATTCAAACGAGCAGCATCCATTCCTGCTTTTATCATTTCATCTAAAACTTCTCCTTTACTTGATGATGGGCCAATTGTACAAATGATTTTTGTTTTACCAAATACTTTCATTATAAATTTCTATTTTTTTTGTGTGAGATTTTTTTTCAACATTTACTTTTACAATATAAGAATTAAATTTTTGTTATCTGAAGTTTTTTTGTTTGGAATTTAATCCACCAAAAACTTTGAAATATTTTTCTATGAGATTTTTAATTTCTTGTTTAATTGTTTCTGTTTTCATAATTGAAAAAATTTTTTCTCAATAAAATAAAAAAAGCAGTAACAAAATCATAAGCGAGATTTTGTTTTCTGCTTTCAATAAATTTGGAAAATTAAATGTTTTATTTTTCTAAAAAAAATATTCTCTATCAATTATCAAAAACGAATGCAAATTTTATGCCGCAC
>SXGU01404727.1_pt1 | contig 15792 bp, 17 predicted proteins | sample 3174531 | NCBI WGS metagenome assembly SXGU01 (sample SAMN11356863, study PRJNA531348) | freshwater metagenome | isolation source: freshwater sample F1-140 | place: China: Fuxian Lake, Yuxi | collected 2017-12-25
AATGGCAAAAACAACCAAAATTCATTTTTATCGCAAACTCAACCAAAAAACGAAAAATTGCTTTAACTATCTGTTTTTATACCTGTATATACCGCATCATAACGTTTCCCCCTTTATCGCATTCCTTCTGGTCCCTCACAACTTAATGGCAGTGGCGCTCCACCGTGGTTTTCGTTAAGCGCTTATAAATTCAACCTCGCAGCAAATTGCCTGTGCAGATAAAATAGGCGGCTTTCACCTTGGTCATTGAGATAGCTTGCATGAAAATTAACATCTTATTTATCAGCCTGTGCCTATTTTCCTGGTGTAACAGCTATGCCACGGAAAAAACCGTGATTCGAATCGGCGTTCAGGCCTCGGGTACGGTCGATTGGGAATTAGCGGCTGTACAGGATAATCCGGCCAGTGATTTTCAAGTGGAGGTACACCGCTTAGCCAACGCAGAAGCCGGCAAGATCGCGCTACAGTCCGATGCTGTCGATATGATTGTGTCGGATTGGATCTGGGTGTCCAGGCTACGCGCCACCGGTTCCGATTTTACTTTTTATCCTTACTCAAATACCTCGGGCGCCTTGGTGGTAGCGGGAGATAGTCCTCTTCGCACCGTGCAAGACCTTAAAGGCAAGCGGCTGGGAATTGCAGGAGGCGAGCTGGACAAGAATTGGTTGCTTTTACAGGCTTTGGCCGGGCAAGAACAACTGAATCTGAATGATTCAGTGGAAAAAGTCTTCGGCGCACCGCCGCTGATTAACGAGCAAATCAAGCAGAACCGGGTCGATGCCGCGCTTACTTATTGGCATTTTGCCGCCAAACTTGAAGCTCAAGGTTACCGGCAAATTATGGACGGCAGAGACATTTTAAAAGGTTTAGGCATTCAAGAGAATGTGCCTAGCCTGGGTTATGTTTTTAAAGAAAGTTGGGCGAACAGTCATAAACAAGCCGTTAATAATTTCTTCAAGGCCGGCAGGCAGGCTAAAAATCAATTGTGTTCATCCGATACCGCGTGGCAGAAAATTATCCCGTTAACCGGCGCCGATGATGTGCCCACACTTGCCAAGTTACGCCAGCGCTACTGTGAAGGTGCCGTGGATCATTGGGGAGAAGCGGAAAAATTGGCAGCGGGTCGCATTTATACGATGCTCCGTAAGCTAAGTAATAACCAACTGACAGGGCAATCGGAAAACCTGCAACCCGGTACATTTTGGTCGGCTGAATAATTTGATTAAAATTCAAAGCTCCACTTTATCCTTATTGGCCTTGTTAGCCATTTGGCAAGGCTTGTCCGCCTATTTAAACAGCAACACGCTGCCGGCCCCGGAAGCGGTAGCCGCGGTTTTCTGGCAAGGTTGCGTGTCCGGACAACTGCCTTTTCATCTAGGCGTTACCTTGCTCCGGTTGGTGGTCAGTTTTACGATTGCGATGTTACTGGGTTGCGCTATCGGCATCGTGCTGGGGCGCAATAAAAAACTCGATGCGTTCTTTGATAACTGGCTGATGATTTTTTTGAATATTCCGGCGCTGGTCACCATTATCTTGTGTTATGTCTGGTTTGGCTTGGTTGAGTCGGCGGCAATACTGGCGGTGGTGATCAATAAGCTACCCAACGTTATTGTTACTATCCGTGAAGGTACCCGCGCTCTGGACCAAGACTTACTGGACATGGCGCACTGTTATCATTTCGGTAAACGTAAAACCCTGGTTCACGTTATCTGGCCGCAGTTGCACCCGTTTGTGATGGGGGCAACCCGTTCGGGCTTAGCCTTAATCTGGAAAATCATTTTAGTGGTCGAGCTATTAGGGCGTAGCAACGGTATGGGCTATCAACTGCATTTATTTTTTCAGTTGTTCGATGTGGCGAATATTCTGGCTTATACCATCGCTTTTGTTGCCGTTATTCAGCTAATAGAACTGCTGATTTTAAAGCCGCTGGATAAAAAAGCACTACGGTGGCGTAGATGACCGACATCCGCATTCATATCAAAAACAAAACCTATCCGACAGCAGCAAGCTCAAGTATTGCCGATCTTGAACTTTTGTTGGGTTCGAAAGAGTTTATTTGCCTGGTCGGACCGTCCGGTTGCGGCAAAACTACATTGTTGAATATTATTGCCGGCCTGGATCATGATTACGAAGGTGAAATTCTAGTCGGGCAGCAGCATACGCATCCCAAGATAGGTTACATTTTCCAGAATCCGCGCTTGTTGCCTTGGCGGACAGTCAGGGAAAATATTGAGCTGGTGCTGGATAAATCTCAAGCAGGCGATGCTATTGATGCTTTACTTGAGGTTATGCAATTAACTCAAGCACAGCATGTCTATCCGGAACGACTGTCATTAGGTATGAGCCGCCGAGTCTCAATCATCAGGGCGTTTGCCGTTGACCCTGAGGTTTTGCTAATGGATGAGCCGTTCGTGTCGTTGGATGCGCCAACCGCGAGGCAAGTCAGGCAGCTGTTGCTAAAATTGTGGCGGCAACGCCCGCATACGGTTTTATTTGTGACCCACGATTTGCGCGAGGCTATTGCCTTGGCTGACCGGCTAATATTTTTGTCGTCAGCGCCGATGCGGGTGATCAGCGAAATTACCGTACCTATCGCTCGAAGTGAGCGTTGCAATGAGCTTGCGATTGAATCGTTCAGACAGCATTTGCTGCAAAATCACCCTGAAATAAAACAACTTTTGTGACCGTTTTGCCGGGTGAAAAACAGTTGCGGATTCACTCAAAATACCCGATACTCTTTCGCCGTCAAGCCTTGTTATAGGGATGCACGTTAGGTCCGCCTAACGTCCTTCGGGTTAATGCAAATCGGCTATCCTGCCGATTCGTCCGGCAGGGCTTATCGTACAAACTAGCCAAGGTTAATAGCATATGAAAAAAATAATTATTTTAGGATTGACGACTGCCGTTATTGGATTAGCGTCATTAACAGCATCGGCCGGCAGCGATGATCAATACCCTGCTGCAAATTTTCAACCTAAAGTCATTTATATCGATAAAGATTCAGTTAAGTCTTCGCCTAAATGCCCAGCCCAAACACCCGCAGAAAAGAAAACCGAGTTCGACCCTAAATATCCGGCTGCCAATTTTGAACCTAAAGTCATTTATCCATAATCCAGTTTATAAAGGTGTGTCCTTAAGCCGGGCTCACCTTTATCCTGTCTCTCTTAAAGCAAGGTCTCTCGTTAAAAAAAGACTTGTTAATCAGGCAAAGCCGATAACTTTCGTTGAATTTGAGCAGCGGTATGATCTGCTCGCCAGTCTGCATAATTCCATCGCAAAGCAATAAAACCAAGCTTTGCTCCTCTTTTTGAACTAGAGTTTTAGATTTAAGTTTGACAAAGCGTTTAGGGCTGAGGAAGAGTAGAAGGGTAAAACCTAAACCGAACTGTATTTAGGATAATGCGAGTTCATGCTCGTCCAATACGTTTTGCCTTACCGTGATTTCTTCGTTTGCTTCAGTCTGTTGGTCAATCTCATTTTGAGCATACAGTAAGCCCATAATTTCGGCGCTTAAAGCAAAGTCAAAACTGACGCTAAGCTCATCAAACCCTGTATCTTGTATCGGTAAAAACTGCTGTGCTTTTGTTGCAAGCCAATTGATAATCATCGGACCCCCTCTTTGTGTTGCTAATTAGCTTTAATTATGCAGCATCATAGTTAAGGTTATATGACAATTACAAGACGGTAAGATGACATTAGGATGACCTGTGGTAGGCGATGCGAGTCCATCAAGCTGCTAAAAATGAGCGGTTCATCAGCGCAAGCGCTTGTAATTACGAACAAGATCGATCCCGGCAAAAAACACTAAAATTCAACCTTTTCATCGTTATCGCATTCTAAGGAAACCCACTCATGGCTATAGAAATAGAGCATAAATTTTTACTTGCTAACGATAACTGGCGCGAACACATTAGCCGCTCGGTAAGATATCGGCAAGGTTATTTAAGTTCCCAGCCAACCAGTTCAATTAGAGTCCGAACCAGTAATGACCGGGCATGGTTGAATATAAAAACGGCAACTATCGGAACTCACCGGCATGAATATGAATATGAAATTCCGCCGGCCGATGCAAACGAGATTTTAGACAGTCTTTGCAAAAAACCGCTCATCGAAAAAGTCCGCTATTTTGTTACCGACAATGGCAATCTTTGGGAAATAGATGAGTTTGAAGGCGAAAATCAGGGTTTGATCGTTGCCGAAATTGAACTGGATGAAACCGGGCAAACATTTTCAAAACCGCCTTGGATAGGCTTGGAAGTGACAGGCGATTTGCGTTATTACAACAATAATCTGGCGATGCATCCTTATTCGGAATGGCGTGAAGATTAAATATTTCATATACATATTGAAATATTATGAGTTTTATTCTATATTTTACTCATGAAAAAGTTAATTTTTGTTGTTTTATTGCTACTATCAACTCAATGTTTTGCAGAGGCGCTTAACGACGCTTTAAAAAACATTGAGGCCGAGTGGGCGTCTATTTACTACAGCACGCCTAAAAACCAACAGGGGCCTGCTTATGTTAAGCTGCTCGATAAGACCGTTAACTTAGTTCGGCAATATCCGAATGCTGCCGAACCTATTTTTTGGCAGGCGGTAGTTAAGGCGACTTATGCGGATCAACAAGATGCTTTTTCAGCGCTTGATGCCATTCATGAGGCGCGCGATCTGCTGATCAAGGCCATTAAAATTAACCCGGAAACCATGAGTGGATCGGCTTATGTGACGCTCGGCACGCTCTATTATATGGCACCCAAGTGGCCTATCTCATTTGGCGATGACGAAGCCGCTCAACAAATGTTGCAAACCGCGCTTAAAATCAATCCTGACGGCATTGACACCAACTATTTTTACGGTGAATTTCTGCTGTTGCACAACAAGCCCGGCGATGCCGCCGTTTATTTCGAAAGGGCGGCGGCGGCTCCGGCCCGAGCTGAACAGCTTTATGCCGACAATCAACTTAAAGCGGAAGCAAGACTTGCTTTAAGAAATACCCAAAGTAGAAAAATTAGCGACGAAAAAGGCCTGTTTTTATCTCTATTTAATTCAGCAAGCGTAAAATAAGTTTTTACACGTCATTTTTATAATAAAAGATATTAACAATGGTCAACCTTGTTGAATGTTTCGCCTAACGAAATCGGCATTCAATCGTCTAATGCTTTCTGTTAAAATAAAAATTAAATTAAAAATCAACTTTCCAGGTAATAATTATGACTTTTGTAGTCACCGAAAACTGTATTAAATGCAAATTTACTGATTGCGTAGACGTATGCCCTGTAGATTGCTTTCATGAAGGCCCTAACTTTCTGGTTATTGATCCCGATGAGTGCATCGATTGTACGTTATGCGAACCTGAATGCCCTGCTAACGCGATTTTTGCAGAAGACGAGCTGCCGGAAGGACAAGAAGCTTTTATCGCATTAAATGCAGAGCTAGCCAAACAATGGCCTTCTATTACCGACGTAAAACCGGCTTTACCCGATGCTGACGACTGGAACGGAAAAGAAGGTAAAATCGATTTATTGGAAAAATAATAAGCATAAAGTTGCCGGCTCCAAAGGCAACGAACGGCTTGGCATGTTAATCGAGCCTTTTATCTGAAAAATAGTGTGGCCAAAATTGTCTTTGTTGCAAGCGACGAAGACAACTCTGACTTTCGCGGAACACGGATAAGCAGGATAATTCTTTCCAAGCCTAGCTTTAATAAAGCCCTAAGATAAAAACATCAATGCTATGATCGAAAAGCTATCCTCATAGCGCTTCGTTTTGATCAGCCATAATCCCGCTCACCGAATAATGCAGTGCCGATTCTGACAATAGTCGAGCCTTCGGCAATCGCAGCCTTTAAATCTCCGCTCATGCCGAACGAGAAGGTAAGCAGTTCGGGTTGCCTCAGTGCTGAAACAGCCTGATAAAGTGTTTTATAAGGTTGGCATTGCTGTTCAAAATCCTGTTGCGGGGCTGGAATGGTCATCACTCCGCGTAATTTCAGGTTGGCTAAGACAGCGGTTTGTTCGCATAATTGCGCCAAGTCGGCCAGAGCAATGCCGGACTTGCTCTGTTCATCGCTAATATTGACTTGCAGGCAAATATTTAACGGCGGCAAATGAGATGGGCGCTGCTCGCTCAGCCGCTTGGCTATTTTAAAGCTATCCACGCTGTGTACCCAGTCAAAATGCGTCGCCAGCGCCTTGGTTTTATTGGATTGTATGGGCCCGATAAAATGCCAGGTAATGTCGTAAGCGCCTAACTCCTGTTGTTTTTTCAAGGCTTCCTGTAAATAATTTTCGCCAAAATGGCGCTGTCCGGCTTGATAGGCGGCGGCAATAGCTTCGGCCGGCTTGGTCTTGCTGACCGCCAGTAACAGCACCGAGCCGGGCCGGCGCATGTAGGCCCGCTCCGCATCGGCGATTTGTGTTTGTATGTGTTTAAGTCTTTGAGTGATCGTCGTCATGCGTTATCCAGTGTCGGTGAGTTGTCGATTATTGGGCCGTGCAATCTGCAAAAGCTAACACAACACGATACATTCAAAAACCAAAAAGATGAATTATGGTATAAGAGCAATTTTATTTTTATGTTCAAGAGGATGTTATGGATATTGCCGAATTACTGGCTTTTTCAGCTAAAAACAAAGCGTCGGATTTACATTTATCGGCGGGACTTCCGCCCATGATTAGGGTTGACGGCGATATTCGACGGATCAATATTCCGGCCTTGGATCATAAGGAAGTGCATGCATTGATTTATGACATTATGAATGACAAGCAACGCCGCGATTACGAAGAATTTTTGGAAACCGATTTTTCGTTTGAATTGCCGGGAGTCGCCCGCTTTCGCGTTAATGCGTTTAATCAGAATCGCGGCGCCGGCGCGGTATTCAGAACCATTCCCTCGACCATATTGAGCTTGGAAGACTTAAAAGCGCCTAAATTTTTTGAAGAATTATGCCAGAAACCGCGCGGTCTGATTTTGGTGACGGGCCCTACCGGTTCGGGCAAATCAACCACTTTGGCGGCGATGATTAATCACATTAACTGCAACGACTACGCACATATCCTCACCGTAGAGGATCCTATCGAATTTGTTCATGAGAGCCAAAAATCCCTGATTAACCAACGCGAGGTCCATCGCGACACCCACGGTTTTAATGAAGCCTTGCGCTCGGCGCTACGGGAAGATCCCGATATTATTCTGGTCGGCGAAATGCGCGATCTTGAAACCATCCGCCTCGCGATGTCGGCGGCGGAAACCGGCCACCTTGTGTTCGGCACTTTACATACCACTTCGGCCGCCAAAACCATCGACCGCATTATCGACGTATTTCCCGCCGCGGAAAAAGAAATGATCCGCGCCATGCTTTCCGAATCGTTGCAGGCGGTTATTTCCCAAACCTTGCTGAAAAAAATCGGCGGCGGCCGTGTTGCCGCCCATGAAATCATGGTCGGCACCTCGGCGATCAGAAACCTGATTCGCGAAGCCAAAGTGGCGCAAATGTATTCCGCGATCCAAACCGGACGCAAGGACGGCATGCAAACGTTGGATCAGAACATGAAAGAACTGGTTGAAAAAGGTCTCATTACTGCCAAAATGGCCATGGAAAAAGCGGTTAACAAGGATATGTTCCGTTAGGAGAAGGCATGGACTTTAAGGCGCTGCTGGCACTGATGGTGCAGAAAAAAGCTTCCGATTTGTTTATAACGGCAGGGCGGGCGCCGACCATAAAGGTCGACGGCAAACTGATTGAAGTCTCTAAAAATCCATTGACCGCCGAGCAGGCGTTAATGTTGGTATTGAGTTTAATGAATCAGCGCCAACGGGATGAATTTGAAACTACCAAGGAGTGCCAGTATGCCTTCCAGATGCAGGACTTGGGCCGATTCAGAGTCAGCGCTTTTACCCAGCGCGATGCCGCCGGCATGGTTATGCGGCGCATTGAAAATGACATTCCCGATGCAGATGCTTTGCATTTGCCGCCGGTACTCAAAGATTTAATCATGGAAAAGCGCGGCCTTATCCTGTTCGTCGGGGCAACGGGAACCGGTAAATCGACGTCATTAGCGGCCTTAATCAAGCATCGTAATCAAAACAGTTCCGGGCATATTATTACCATCGAAGACCCGATAGAGTTTCAGCATCCGCACCTGGGCTGCATTGTCACCCAGCGTGAAGTGGGGATTGACACCGAATCTTACGAGGTGGCTTTAAGAAACACGCTGCGCCAAGCCCCGGATGTGATTTTGATTGGCGAGATCAGGACGCGGGAAACCATGCAAAATGCGATCACCTTTGCCGAAACCGGACATTTATGCCTGTCCACGCTGCATGCCAACAATGCCAACCAGGCGCTGGATCGGATCTTGCATTTCTTTCCCGAAGACATGCATAGCCAGTTATTTATGGATTTATCGCTGAATCTGCGCGGTATCGTTGCCCAACAATTGATTAAGCGGGCTGACGGTAACGGCCGTTATCCGGCCATTGAAATATTGATTAACACGCCGCTGGCTAAGGATTACATCCGCAAAGGCGAGATTAACAAGCTCAAGGAATTAATGAAGGATTCGCATGAGCAAGGCATGCAGACCTTCGATCAATCGCTGTACGATTTATATGTAGCCGGAAAGATAAGCTACGAAGATGCGCTGAATGCCGCGGATTCCAGAAACGAAGTGCGCCTGATGATCAAGCTGGGTTCTGAGAATATCGGCAATTTCGGCGATGATGACATGGAGTTGTCGGAAACGGATTATTAGCAACACACTTTCATTTGACCCTAAGCGAGAACCTATGACCGCACCAGAAGCGCTATACCAATCAACCCTGCCGTCTTTAAAACTCCGCGCTCGCGGTAAAGTGCGGGATATTTACGATATTGACGACCGGCACATGCTGATTGTAACCACCGACCGCTTGTCGGCATTCGATGTGATTTTGCCCGATCCGATTCCCGGTAAAGGCCGTGTTTTAACCAACGTATCCAATTTTTGGTTCGAAAAAATGAAACACGTTATGCCGAACCATTTGGCCGACATTCCTCTGGAACAGGTTGTGCACGATGCCGCCGAACGCGCCCAAATCGAAGGCCGAGCTATTGTGGTCAAATTGTTAAAACCGTTGCCGGTTGAGGCTATCGTGCGCGGCTACCTGATCGGTTCCGGCTGGAAAGATTACCAAAAATCCGGCGCAATTTGCGGCATAAAATTACCCGAAGGTTTGCAACAAGCACAGCAGTTGCCGGAACCTATCTACACGCCATCGACAAAAGCCGAAGTTGATCAACATGACGAAAATGTTTCTTTTGACAAGACCGTTGAATTGATGGGACAAGACTTGGCGGAACAAGTGCGCGACGCCAGCTTGAAACTGTACCAAGAAGCGGCCGCCTACGCCAAAGAACGCGGCATTATCATTGCCGATACCAAGTTTGAATTCGGCGTCGACGATAACGGCGTTTTATACCTGATCGATGAAGCCTTAACTCCGGATTCCTCGCGCTTTTGGCCTGCCGATCAATATCGGGTGGGCATCAGTCCGCCCAGTTTCGATAAGCAATATATTCGTGATTACCTGGAAACATTGGACTGGGATAAAACCGCACCCGGCCCGCATTTGCCCGCTGAAGTGGCCGAATACTGCGCGGCCAAATACCGCGAAGCGGAAATCCGGTTAACCCGGAGCTGATTTAATAAAGGCGGGCTACAACCAAAAAATCCACGATAAAATCGACCGAAAATAGTTTATTTTGCGGATTACCTTACCCTCATCGAGTCCTATGAAAAAAATTCCTATCGGTATCAGCAGTTGTTTATTGGGTGAAAAAGTTCGCTTTGACGGTGGTCACAAGCAGGATGCTTATATTATCGGCACACTCGGCGAATATTTCGAGTTTCATCCGTTTTGCCCGGAGATGGGTATCGGCTTGGGCGCGCCGCGTCCGACCTTGCATCTGGTTAAAATCGATCATAGCGTTCGTTGCGTCGGCATTAAAAATCCCGATTGGGACGTGACCGAGCCTTTGCGCGACTATGCCGAACAGCAAAAACATCGTCATGCCGACTTGTGCGGCTACATCCTGAAAAAAGGCTCGCCCAGTTGCGGCATGGAACGGGTTAAGGTTTATAGCAATAATCATCCGCGCGCCGACGGGATTGGCATTTATGCTGAAGTCATGATGCGCAATAATCCGCTATTACCGGTCGAGGAAGAGGGCCGGTTAGGCGATCCCGGACTGCGCGAGAATTTTATTCAGCGCGTTTACGTGCTCTATCGTTGGAAGACGCTGCTGGCTGAAGGGATAAGCGCAAACGGCCTGACGCGTTTTCATGCCCGGCATAAACTCATCATCATGAGCCATGACGATTATCGCGATCTGGGGCAATTATTAGCGGGACTGACTAAAGCCAACCTGATGCAAGTGGCGGAGCAATACATTTTGCAATTGATGAATACGCTTAAAAAAGTGGCGACCCGCAAAAGCCATGTCAACGTGTTGCAACATATTCAAGGTTATTTAAAAAAGGATTTAAGTCCTGACGACAAAGCCGAACTGTGCGAAGTCATCGAGCGCTATCGCAACGGCTACATCCCGCTGATAGTACCTATCACCTTACTTAAGCACCATTTTCGTAAAAGCCCCGATCCGTACATAGAAGAGTCTTATTACATGTCGCCTTATCCGCAAGAACTGCAATTGATCAATCAATTGTAGGCATGGCAAAAATTTTAATTGTCGGTTGCGGTGCTATAGGTTCCGAACTCGCCGAGGTTTTAACGGCTCAAGGCCATCAGGTAACGGGGCTAAAACGCAAGCCGCCTGCGCCGGACCGCATCAACTACGTCACGGCGGATATCACCTTACCCGCCGATTTGGCAAATTTGGACACCGATTTCACGCAGGCGTTTTTTATCGTTTCGCCTGACCAACGCAACGAACAAAGCTATAGAGCCGTTTACGAAACCGGCTTAACCAATCTGCTCGCCAAACTCCCGCAAAGCCGCTGGATAATGGTGTCTTCCACCAGTGTATATGGGCAGTCGCCGCACGGCGAATGGGTGGATGAAGACTCAGCCGCGCAACCGGAAAATATCACCAGTCAATTAATCCGGCAGGCCGAGCAACGGCTGATGGCTTCAAATCCCGATAATATCGTGCTGCGCTTTTCCGGTATTTATGGTCCGGGACGAGGCTATTTATTAAGACAAGCCATGCAAGCGCCAGTTATACAGCAAACGCCGGCTTATTTTAGCAACCGGATACACCAGCGGGATTGTGTCGGCGTTTTGGCGTTTTTATTGGAACGCTGTTTGGAGGGGCATGAGCTGGCTCAATGTTACTTAGCCAGCGATGATGATCCCGCACCGATATGGGAAGTGATGACTTGGCTGGCGGAGCACTTGGGCTGCTTGCCGCCGACGGCTAAAAATGTCGGTGAAGACGTCAGGATAAATAAACGCTGTAGCAATGCCCGATTAAAAGCCTTAGGTTATCGGTTTCACTATCCAAGCTATCAAGACGGCTATTTGGAATTGCTGCATTCGCAAAAGTTTATGCGTATTAATGACGGAAGTAACTTCAATCCCTAGGATTTTAAATTACTCCCGTTTGAAGCATAAATAGGGGGTATCACAGGCGCAAGCCTTAATCCCATGGCGGTGCGTCACCGTTATAGGCGACAAAATCTTTAACTGTTGCAAATGTCTTAACACCGGTGACGGCTGTTTTATTGGCTGAAGTTTTTGGCTTTGGCGATTCCGGCGCACCGGATTCAGCTTGCCATCTTGCAAAAAGCGCAATGTCTTTATCTGCCGAGATATACCATTTCTTTTGGGCTGCGTCCCAGCGAGCACCTAGTGCTTTTGCTTCATCCTTTTGGGCAAAAGGTACATTCAGGTAAATTTTCGAGTCTGCCATTGTATAAATAAAGGGTGGGATGTTTGATAAGTGAAGGGCGGTATTATAAATCATGACCCACCTAACGGGGCTGAGTAATAAGGCTCTTTTCACGGCTTGAAGGGTGGAAATTAATGGCGAATGAAAAACGGCCAAGATGGTCGGAATGGATAAAGCGGCATCATTTCCGTGCTCCGGCTGCACTGCCATAAGTTAAGCGTTGTTGGTGCGGGCCATAGCCTCGATGAGGATGTAAAAAATCAACAAGAAAAATAGGTGATTTAACTTGTTAAGCGTTGTAAATTAAGTTATATAACATAGTTTAATTAAAAAGCCGGTGAAATTTTTATTTATGTTATTGATTTTAAATATAAATAATTTTGGCGTGAAATGTGCTTATAAAATGGTAGCGGCGTGTTTCCGCTGATCTGTTTAAGCTTTTATCGCTGCATGCAACTGAAAAGCGAGTGATAAAAAATAACCGAAATCAAAAGTTTATAGGAAAAATACTCAATGAAAATAAATAGCAAATATATGGCTCCTTCTATTTCTTTGCTTGTAGCCGGTTTAGTGCTTGCTTCTGCAAGTCAGGCTGCAACAATACCGAGCAGTATCACCGAGTTCACCGGTACCGTGACGGACGACGTTTTTATTGCCAAAAGTAAAGGGTGGAGCGATCCGGCATTCGGCGACATGGGTTGGACGCACAGTTCCGATTGGGGAATCATTAAGGCCAAAAAAGGCCAAAAGGTGACTATTCATGCGGTCGCGGCCGATGTCGGCGTCCATCCTGGCGCCACCGTTTGGTATCGCGGTAAAGACGATACGGCGGCGGATAACTATGTTGTTGATCATTTTTATCCGCAAAATGCGAACTTCACCAAATTCGGCGCTACCGATGAAACCAGCGGCACAGCGTTAGGCAATATCGTCATGCGCTATGTCACTCATGGTTATGACGTAGATGGCAACAGTAAAAAACTAAAACGCCTGAAGCCTGTAAAAGACGATGTTCCAGGTCAACTCGAACTCAGCTTCAAAGCGCCGTATGCCGGTACGTATATCTTTGTTGTCGGCGGCTTTAACCCCGATGCGAGTGTCGATACATCGTTAAAATACAACATTGATGTTACCGCCACGGCTACCGCTGCCACTCCCGCTCCTTAAGCCACTTAATGAAGCTTCCACAGTACCGATAGGCTGTGGAAGCAACGATTTCATAAGAAGGCTCAATAAGCGTCTCGGGATAAATTTCTTACTCATCACAGGCAGTACGCGGGTCGAAAATGCCGATAAAGCGGCGATTAAAGCGCGTTAATTCAACTCAAAATCCCGCTAAAAATAATAATGAATAGGTACAACATGAATAAAGCCCTCCGCTCTACGCTATCGACGAAAAAAATTCACTCCTTTATTACGCCGGGTGCGATTTTATTGCTTGCCGCGTTAGTGGCTGAAGAAGCCGCCGCACACGGAAATACGCCGCCCTCATTACAAGGTATCGAGGTCCCGGCTACGCCGGGTTTACTTGACGGCGACGCGCCGATCGTTATCGACAAGTCCGCCGCCATCCAGCTCGGCAAAGCTTTGTTCTGGGATGTTAACGTGGGCAGCGACGGCATGGCTTGCGCCTCTTGCCATTTCCATGCCGGCGCCGACGCCCGCGTTAAAAACCAGTTATCGCCCGGACTCTTTCATGACTCGCTGCCGACTACGCAAACTTTCGAAACCACGGCATCGGGCGGCAGCGGCGGTCCCAATTACATCCTCAAGCGTAGCGATTTTCCTTTGTATAAACTCGCCAACCCTGCGGATAACACCTCGGCAGTGTTGTTTAATAGCGATGATGTGGTTTCATCGGCGGGCGTATTTTTGGCCCGCTTTAAAAGTGTGGGGCAAAGCGATGCCGAACGCGATAACTGTAGCCCACAAACCGACTCCATTTTCCATCAAGCCAATTTAAATACGCGCCAAGTCCAGACTCGGCAAGCGCCCAGCGTTATTAACGCCGGCTATAATTTCCGCAATTTTTGGGATGGGCGGGCCAATAATATTTTCAACGGCGTTTCGCCGTTTGGGGTTCGCGATGTCAATGCAGGTGTTTGGGTGCTCGGGCAGGACGGAACCGTCACTAAGCAAGCGATACGTCTGGAAAATGCTTCTCTTGCCTCCCAGGCCGTTGCGCCGCCGGTCAATAGTTCCGAAATGTCCTGCGTGCAACGCACCTTACCCGATATTGCGCGTAAATTATTAAGCCGTCGGCCCTTGGAAAGCCAAGATATTCACCCGGCAGACAGCGTGCTTTCGGAAATGAGGGATGCATCCGGCAAAGGTCTTAACACCTCTTATGAGGCTCTGTTAAAAGCCTCTTTTGCGCCCCGATACTGGTCCGGGACAGGCAACTTCGGCAAGCCGACCGGTAGCGGTGCGCCCTACACGCAAATGGAAGCCAACTTCCCGCTGTTTTTCGGCTTGGCCTTACAGCTTTATCAACAAACTTTAGTGTCCGATCAAACGCCTTTCGATACACCGCGCAGTATCCCGAGCAATCCGGGCCAGCCGCAAATGCCGAAAGGCCTGAATAAACAACAGAAACGGGGCTTGAGCGTTTTTCTCAACGCCCATTGTTCCGAATGCCATAAAGGACCGACCTTTTCCTCTGCCGCGCATCCGTCTATTTATACCTTTTCCGATGCGTTTTCTTCGCTAAGACTGGTTAATCGCAAGACCGTCAACGGCGCTTTCAGCGGCAAGGGCGTTGCGCAAGGGCTGATTGATGAAGGCTATTTTAATACCAGCGTCGCACCGACCGCTAACGATCCGGGCGTGGGCGGTCTTGATCCGTTTGGTAATCCGCTGTCCTTTAGCGCGCAATATTTGCAGGTTCTTTTGGACGGCAAAGCTATGATCGATCCGGTGATTGTCAACTCCTGCGATCTGGATAATTCTTTTACCCAAGATTACCCGAAGCGTGACCTTATCGACGATCCGCGCATTGTCGGCAGCTGCGCCGATAGGTCGGTGTATGCAAAAATACCGAAACTCGAAGCGCTCAAAACTGAGTTGGCTAAAGCAAATCAAGGCCGGGCTTTAGTTGCGGTTAACGGTGCGTTTAAAGTACCGTCGTTACGCAATGTTGAGCTGACCGGGCCTTATATGCATAACGGCAGCTTGCTCACGCTGGAGCAGGTGATCGATTTCTATTTCCGCGGCGGTAATTTTAATAATGCCCACCACTTTGCCACACTGGTGTTTCCGCAAACGATCAGCGCGACAGAAAAAGCCGACTTGGTGGCGTTCTTGAAATCCCTGACCGATGAACGGGTACGCTGGGAACGCGCGCCGTTCGACCATCCGCAGCTGTTAGTCCCTCATGGACATAAGAAAAGCCCTGACCCGCAACATCCCGAACTGGCTCAGGATTTATTGTTAAAAATACCGGCGGTAGGAAAAGATGGCAGAGATGCGGCTTTAGGGCCGATAAAACCGTTTCAACATTATTTACAGCCGTAAGCGTTTGCTTAACTTAAGCTGCCTAGGTGAAAATGCCGGCTGAAAGTGAGAGCCGCTCTTAATAGCTTGCGTTGAGCAATGATCTGGAAAGGAGAATGAGGGCGTGCATAATCTTGTGTGCTTTCTGATTTCCCGCATCCAAAATCAATGGAACGCAGATGACGCAGATCATTATGATGAATACAAATAGATCAAAAAATCTTATTCAATTATAGCGGTCAGCAAAAAAAGGGGGGGGCAGGTTACATTACAATGAAAAAGTAACCTGACCCTGATGTATCCCCACAAAAAACAATAAATAATCAAAAGCTTATACGAGATTCAAGATAATACCTGTTCCCCGGATGTGCCATTTAATTCGGTTTTTTGTAACCCACTGATTATAA
>SXGU01180307.1_pt1 | contig 15790 bp, 8 predicted proteins | sample 3174531 | NCBI WGS metagenome assembly SXGU01 (sample SAMN11356863, study PRJNA531348) | freshwater metagenome | isolation source: freshwater sample F1-140 | place: China: Fuxian Lake, Yuxi | collected 2017-12-25
CGATAGTGCGCCACCACCCGAATCCCTCGCGCTTGATAGACCCGGAGGCCGCCGCTGTGATCGTGGTGGTGGTGCGTGACCACCACCGCCGTGACCGGTTGGTTCGGAAATCGGCGCCGCAGGGTATCGAGCACCGCGGCGGATCGGGCCGCGCTCTGCGGCGCCTCGACCACCAGCAGGCCGCGCCCTTGTTCGACCACGAGCGAGTGATGGCTCCCCCCCTCGGCTCGCCACACCCCGGCGCCGAGCTCTACCAGGGTCACCGCGATCGCCGGGGGGGAGGTGGGGATTCGCGGCGCCCGGCTCGCCATCGAGTCGGGAATGGTGAAATCGGCGGGATTGAGGGTCTGGTTCACGGCGGCTGTGGGGAAGACGGTGTGGGACAGCAGCCGTCCGTTCACCTCGGTGTCCGCCTGGCGGGGGAGGAGCACGCCGCCGGCCTCCTGCCACCGGGTGTACCAGTTGATGGTCCGCCGGTCGCCCAAGACATCGTCGTTGGTAAGGGTTTCGGTGGCCACCGGGAGACCGGTGTGCCGGTCGAACCACATGGTCACCGTGTCAGCGCCGAGCGGAACCCGAACCCCGTCCGCCATCTCGCCCCGCAGGGACCGCGGCCGGACCAGCGTGATGGCGTCGCCCCGGTCCAACGCTGAGAGCAGGATCCGCTCGGGTGGGAACGTCATGGCCCGCTCGAGGCCGGCCACGACGTTGGGGGCCTCCATCACAGAGACCCCGTTGTTCTCGAGCAGGCTCATCGTCGCCAGACCAACCCGCCGCTGGCGATTCACGGCCCCGGTGACCGGCCGGATCTCTTGAGTGGTGAGCATCCGCACCCCGGCAAAGTCGGTCACCGTCCGGCCGATTCCAATGGTGGCGCGGGCCGGCGACGGGGCCGTCTCTTCCTGTCCCAACCCGTAGGTCACATTGTGGAACTCGACCACCTTGTTCCGGAGGCCTCGAAGGGCGGGTTCACCCCCGATCGCCTTGACCGCGCGGCTCACCAGTTCACGAGCGGACGGTTGGGCCGAGAGGGGGGCGGTCCCCGACGCGAGGACCACCAAGACGAGCAACCACCGCCACACGAGGGAATGCATCCGTTGTCTCCACTAGGGTATGGTTGGCCTCACAGACCGGCCGCGGTCGGGGTTTCGAACCGCGGGGGCAAGCTTGCTGCGATACCGACCAGTGGCCGGCTTCGTATTGGTGGCCGACTCCGGCCGGGTTTCTCGCGTATCTAAAGTAAGCCGAAGATCCCTCGCTCAGGAGCGTGCCGATGCGCTGCCACTCGACCCAGGTAATCCTCGCGATCAGCCTCGCGACCGGATGTGGCGGCGGCGTAACCCAGCCACCCCCACCCCCACCCCCGCCGCCGCCCGATCTGACCCGCAACGCGGCGGCCCACGCCGGCGGCGGTCAGACGGCGTCGGTCGGCCAGGCGGTCGCGGTCCCACCGGCGGTGCGGATCACCAACGCGGCCGGGGCCCCGGTCGCGGGCGTCACGATTACCTTCGCCGTCACCGGTGGCGGCGGTTCTCTCACCGGCCCGACGCCGGCCACTGGGAGCGACGGCGTCGCCGCCGTGGGGTCGTGGGTCTTGGGTGCTGTTGGCGCCAACGCCCTCACCGCCACGGTGGCGGGGGCCACCGCCGGAAGCCCGGTCCAGTTCAGCGCCACGGGCCGGGAGGTGGTCATTCAGCCGGCCGGCGATACCACCCTTTCCGGCCTCGTGTCGGTGACTCGTCTGGTGGTACCGGCCGGCGTGACGGTGACGGTTCGGGACAGCCTGATTCTCCGGGCCGACAGCACCGTGACGATTCGGGGCACGATCACCGGCACCTGCGTGCCGGTGGTGATCGACGGCCGCGGGTCCCTCGTCGTGAAGGGCGTGGTCCGGAACGTCTGCGCGGCGGCCACCGACTCCGGCCGCCGCCTCACCCTGATCGGGCGCCAAGGCTACCAGGTCGACAGCGCGATCATCGAGTCATCGGGCGATTTGCTCGTCACCAACGACCCGGTCATCGCCGACGCCGAGGTGGAACCAGGAGCCCCCAGCCCGGCGGCGGGACCAGCGACTGCCGCGTTGGCGCCTAACGATTGTTTCGTGAGCCAGACCCGCTTGGCGACGGTGCCCAACAAGGCGGCCGTTGGGTCCTCCGGTCGGACCGGCGGCTCCGGTCGTGACGCCGCCCGGTTGCTGGCGTGGTGCCGCGGCGTGCTGAACGTGCAAGGCGCGGTCCGGTTCGTCGCCCAGCACGGCGGTGATGGGGGCGCCGGCTTGGACCAACCCGGGTCGGGGGCCGCCCGGGCCACCGGGGGCACTGGGGGCAAGGGTGGTTTGGTCGACATCCGGGCCACCGGGCAGGTGCTCTTTACCGGGCTGCAGAACGAGATGGTGGGCGGCGAGGGCGGGGTCGGCGGCAACGCACTGGCCATCGCTGGCGCCGATCCGGCGGGACCGACAGCCCCCATCGCGGGGGCCGACGCCGGGAAGGGCGGGGCCCCCGGGCTCGTGTCGATCCGGGCGGTGCAGCGGATCGACTTCGGGGCGGTGACCAAGATTACGGTGGGTCGGGGCGGACGAGGTGGCAACGCCACCGCCGCCGGCGCGAAGGGCGCCGATGCGGCGGGACCCACCACGCCCGCGCAGGAGGGCGGCTGGGCCAATGCCGAAGGCGGCGGCGGTGGTGACGCTCCCAACCTGCGATTGACCCCGCAGAACCTGATCGTCGACCATCCGGCGAACCTGGAGGTTGGGGGCGGCGGGGGTGGCGCCGGCGGCGAGGCGGTGGCGACCGGCGGCGAGGGTGGCAAAGGCATCGCCGGCCGTCCCGACGGCGGCAAGGGCGGGGAGTCATCCGGGCTCGGCGGTCGGGGCGGGACCGCCGGGCTCCGCAATCATCTCGGCGCCTTCTTCGGACCGGGGGGTTCAGGCGGCCTCACGGTTCTTCGGGGGGCATTGGGCGGCGCCGGCGTCGCTCAGTGTCAGCTACCGCTGGGGTTGCTCCCCGGGGGCAAAGGCGGCGACGGCGGCCGCCTCGCGGGGTTGGGAGGGCTTCGCGGCGCCGGCACGCCCGATGGAGCCGACGGCGTCCTCGGAATCCAGAGCGCGGGGAACGGCGGCAATGGGGGCCATGGTGAGCCCGAGGGGGTCGGCGGAGCGGGTGGCACCGCCAACCTCCCGGCCAATGTGGTGCGCACCGGCCTCAACCGCGCGCCGGGGCGACCCGGTTTCCCGTGTATCAGCGCGGGCGGCGACTACTCGGTCGTAGTGAATGGCACGCGCGACCGCAGTCCCTGTCCTCGGACGGCGTTCACTCAGCAGATTGCCAGCTTCTCGCCGAACTCGGTGGCGTTCGAGATTGCCGAGAACGTGCCGTTCTTCCAGGCCGGCCCGATCTCCGGCCTGTTGGCGCCCGCTCCCGGCCCGACGACCGAGTGGTCGACGTCCTTGGTAGAGTACGGGGACGATCGGTGCTTGATGCAGGACCTTGGACTGGTGCAGGGGATCGTGGGGATCACCTACCGCCTGGGTCCCACCAGCGTTACGAAAAGCTTCAACGTTCGGTACGAGTTCCGGCCGTGATCTCCTCGTGAGCTGGGCCGCCGCGATTCCGGCGGCGGCCCGGGCCATGGACTCGATCTGTGACCGGGTCAGGCGTCATCGAAAACGCGCGATCACCTGATCCTCTCAAATCGGACATCCCGGGTCCGCCCGTTTGCCGCGTAGAACCCGATCACCCGCTGGTTGCGGTCCCGCTCGAACGAGAAGTTGAGCCCGCCGCCACTGAACTTATCCGTTTCCCCCGCCGCGAGCTTGGCGTCGTCGAGACGCCGGTTCCGGACCACCAGGGTGTCGCGCTCCAGGGCGATGGTGTAAAAGGTCTCCAGTTCCTCGCTGAAATAGCGTCCGACGAACTGCTGGAGATCTGCCGCTGTAGGCTTCCACGCCGCCCGGCTGCCGGCGAGCCGAGTCGCCTTCAGGTCCTGACCGCCTTGTTTCATCGTGAGCCCGTTGACCTTGCCCGCGGCATCGCGGTGAAACGTGACGGAGGCGGGCACGGTCGCGAGCGAGAACGTCGAGTCGGACCGCGGGACGATGGCCATCCTCGGCTGGCCGGTGGCCTGGGTGAAGAGCGAGTCTCCCTCGCGGGTGAACGTCAGCACGAAGTCGGGACTGACGTCGAGCGCATAGCGACCGACGAACGGGTCGAATTTCTTGGCATCGTAGCTGGCCGGATCGAAGGCTGCCGCGGCAACCTGGTCCTTGGCCTTCTCCGGCTCCATCGCGTCGCCGAAGAACGCGGCGGCCAACTCGAAGGCGACCCCGCTGTTGAAGGCCGCATGATTGCTTTGGACCGTGATCCCCGCGTTGATCGTCGGGTAGTAGGCCAGCATCGAGCGGTGCGCCACGTCCGCCCCGCCGTGGTGCACTCGCCGGAGACCCCGTTGCTCGTCGATGAACAGGCCGTACCCGTAGCCCGTCTTCTTGCCGTCCGCCAGAACGTACGAGGTCATCATTTCTTTGACGCCTTCCGCGGTGCCCACCCGCGGGGCGGCATAGTTCCGGACCCAGGTCTCAAGATCCCCTACCGTGGTGTAGATCGATCCCGCTCCCACGGCGCCTCCGAGATCGCCGATCTGGATGAAGCCGTCCGGCCCCGCGGTGTAACCTTCCGAACCACCGGGGACTTGGTGCTTGGGGGACGGCCGCACCATCGACCGAGTCATGCCGAGGGGTGCGAACACGTCCTCCTGCATGAACCGAGGAAAATCCTTGCCCGACGTCCGCTCCACGATCAGCGCGGCCAGGCCGAACGCGGTGTTGTTGTAGTTCCACTCGGTGCCGGGCACGTTCTGCAGCTTGGGCTGCCGCTGCACGATACCGATCAGCTCGTGGCGGTCGATCCAGTCCCCGTGATCGAGGCGGCGCCCCGTCATCATCAGCAAGTTGAGGAACTCCCGAAGCCCTGAGGTATGGGTGATCAGGTGGCGGACCGTAATCACCTGATCGAACGCGGGCAGTTCGGGGATGTGTTTGCGGATGTCATCGTCGAGGGACAGCTTCCCCCGCTGGGCCTGGAGCACGATCGCGAACCCGGTGAACTGCTTGGAGGTCGACCCGATGTTGGTCCGGGTAGCCGTGGTGAAGGGAATCCCGTACGCCAGGTTGGCCATCCCATATGCCTTCGAGAACAGCACGCGGCCGTCGCGCCAAACGTGGACCACGGCCCCCGGCGACGCGGTTCCGTCGTACTGGGCCAGGAGCTGATCGGCGAGCCGTTTCGGATCTTTCGCGACCGGCTCCGAACGAACCAGGGTGATCTGGTAGGCCCCCGCCTGCTTGCCGACCGGAATGACCTGGATGGCGTAGGTACCCGCCTTCTTCACCGGACCGGCGAAACGATCCGGCCCCCGGCCCGGCCCATTGAAGCGCGCGACCTCGGTGCCTCCGGAGTCCACCAGGCGGACCTGCACGTCGACGGAGATCTGATTTACTTCTCCGAACACGTAGTAGTCGTCGCCGACCGTGATGGTGTAGCGCGCGGTATCTCCCGCCGCCAACGTCCCCGACACCGGGCGACCCGGCAGCAACGGCGTGCTCTGGCCGGCCAGGTCCGCGCCAGGCGAGAAGGCAAGAACGACGACTAGAGCGGAGATCAGACGACAGGTTGAGCGGAGCTTCATCAGTGAACCTCGGAGCCGGGAAACGTTGGGAGTAGGTCGGTGGGTCGCATCCTTCAATCTACCCTGCTTCCAGCGTCACGGGTCTCAACCGCCCGTTCGCCGGCCGATCGGGGCTCTCTGACTCGATGGGTTCATTGGCACCAGGTATCTTCCTCGGATGTTGCTTCGTGCCCTACTCGTCATCGCCGATTCGCTGACCCAGCCATTCGGCGCCCTGCCGGCCGGTCTGACCGACGGGTACGCTACGACCGTCCGCGGCGAGGTCTTCAGTTATCACTCGGCCCATCCGACAGCCGGGGCCTCACTCCTCGTCCGATCCCTCGACAGTACCAACGGAGCGCGGTGGCGGACCGCGCCGGTCGTCTCTGGTTCGGGTGCGACCCGGCGGGTGGCGTTTCTCGCCGCGATGGACGTGGCTGATCCCGGCCAGTCGCCGGTTCGCTTTTGGGTCACGATCAACGGCACCCGCCGGTTCGCGCTCCCCCAGCCGGCCACAGCGGCGGCGACCTGGCGGATCGAGGCCGATGGCGGAATCGCGCTCGAGTTCCGCCGGCTCCTGATCGACAAGTTCGGCGACGTGCACGGCGTCTTCAATTTAGTCGTGCCCGCCACACTCGCCCCGGCCGGTGAGCCGCTCACGCTCGAGGTACGGGGCGAGAGCGTCGGCCGGATGAGTTGGTTCATTCTCTACACCGTGTCGATGCAGCCCACCCTCCGCCCCCGGGCCGAGTCGATGCTCGCCCGCGAGGGAGTGGCCCGGTACCAGACCGTGCGGATCGACGTGTGGAACCCGTTCGACACGGCCACCGTGGCCGTGGCCGTCGATCGGAAGCCCCGGCAGACGACGCTCCTGGCCGCCGGGGGCACCACGTTTCGGGTCAACGTCCCCGCGGTTCGCCGGCCTGGAAGTGTGGCCATTACCGTGAGCGGCCGCCCGGGGCGCGTCGAGTTTCCGGCCGTCCGGCTCTTGCCCGTCGTGCCCCGCGAAATCCACCTGATCAACCACGCCCACCTCGACATCGGCTACACCGACCCCTATCCCCTGGTGCGCGACAAACATTGGCGGGGGTACGACAGCGCCCTGGCCTACATCGAACGCTCGCGCACCAATCCTCCGGTGGCGCGGTTTCGCTGGAACATCGAGGGACTCTGGCCGGTCGAGGGCTATCTGCAGGAGCGGAGCGCCGCCGACACCAGTCGCCTCCTGGCAGCGGTTCGCGCCGGCGACCTGACCCTGAGCGGACTCTACGCCAACCTCATGACCGGGCTCCTCGGCGGCGAGGAATTGGGCCATGCCTTCGACTACGCCGGGGCCATCCGGCGAAATCACGGCATCGCGATCGGCACGGCCATGACCAGCGACGTGCCCGGTTTTACCTGGGGCCTCGTGACCGCTCTGGCCCAGCACGGGATCCGCTACCTCTCGAGTGGTCCGAATTACATCATATCACTGGCGCAAAGCGGCGACCGGATCGGCCACACCCTCGGAAGCTGGGGCGACCGGCCGTTCTGGTGGATCGGTCCGACCGGGCGGGACAGTGTGTTGGTGATGACGGCCGGGCGTGGTTATTCGTGGATCGGCGGCTGGCCCCGGGGTCGCCTCACCCTCGAAGACGCCGGGGTAATGAGCGAGTACTTGGACGACCTCCAGGCGCGCGGCTACCCCTGGGACATCGTCCAGGTTCGCTACGCGATCGGCGGCGACAACGGGTTTCCCGATCCCGAGCTCGCCACCGTGGTGCGCCGATGGAACGAGCGATACCTGAGCCCCCGGCTCGTCATCTCGACTCTGCCGCGGATGTTCGCCGCGATGGAGCGTCGTCACGGCCGGGCACTTCCCAGGATCCGGGGCGATCTTACCGGCTATTGGGAGGACGGCGCCGTCAGCTCGGCCCGCGAACACCTCCTGGCGCGGGGGAGCGCCGCCCGTCTGGTGCAGGCGGGGGCATTGGCCGCGATCCGGGGGCGGACCGTTTCCGTTCCGGCGCACCGGGCGGCCTGGCGCGAGGTCTTGCTATGGGATGAGCACACCTGGGGCGCCGACCGGAGTGTCAGCGATCCCGATGATCCCGGCACCCTCGAGCAGTGGCGCTTGAAGCAGCGCTTCGCCCTCGACGCCGACTCAGCCAGCCGGACGCTGCTCGCCGAGGCGGGCCGAGTCGCGCCCGGCCCCGGCGTCGATCTGTGGAATACTCATGAGTTCGTGCGACGCGGCGTAGTCATCATTCCCGACTCCCTGAGCCGCACCGGCGACCGGGCGCGAGGTTTGGACGATGGTCCGGTCCCGTCGCAGCGGCTCCGTGAGGGTGGACTCGCCGTCGAACTCCCGCTCCGGCCGATGGGGGCCACCCGGGTCCTCGCGGAACCCGGCGCCCCGCTCCCGCCGAGCGGGCCCGGCGCCGGCGCCGCGGGGGACTCGCTCTGGAACGGCCGCGTCGCGATCCGGATCGATAGCCGAACCGGCGCGATCGCCGGGGTCGGTTGGCGGGGACGGCAACTCGTGGACACCGAGCGGGGCGGGTGGAACCGGTACCGTTATGTGTTAGGCCGGGACACCGCCAAGGCGGCGGAGGCGGCGAGTACTCGGATCGAGGTCATCGAGTCCGGTCCGCTGGTGGCCACCCTGCGGATCACCAGCCAAGCACCCGGCGCGGTGTCCTTGGTCCGGGACGTCACGCTCCATGCCGGCAGCGACGCGGTCCAGGTCGTGACCCGTCTCGACAAGACCAAGGAGCGCGGCAAGGAGGCCGTGCACCTCGCTTTTCCGCTCGCGGTTCCCGGCGGGGTGGTGCGGATGGAGCAGGGGCTCGCGGTGGTTCGGCCTGATGTCGACCAGGCCGTCGGGGCCAACCGCAACCTCTACCCCGTGCAGCGATGGCTCGACGCGAGCAACGCCGATTTCGGGGTGACCGTCGTGACGCCCGACCTGGGGCTCTGGCAGCTCAACGGCCTAACGGCGGAAGCGTTCAAGCGGGCCGACGGCACCGAGGACTGGCTCCGCCACGCGCTTCCGGGCACCGAGCTGGTGGCCTATGCGATGAACAACTATTGGCATACCAACTTCAAAGCGGACCAACCGGGGCCGGTCACCTTCCGGGTGACCCTGTTGCCCCACGGTCGGTTCGACCCGGCGGAGGCCACCCGGGCTGGGCTCGACGCCAGTGAACCGCCGGTGGTGACGCCGGCCGGATCGTCGCCGCCGGAGGAGACCCTGTTCACCCTCGACAACCCCGCCGTGACAGTGGCGAGCGTAGTGCCCTCGGCGGATGGCCGGGCCGATCGGGTCCGGCTCTGGAATCCAGGGCCCCGGACAGTCCGGGTCGGGTTCTCCTTTGGCCGAGCCGGGCCGCGAACCGTCCGGATGACCACCCCGTTCGTGGAGCGGGGTGCGGTGGCCCCGGGGCGGATCGCGGTCCCGGCGCTGGGCTCAGTCACGGTGTTGATCGACCGGCCCCCATCGGCCGCCCGATAGGCCAACCCGCTGGTATCTTCCAGGCGTCGACCGAAAGGATTGCTCCCCATGCTCACGTCCACTGTCCTCAAGCAAGGGCTCTGGGTTCGATAGTGGAGTTCCCGCGTGCGGCCGGGGTTCTGCTTCACCCGACGTCGCTGCCGGGCCCCGCCGGCGTCGGCGACCTCGGTCCGGAAGCTCACCGGTTTCTCGACTTCCTCGCCGAGGCGGGACTCACGATCTGGCAGATGCTGCCGCTCGGGCCCACCGGATACGGGAACTCGCCCTACCAATGCTTTTCGGCCTTTGCCGGCAATCCGCTGCTGATCCATGTCCCGGGATCGGCCGGTGAGTTCCCCGCGCATGCCGTGGACTTCCCGTCGGTCATCACCCACAAGCAAACCGCCCTTCGCCAAGTGACGGCGGCACTCGAGGTCGACGAGGTCTATCGGGCCTTCGTTGCAGAACAACACTGGTGGCTCGAGGACTACGCGCTCTTCATGGCGCTCAAGCAGGAGCACGGGGGGACGGCGTGGACCGAGTGGGACGACGGAGCCGCCCGCCGCGATCCCGCCGCGCTCACTCGCTGCCGGGCCCGGCTGGCCGGCGAGGTTGAGCACTACCGGCGCGAGCAGTGGCTGTTCTTCTCTCAGTTCGGCGCGCTGAGACAGGCCTGCCGCGACCGCGGGATCAAACTCATGGGCGACGTCCCGATCTACGTCGCCCACGACTCGGCCGACGTCTGGTCGAACGCCTCTCTGTTCGAGTTGGACGAGCGGGGCCGGCCTCGGGTGCAGGCCGGCGTGCCGCCGGATTATTTCAGCGCGACGGGGCAACTCTGGGGGAACCCGCTCTACGACTGGAACGCCATGCGGGCCGACGGGTACCGCTGGTGGACCCGCCGGATCCGTTCGGCGCTCGAGCTCTTCGATCTCGTCCGGGTCGATCATTTCCGGGGCTTCGAGTCGTACTGGGAGGTGCCAGGCAACGACCCCACGGCGGAGAACGGCCGGTGGGTGCCCGGGCCGGGGGCCGACCTCTTCACCGCCCTCACCGCCGGGCTCGGGCCGCTCCCGATCGTCGCGGAGAATCTCGGGCTGATCACCCCGGCCGTCGAGGCGCTCCGGGAACAATTCGGCTACCCCGGCATGAGCATCTTGCAGTTTGCCTTCGGGACCGACGGGCAAGCCAATCTGTTCCTGCCGCACACCTATCCGCACCACCTGGTCGTCTACACCGGTACCCACGACAACGACACCACCCTCGGGTGGTGGAACTCGGCCGGGGCCGCTGACTCGACTCGCACCGCCGAAGAAGTCGCGCGCGAGCGCGACCACGCCATGCGATACCTCGCGACCGATGGCAGCGAGATCCACTGGACCCTGATCCGTGCTGCCCTGGCGTCGGTGGCGGACACGGCGTTGATCCCGATGCAGGACGTCTTGGGACTCGGAAGCGAGGCTCGGATGAACCTGCCGGGGCGGGAGTCCGGGAACTGGGGCTTCCGCTTTGCCCCCGGCCAACTGACCGCCGCCATCACCCGCCGGCTCCGCGACCTGGTCGACCTCTACGAACGTTAGGTCCCTCGCGAGGACCCGGGCCACCATGGCCGCGTACTGATTCCATTGCCGGGCCTCGGATCGGAGGGCCGCCCGGCCGGCGTCCGTCAACGCGTAGAATTTCGCCCGGCGGTTGTTCTCGGAGAGCCCCCACTCCGCGCTGATCAAGCCGGGCGCCTCCATTCGGTGGAGGGCAGGGTACAGGGCGGCGTCGACGATCTGTAGGGCGCCCCCCGTCGATTCGCGGAGCCAGTTGAGGATGGCAAACCCGTGGCGGGGGCCCCAATTGAGGGTCCGGAGCACCAGCGGCGGCGGGACGGAGTATCTTGACCAGAACCCCGATCACGGGATCTGGTTCCATGGAGAAGATCCGGACGCTCGTCCACGAGGATCATGAAGCCATTGCCCGCCAAGTCGCCGCGGTCATCGCCGCAGCCATTCGCGGCGCGAATGCGGAGGGCCGCCCGGCGGTGCTCGGACTCGCCACCGGATCGACGCCCGTCGGGGTGTATCGGGAACTGATCCGGCTTCACCGCGAGGACGGGCTCTCGTTTGCCCGGGTGGTGACGTTCAATCTCGACGAGTACTACCCCATGGACCCCGGGAGCATCCACTCCTATCACCGGTTCATGCGCGAGCACCTGTTTGATCATGTCGATATCGATCCGGCCAACATCCATCTGCCGTCGGGAACGGTGGCCCGCGATGAGCTCGAGGCCGATTGCACCGGGTACGAAGCGGCGATCCGGGCCGCGGGCGGGATCGACCTCCAATTGCTCGGCATCGGGAAGACCGGGCACATCGGCTTCAACGAGCCCGGCTCCGGCGCTCGAAGCCGGACCCGACTGGTGACCCTCGACACCGTGACCCGCCGGGACGCCGCCGCCGATTTCTTCGGCGAGGCGTTCGTCCCCCGGGAGGCGGTCACCATGGGGGTCGCCACGATCCTCGAGGCCCGCCAGATCGCGATCCTCGCCACCGGCGAACACAAGGCCGGCATCGTCAAGCGGGCGGTCGAGGGGCCAGTCGATACCGAGGTGGCGGCCACCTTCCTCCAAAATCACCCGGCCACGACGTTCTATCTCGACCGGGCGGCCGCGGCCGGCCTTACCAGGGTGGCCACGCCATGGCTGGTCGACGAGGTCGAGTGGACCGACCGGTTGGCGCTCGAGGCCGTGGTGTGGCTGGCCCGCCAGGCCGGCCGTGGCATCCTCAAGCTGACGCAACGTGACTACGTCGAGCACCGGCTCTCCTCGTTGCTCGCCAAGTTCGGATCCCCCGGCGAGGTGAACGGGTTCGCCTTCAACGCCCTCGGCGCCAAGATCCGGGGCCGGTCGAAGTTGCCGCGGGAAAAAAAGATCATCTGCTTCTCGCCCCACCCGGACGATGATGTGATCTCGATGGGCGGGATGCTCCGCAAGCTGGTCTTGAACCAGAATGACATCACGGTCGCCTATCTCACCAGCGGCAATATCGCCGTGTTCGACCATGACCTCCGGCGGTACCTCGACTTCTTGACCCGGTTTGCGAGCGAGTTCCGAATGGCGCCCGACGCCACGGCCGCCTTGGCCGGCCGGATCGACGCGTTTCTGAAGGCCAAGCAACCGGGGCAGGTGGACCTCGCCGAGGCGCTCGACCTCAAACGGATGATCCGGGAGAGCGAGGCGGTCAGCGGCATCGAGACGTTAGGCCTGGCCCGCCACGACGCCCGGTTTCTCAATCTGCCGTTCTACCGGACCGGGAAGGTCCGGAAAGACCCGGTGGGGCCGGCCGACGTCGCGGTGGTGCAGGCGTTGCTCGAAGAAGTCGACCCCGACGTGGTGTTCGTGGCCGGCGATCTCTCCGACCCGCACGGAACCCATCGAATGTGCAAGGAGGCCATTGACCTGGCCCTGGCCCGGGTGGCCCGGCGGCCCGAGGTGTGGCTCTACCGGGGGGCTTGGCAGGAGTGGTCGGTGACCGAGGCCACCTGGCTGGTGCCGCTCTCGCAGGAAGAACTCAGTCTCAAGATCCAGGCGATCTTCAAGCATCAATCCCAGAAGGACTCGGCGCCGTTCCCGGGGCTCGATGAACGAGAGTTCTGGCAACGGGTCGAGGCCCGCAACAAGGAGACGGCGGCGTCCGTCGACCGGCTGGGTCTGGCCGAGTACTTCGCGATGGAAGCCTACGTGGTCGACCCCGCCTAACGGATCGGCGGCGCCGCGGTCGGGGGCCTTCGATGCCGGGTGGCCTGTTCGTAGTCATACCCGAGGGCGATCAACCTCGCCTCATCCCAAGCCCGCCCAAAGAACTGCAGGCCGGCCGGCAGGCGGCCGCCGCGAGTGGAGCCCATCGGGACGGTGAGGGCCGGAAACCCGGTGACCGGGGAGAACACTTGGTTGTTGTCGCCCGCCGGGGTGTTGAGGTCGCCGATGAGCCGGGGCGGGTTGCTCCACGTCGGGTAGACCAACGCGTCGAGCCGCTCCCGGTCCATCAGCGCCGTGACCGCCGCCCCGAGCTGCTTCCGGGCCTCGACTCCGTTCCGGCAGCCGGGATCGGTGGCGGGGATCCGGTCATCGGCCTCCGCGGCCCGCATCACGGTTTCGATCGCCGGGTGAAACTTCCGGGTGGCGAGAATCTCCTTCAGGGTCTTGACCGGAACTCGGTCGCCCTGGTCGGCGAGGAACCGGTTGAGATCCGTCTTGAAGCCGAGGCAGCTGTCGTCGTCGCTCGGCAGCCGGTCGAATCCCTCGACGGCCACCGGGTCAACGATCGTCGCGCCCTGGGCGGCGAGGTCGGCAAGGGCCTCTTGGAACAGCGCCCGGACTTCGGCATCGGTCGTCGGCGTGTCGTAGGCCTGATGGAGCACGCCGATCCGGCTTCCCTTGAGGCCGCCCCGGACCAGGGACTTGGTGTAGTCCGGCATCGGGTGGTCCCGGGCCGCGCGGGTGACGGGATCGGCCGGATCTTCACCGGCGACCACCTGGAACACCCGGACCGCGTCCGCCACGGTCCGGGCCATCGGGCCGGCAATGTCGTAGAAGAGTCCGAGCGGGATGACGCCGGCCCGGCTGGTGAGCCCGATCGTCGAACGAATGCCGACCAAGGACTGATGCGACGACGGGCCGCGAATCGAGTTGCCGGTGTCGGTCCCGAGCCCGACGAGACCGAGGTTGGCGGCCACCGCCGCCGCCGTGCCGCCGCTCGAGCCCGCGGTGACCCGGTCGAGCGCATAGGGGTTCTTGGTGTATCCCGGAAGGATCGAACTGACCGTTTCGTACGGGCTCCAGGCGAATTCATGCATGTTGCTCTTGGCGAGCACGATGGCGCCGGCTTCCCGGACCCGCCGGACCTGAAAGGCATCGTGTTCGGGCACAAATCCCAGAAGGGCGAGCGATCCGGCGGTGGTTTGGAGCCCCGCGGTGTTGAAGTTGTCTTTGACGATCACCGGCACGCAGTGGAGTGGTCCGAGTGGCCCGCGTCGCGCGGCGACTCGGTCCAGGGAGTCGGCTTCGGCGAGGGCACTCGGGTTGATCAGGATGATCGCGTTGATGGCCGGCCCCCGCTTGTCGTAGGCCTCGATCCGGGCGAGGTAGTGCGATACCAAGCGCCGGCAGGAGAGGCGCCCCTGCTGGAATGCCGTGTGGACCTCGGCGATCGTGGCCTCCTCGATCTGAAAGCCGGTTCGCTGGGCGATGGCCGTCGGCGGGGCGGCGAGCAGGAGGAAAAAGCCGATCCGCATCGGGCTCGGGTGGTTCATTGGAGCACGTCGATTCGCCACGGGGAAATGGTCCTCTCGGTAACCCACGGAAACGGTTCGTCGGGCCGGCCAAGGGGCCGCCTGGTTTCGATTACGCTGAGCCCGGCTGCGAGGTACACCTCGTGATGACCGTCTTCAGTCCACAGCACGTCCGACACGGGCCGGCGGTCGGGGCCGTCCAGCATCACGGCCCAGACCTGATCTCCATCGACGGCAACTCGATTGTCGGGGAAATCCTTGGTTGAGAAGGAAACCCATTCGTTGAGATACACCGCCGGGGCGGCAGAGACATTGACAATGGTGCCGCCGGCCGCCAATCGCGATCGAAGGGCCCGAAGGGTGGAGACTTTGCGATCGCCGCTTGGGATGTTGTCGAAGGGAAACACCGACAGGATGAGGTCGTAACCGGCCGGCGGCAGCGTCTCGAGGTTGCCGGGCATGACGACTCGATAGTCCCCCCCCGGATCGCGGGCCTGGGCCGCCGCCACCATCGCCGGTGAGATGTCGACCCCGACGACCGAGAAGCCGAGGTCACGGAGAAAGCGAGTGGAGCGGCCGGCGCCGCAGCCGAAGTCAAGCGCGCGGGTCCCAGCGGCGTACCGGGCGATCAAGGCGGGGAGATCGCGGTAGGCGAGGTAGTATGTGCCGGGGAACTCGAGACCGGCGTAGGCTTCGGCCCTCGTCGGGTCGTCGTATGGGTTGCCGCGCTTGTGCCCCATCGAGCCGGCCTCCGCCACGGGATTCCTCCAACCTACCGGCCCGTCCTCGCCATACCAAGTGCCCTCGAAACGTCGAGGTCCCCAATGGCACAGCCTCAGAATTTCCGCCTCCTTCCAACCACTTTTCTTGCCTCGATTGCCATGACCTCAAGCGCGTGTGTCGTAGCGGCCGCCGGTGTTGGAGCCGGCGGTGCGGTGTACGCCACCGAGCGCGACGTGGAGTCACAGGTTGCCCTGTCGGTCGACGCCGCCAGCGAGGCCGTCCGGCAGGGATCCTTCGCGGCTCGACCTCCGATCGCGATGTGAGGGTCACGGTGCGGTCCGAGGGTTCCGGGAGCCGAATTTCGGTCACGGTTCGCCGTGATGAGGTTGTGTGGGACCGGAAGTTGGCCCGGGACATCGTGGATCGGGTTGTTCGGGCCGGGGTTCGATGAAGGCCGGTTCACAGACCTTTCCGATTCTTGACCTCTTGGGACGCTATTTTGGGGGTAATGAGTTCGGGTGTCCACTTGGGGGAGATGACAAATGAATCGGCATGTCCTGGTCGTAATCGGCACCGTCGTGGCGGCGGGTCCGGTCCTGGCCCAGCACCAGCAGCATCAGCAGCACCAGGGGATGAAGATGATGATGGAGACCC